>Ga0247823_10000628_pt1 | contig 29810 bp, 26 predicted proteins | sample 13C_PalmiticAcid_2_FD_192426 | JGI IMG/M metagenome (GOLD analysis project Ga0247823, IMG submission 192426) | Soil microbial communities from agricultural site in Penn Yan, New York, United States - 13C_PalmiticAcid_Day30 | ecosystem: Environmental > Terrestrial > Soil > Agricultural land...
GGGTCGATTCCAGGGCGGAGGCGAAACTAGGCATTCGGATACAACTCCAGTCGGGCCATCAGGACATACGGCCCGTCTTTTCCAATGTTGGAAGTGCGGGCCTCAGCATCAACCACTGGCGCATCAAGCGCTGCGAGCCTCGTGTCGGAGTTCATGGCGTTGCGCCCGATCTCCGGTCCTACGCTCATCGCTTGAATAGGGCGTCTGCGCTTGCGCGATGGTTAACGGCGCGTTCCATCTTTTGCCGGCAGCGGGCGATTTCCGCTTCGAGCAGCTGGATGCGCTCGGCCAGTTCCTCGACCGAAAAGGGGTCGAGGTCTTGCCGGGCGAGCTGCGCGGCGGGGTCGTCCTTGCGACGGGGAAGATCGGCCTCGTCCATTGCACTGCAGCGTCGGATGCCATTTGGGCAAAGTCAAGCGGCTCCGGCAGCATAAACTGGTGATAGATTAGGCGGTTGAAGCCTTGACGTCGCGCCTTCCGCACCCGATTCAGGGGACAAGGGGGAGCAGCATGACGCGCGTGCCACAGCTTATGACGGCAATCGATCCGGAGGTGCCGGGCGGGCCGGAAGTGCTTGTGCCCGTCGAGCGGCCAGTGCCGCAGCCGGGTGCAGGCGAGGTGCTGATCCGCGTCGCCGCAGCCGGAGTGAACCGCCCCGACGTCGTTCAGCGGCTGGGTGCCTATCCGCCGCCGCCGGGCGTGACGACGATTCCCGGCCTCGAAGTCGCGGGCGAAGTGGTGGCGATGGGGGCAGGCGTACCGCCCGAGATGATGCACCAGCGCGTCTGTGCGCTGATCGCCGGCGGCGGCTATGCCGAATATGCGGTCGCGCCCGCCGGGCAGTGCCTGACCGTGCCGGACGCATTGACCCTGGTCGAGGCCGCGGCGATGCCCGAGACCTTGTTCACCGTGTGGATCAATCTCTTCGAGCGCGGCTATGCGACCGAGGGGGAGACCGTCCTGGTGCATGGCGGCACCAGTGGGATCGGCACGATGGCGATTTCGCTGTGCAAGCTGTTCGGACTGAAGGTGATCGTGACCGCGGGCAGCGACGAGAAGGTCGCGGCCTGCTTGGCGCACGGGGCCGATCACGCGATCAACTACCGGACCGAGGATTTCGTCGCGCGGGTCAAGGACGTGACCGAGGGGCGCGGGGTGCACGTCGTGCTCGACATGGTCGGCGGCGATTATGTGGCGCGCAACATCCGCTGCATGGCCGATGACGGCCGCCATGTCTCGATCGCCGCGCAGGGCGGGATGCAGGCGACCGTGCCGGTGTTCGAGATCATGCGCCGCCGCCTGACGCTGACCGGATCGACGCTGCGCGCGCGCGACGTGGCGTTCAAGGCGCTGGTCGCGGACGAACTGGAGCGCAACGTCTGGCCGCACGTCGCAGCCGGGAAACTGAAGCCGGTGATCGACCGGACCTTCCCGCTCGCCGAAGCCGCCGAAGCGCACCGCCACATGGAGAGCGGCGCGCATATGGGGAAGATCGTGCTGCTGACCGGGGCCTAGTCGGCGAGCCCGGCGTAGCGGGCGTTGATCTGCTTCGCCATGTCGCGCAGGTGCGCGCGGACTTCGGTGAGGTTCGCCGGGCGCGGCGTCCAGTCGGGATCGGGAAATTGTTCGATCGCGCGTTCGAGACTGGCTTCGTCGACGAAACCGGCGTCCGGGGTCGCGGCGCGCAGATCCTTGAACGGCGCGAGGAAGATATAGCCGTCGAAGAGGTCGGCTAGGGTGAAGTCGCGGTCGCAGATCCCGTAATAGCTATAGTCGCGGATCGACCCCATCGGCGCGCCGCGCAGATCGAACCCGGCAGGACGGTTGCCGTTCTGGCGCATGATCCGCTCCACCGCGCCGTCGCCCGGCTGCTCGAAGAAATCGCGGCGGCCCGGAAGGGCGGGCAATGACTGATGCAGCATCACATTGGTGATCCGCGTGCCATAGGCCGCGTGGAGCCGGTTGCCGAGTGCGTTGGCGGTGCGCTCGCAGAAGCCGTCGCCGTCGCTCTGCGTCTGCCCTGCGGCGAAGCGGGTGAAGGCGTGGAGCGTGCCGGTCAGCACCAGTGCCTTCTGCCCCTTGTCGAGCACCTCGCGCGCGATCCGCTCCGCGCGGAACTGGTCGACCATGCCGCGCGGGAAGACTTGGCGCAGCGTTTCCGGGGTACGGGTTCCGGTGAAGCCGCTCCAGTCGAAGACGTAGCTCATATTGACGATACGGAAAGGCGGCTTTCCCCTGGGCAGGCTGCGGTTGAACGCCCAGACCGCGCGGTAGAGGTCGCGATAGTCCTGCCAGCTCCACATGACATTGTAGTTGAACATCAGCTGGCGGGCGGCCGCGGCGTCATAGGTGGGCGCCGTCACCAGCCGGTCGAGCCGCGCCTGATCCTCCTCGGCACCGAACTCCATGACGAGGTTGGTGACGCCTGCGGCATGGAGCCGGGGAATCGCGTTGGCGACGAAGGCGACGCTCTGCCGGACGGCATGGTCCTCGCCCAGCAGCACGACGTCGGCACTGCGGAATTTGGCGAGCAGATAATCGTCGGGCGCCGGTGCGGTGCGAAGCTGGGCGAGCCGGGCGGTTTCGGCCTGCGCCTCGGTGCCCTCACCCGGCGCGAGCAGAAAGGCGAGCGGATCGGCGAGCCGCGCGGACCATGATTTCTCGCTGTGGTCGGTGCCCGGATAGATGCGGCTGGTGAAGGTGCTGCCCCAGCCGGCGCGGCGCATGAACGCCTCGAACGGCGCGGTGTAGGGCGTGTAGCGCGCGTCGAGCGTCTCGGTGCCGCGGTCGATATAGATGCGATGGCGGTTCGGCGAGAGATGGGCGAGCGCGATCCAAGTCTCGAACGCGCGCAGCACCTGCCGGGTGTAGAGCGGAGCCTCGGGAAGCGGCGCGCCCGAATTGCCGAGCAGCCAGTGCATCGACAGCGATGCGCTGCCGCCGAACACCTCAGGATACTGGACCTGCGCATAGAGCGAGATCAGCCCGCCCATCGACGAGCCCATGACGAAGGTCGATGCCCGGTCGGTCCGTGTGCGATAGTGCTTGTCGATGAAGGGCTTGAGCTCGCGGACGAGGAATTTGAGGTACGCATCGGACTGCGGCGCGCCGCCCCAGCCGTCGCGGATCATCGTGCGGCTGGCTTCGGGCAGCAGGTCGTAGATGCGCTGGGGCAGATAGTCGCGGCCGCGCGTCGCCGAATTGTCGATGCCGACGATGATGACGGGCGGGATCTTTCCCTCGCGGATCAGCCGGGCGGCGGTCTCGCCGACGCCCCAGCTCTGGCCGCCGAATGCGCGCGAACCGTCGTGCAGATTCTGCCCGTCCTGCATGTAGATCACCGGCAGCGGCGGGCCATCCTCCCGATAGCCGTCGGGTAGCCAGACGGTGACGTCGCGGGCACTGACCTGAGCGGACTGGAAGGCGGCATGGCGGACAAGGCGCGGCGCCGCCTGTGCCGGGACGGCTGCGCTCGCTGCGGCTATCAGCAGGGCCAGTGCCCAAAGCCATCGCAGTCCCGCCATCCTCTCGTCTCCCGCTGGTCCGCCGGTCTCTGCCGCCGGATATCCGCGCGATAGGAACGGCGCTGCCGCGGGTAAAGCGTCCAGGGGCTGAATACGTATGTCGATGCGGATTGGCGGTGCGTCGATCGCGCTTTGCCCGGAAAGGGGGTTCCACTAGGGCGGCCGCGGGCGCATTTCGCGCCGGGATCGACCAAGGGGGCGTCATGGCCATGCTGATTCTTCACGAATATGCGGCGTCGGGTAACTGCTACAAGATCCGCCTGGCCGCGGCGCTGACGGGCAAGCCGCTCGACCGGCGCGAATATGATATTCTGAAGGGCGAGACGCGCACCGATAGCTTTCTGGCGAACGTCAACGCGAACGGCCGGATTCCGGTGTTGCAGGACGGCAGCCGCCTGCTGCCCGAAAGCAATGCAGCGGCCTTTTACGTCGCCGACGGAACGCCCCTGATCCCTGCCGATCCGTTCGACCGTGCCGACATGCTGCGCTGGATGTTCTGGGAACAGTATAACCATGAGCCCAACATCGCGACGGTGCGCTTCTGGATGGGCTGGGTCGGCGAGGAGAATCTGAGCGACCTCCAGCGCGCGATGCTCCCCGGCAAGCGCGCGGGCGGGGATGCGGCGCTCAGGCTGATGGACGAGCATCTGGCGAACCGCGACTGGTTCGTCGGCAATGGACCGAGCGTCGCCGACATCTGCCTCTACGCCTATACGCATGTCGCCGAAGAAGGCGGGTTCGAACTCGCGCCCTGGCAGGCAATACGGGCATGGATTGCGCGGGTCGAGGGGCTGAAGGGTTACATTCCCATCACTGCGTGACAGGGCGATGACTCTGCAACCCGCCCAGCTGTAACATTCGCGATTCATAGGCTCCCGCGGGCAAGGACTTTGTTGCGGGGCGTTTATGGCCACGATCACCCGGCTGCCGTTTGATGCGGCCGTTACCGATCTCGCGGATTTCAGCGCGTCCGATCCGGCGATCCCCGAACGGGTGATCGGCGGGCGGAAGCAGTATCGCACCATCTGGATCTCCGACATCCATCTCGGCACGCGCGGCTGCAACGCGGAGATGCTGATCGACTTCCTCGATCATGTCGACAGCGACACGATCTACCTGGTCGGCGACATCATCGATATCTGGCAGCTCAAGAAGAAGTTCTACTGGCCGGCTGCGCACAACGACATCGTGTGGCGCGTGCTCAAGCGGGCCAAGCGCGGCGCGCGGGTGATCTACGTCCCCGGCAACCATGACGAGATCTTCCGCCAGTTCACCGGCCTCAATTTCGGTGGGGTCGAGATCAAGCGGCAGGCGATCCACCAGACCGCCGACGGCCGCCGCCTGCTGGTGCTGCATGGCGACGAGTTCGACGCGATCACCATGTCGCACCGCTGGCTCGCGCATCTGGGTGACGCCGCCTACACTGCGGTGATGGCGCTCAACCGCTGGTGCAACAAATACCGGCGCTGGCGCGGGTTGCCCTATTGGTCGCTGAGCAAGCACGCCAAGCAGAAGGTCAAGAACGCGGTCGAGTTCATCTGCGGCTTCGAAGAAATCGTCGCGAAGGAAGCGGGTGCGCGCGGTGTGGACGGCGTGATCGCCGGGCACATCCACACCGCCGAGATGCGCACGATCGACGGGATCGAATATTATAACGACGGCGATTGGGTGGAGGGTTGCACCGCGCTGGTCGAGCACTACGATGGCCGGATGGAAATTCTCCATTGGGCCGACGAGATCGCAGCACGCGAGCCCCTCGACCCGCAACGGGTCGAGGCGCTGGCGGCAGCTTGATCGAAGAAGAGATGCGGATCGCGATCGTAACCGACGCCTGGGAGCCCCAGGTGAACGGTGTCGTCCGTACGCTGCAGTCGGTACGCCGGGTGCTGGAGGGGCAGGGGCACAAGGTGCTCGTGATCTCGCCCGATCTCTTCTACTCGGTGCCGTGCCCGACCTACCCCGAGATCCGCCTCGCGATGGTGCGCAGCCGGACGATCGGTGATCTGCTCGACGAATTTTCGTCGCATGCGGTGCATCTCGCGACCGAGGGGCCGGTGTGCGTCGCGGCGCGGCGCTGGTGCCTGCGGCACGATTTCCCGTTCACCACCGCCTATCACACGCAATTCCCCGACTATGTCGAGGCGCGTTCGGGTGTGCCGGCGGAATGGGTGTGGCGCTATATCCGCTGGTTCCACGCCCCGGCGCAGTCGATCCTCGCCTCCACCCCCTCGATCCGGCAGGCGCTGGTCGATCACGGCCTGACTCAGGTGCGGCATTGGGGGCGCGGGGTGGATCTTGCCAGTTTCCGGCCAGGGCTCGAGCCGCACCCGGCGATGGCCGGGCTCGAAGGGCCGGTGCAGCTCTATGTCGGACGGGTCGCGGTCGAGAAGAATCTGGAAGCGTTCCTCGCGTCGAAGCATCCGGGCACCAAGGTGGTGGTCGGCGACGGTCCGGCGCGCGCGGTGCTGACGGCGAAATACCCGCAGGCGCGATTCCTCGGCCCGATGTTCGGCGCGGAGTTGGCGAGCGCCTATGCCGCCGCCGATGTCTTCGTCTTCCCGAGCAAGACCGATACGTTCGGGCTGGTGATGATCGAGGCGCTGGCCTGCGGCACGCCGGTCGCCGCCTATCCGGTGACCGGGCCGGTCGATATCCTGACGCCCGAGACCGGGGCGATGGACGAGGACCTTGACGTGGCGATCGCGGGGGCGCTGACAAAGGACCGGGCCGCCTGCGCGGCGTATGGCAGCAGCTTCACCTGGGAGGCGAGCGCCCACCAGTTCCTGATGGCGCTGGTCCCGATCATCGAGGAAGCCCGCGCCGCCTGAGCCGGGTAGGCGGGGTCAGCCGCCATCCCGCCCTTGCACCTGATTGTCCCGCACGTCCGGTGTGGGTGCCGGGCTGTCCGGTTTGCGCTTGGCGGGCCGCTTCCGCGGCTTGGCTTTGGCGGGTGGCGGCACTTCATTCTTTCGCGCGGGCATGAAATGCTTCCCCTCACAAATGTGCGGATCGCGATATATGCGTTCACGAGGGCAGCCTAACGGGTTACGGGCTGTCGTCGATCCTGCATCGGTATGTTCGCGTCATTGACCTGATATAAAGATATCTTTATATCTCTAATCCCATGAAGATCGCTCTCGAAATCTTCCGCGCGCTCGCGGATTCGACGCGGCTGCGCATCCTTGCGCTGCTGCGCTCGATGGAGCTGAGCGTGGGCGAGCTGGCGCAGGTGCTTGGACAGAGCCAGCCGCGCGTCTCGCGGCATGTGAAGATCCTCTGCGACGCGGGCCTCGCCGAGCGGCGCAAGGAAGGCAGCTGGGTGTTCGTTGCGCTGGGCAATGACCGCCACGTTCAGCCCGTGCTGACCGCGCTCGACGCCTGGTCGGCGGACGATGCCGATCACTGGGCGGTGGCGGACAGCGCGCGGCTGGCGGCGGTGCGCGCCGACCGCGCTGCGGCGGCCGAGGAATGGTTCGAGACGCATGCCGGTGACTGGGACGCGATCCGCTCGCTCCATGTCGCCGAAAGCGAGGTTGAGGCGGCGATGGCCGCGGCACTGGGCGACACTGCGATCGAACGGCTGATCGATATCGGCACCGGCACCGGCCGGATGCTCGAACTGTTCGCGCCGCACGCCAGGAGCGCGCTCGGCATCGACCGCAGCTCGGAAATGCTGCGGCTGGCGCGTGCCAAGCTGTCGGGGCAGGGCCTCGCCAATGCCGAGCTGCGTCAGGCGGATCTCTATGCGCTGCCGATGGCGGACGATGAAGCCGATGCCGCGATCCTGCATCATGTGTTGCACTTCGCCCAGCAGCCGGGCGCTGCGATCCGCGAGGCGGCGCGCGTGTTGGGCGACGGCGGGCGGTTGCTGATCGCGGATTTCGCGCCGCACGACCGCGAGGAACTGCGCCAGCGCGAAGGCCATGTGCGCCTTGGCTTCTCGGACGAGCAGATGCTTGGCTGGTTCGAAGCCGCGGATCTGGCGCCGGTGAAGACCGAGACGCTGGAGGGCGGCGAACTGACGGTGAAATTATGGCTGGCGCGAAAAGCGGGCCAGCCTCTTGGGAAAGTGAAAGCAGCATGAGTTTGGTTCTGGACCCCGGCGCCCCGCTATTCGCGGACGTGGCCGGCGATATCGACGTGTCGTTCGAATTCTTCCCGCCCAAGACGGAGAAGATGGAAGAGACGCTGTGGGAATCGATCCAGACGCTCTCGCCGCTGGGCCCGCGCTTTGTCAGCGTCACCTATGGCGCGGGCGGATCGACGCGCGAGCGCACCCACAATACCGTCGCCCGCATCGCGCGCGAAACCCCGATCGCCGCCGCCGCGCACCTCACCTGTGTCGAGGCGACGCGCGAGGAAATCGATGCGGTCGCCGAGGAGTATTGGGCAGCGGGTGTGCGCCATATCGTCGCGCTGCGCGGCGACCCGCCTACGGCGGGCGCGAAGTTCACCTCGCCGGTCGGCGGCTATGCCAACGCGGCCGATCTGGTCGCGGGCCTGCGCAAGCTGCACCCGTTCGAGATTTCGGTCGCGGCCTATCCCGAATGCCATCCGGACTCGCCCGACGCGGCGCATGACCTCGACAATTTGAAGCGCAAGATCGATGCGGGCGCGAACCGCGCGATCACGCAGTTCTTCTTCGAGCCGGAAACCTTCCTGCGCTTCCGCGATCAGGTCGCGGCTGCGGGGATCAACGCCGAGATCGTCCCGGGCATCATGCCGGTGATGAGCTTTGCCGCCGTGCAGAAGATGTCGGCGATGTGCGGCACCGCGGTGCCCGGCTGGATGGCGCGGCTGTTCGACGGGCTGGACGATCATCCGGCGGCGCGGCAGCTGGTCTCCGCGACGCTGGCGGCCGAATTGTGCCGCAAGCTCTACGCGGGCGGGGTGCGCCAGTTCCACTTCTACACACTCAACCGCGCGGAGCTGAGCTACGCGATCTGCCATCTGCTGGGTGTGCGGCCCAAGGATGCGGCGGGAGTCGTAGCGGCATAGCCGTCACCCCGGCGAAAGCCGGGGCCTGGCGCCTCGAACGGCGCATCAAGACTAGAAAGACCCTGGTTTTCGCCGGGGTGACGAGGACAAGATGACTGCACGCGAGAAACTGCTGGCCGAAGCCGCCAAGCGCATCCTGATCACCGACGGCGCGTTCGGCACCGAGATCCAGAACTGGAAGCTCGACGAGGCGGCCTATGCCGGCGATCTGGGGCTGAGCCACGACCAGAAGGGCAACAACGACATCCTCGCGCTGACCAAGCCCGAGGTGCCGGCGAGCATCCACCGCGCCTATTTCGAAGCCGGGGCGGACATCGCCGAGACCAACACCTTCTCGGCCAACCGGATCAGCCAGGCGGACTATGGCGCCGAGCATCTGGTTCACGCGATCAATTACGAGAGCGCGAAGATGGCACGCGCCATCGCCGACGAGTTCGAGGCGAAGGATGGCCGTCCGCGCTTCGTCGCCGGCGCGCTCGGGCCGACGAACAAGACGCTGTCGCTGTCGCCCGACGTCAATGATCCGGGCTATCGCGAGATCGACTTCGATCACCTGAAGGACGTGTATCGCGAGCAGATCGACGCGCTGGTCGAGGGCGGGATCGATTTCGTGCTGATCGAGACGGTGTTCGACACGCTGAATGCCAAGGCCGGGATCATGGCCGCGATCGAGGCGAGCGAGGCGCTGGGCCGCGATCTGCCGATCATGCTGTCGATGACGCTGACCGACCTGTCGGGCCGCAACCTGTCGGGCCATACGGTCGAGGCGTTCTGGCACGCGGTGCGCCATGCCAGGCCGGTGACGATCGGGCTGAACTGCTCGTTCGGCGCCGAACAGCTGCGCCCGCATGTGAAGACGCTGAGCAACCTCTGCGACACGCTGATCATGGTCTATCCGAACGCGGGCCTGCCCAACGAACTCGGCGCCTATGACGAGGCGCCGGCAACCACTGCCGGACTGGTCGGCGAATGGGCGGAGCAGGCGCAGGTCAATGTGCTGGGCGGCTGCTGCGGATCGACCCCGGCGCATATCAAGGCGATTGCCGATGCAGTAGCGGGGCTGCAGCCGCGTGCGATCCCGGTGCCGGAGGTACGGACGCGGCTGGCCGGGCTCGAACCGTTCACGATGGCGGCCTGACCATGGCCGACGGGCAGGACTGGCAGGTCCGGCAGGCGGAGGCAGGCGATGTCGCCGCGTTGTCGCTGGTCGGGACCGCGACCTTCCTCGAGACGTTCGCGGGCGTACTGCCTGGACCGGCGATCGTCGCGCATTGCGCGCGATCCTATGCGCCCGAGGCGTTCGCGGCCTATCTGGCCAAAGGAAGCCGGGCATGGCTGGCCGAAGTCACGCCGGGCAATGCCCCGGTCGGCTTCGCGCAGCTGACCGCGCCCGATCTTCCCGGCGCGCTGGACAGCGATATCGAGCTCAAGCGCATCTACCTGCTCTCGCGCTTCCACGGGACGGGCACAGGCGCAGCGCTGATGGCGGCGGCGGTTGCGGGGGCTGCGGGGTACAAGAGGTTGCTTCTTGGCGTCTATGCCCGCAATGCCCGCGCGATCGCCTTCTATCGCAAGCAGGGCTTCGAGCCGATCGGCGAGCGCCAGTTCGACGTTGGCGGCCAGCTGTTCGACGATGTCGTGCTTGCCCGGCCGCTTGCTGCCTGAACCCTTGAACAGAACAGAGATATGACCACCACCAGCTCCTCCACCGCCTTCGTCAATATCGGCGAGCGTACCAACGTCACCGGATCGGCGCGCTTCAAGAAGCTGATCATGGCGGGCGACTATACCGCCGCGATCGAGGTCGCGCTGCAGCAGGTGGAGAGCGGCGCGCAGGTGCTCGACGTCAACATGGACGAGGGCCTGCTCGACGCGCACGAGGCGATGACGACCTTCCTGAAGCTGATTCAGGCCGAGCCCGACATCGCGCGCATCCCGGTGATGGTCGACAGCTCCAAATGGGACGTGATCGAGGCGGGGCTGAAGTGCGTTTCGGGCAAGCCGATCGTCAATTCGATCAGCATGAAGGAAGGCGTCGACCAGTTCCTGGAGCATGCGCGCAAATGCATGGCCTATGGCGCTGCCGTGGTGGTGATGGCGTTCGACGAGGTCGGACAGGCAGACACGCAGGCACGCAAGGTCGAGATCTGCGAGCGCGCCTACAAGCTGCTGGTCGGGATCGGCTTCCCGCCCGAGGACATCATCTTCGACCCCAACGTGTTCGCGGTGGCGACGGGGATCGAGGAGCACAACAATTACGGCGTCGACTTCATCGAGGCGTGCCGCGAGATCAAGGCGCGCTGCCCGCACGTCCATATCTCTGGCGGCCTGTCGAACCTCAGCTTTTCGTTCCGCGGCAACGAGCCGGTGCGCAAGGCAATGCACTCGGTGTTCCTGTATCATGCGATCCCCGCCGGCATGGACATGGCGATCGTCAATGCCGGCCAGCTCGACGTCTATGACCAGATCGAGCCCGAACTCCGCACCGCGTGCGAGGATGTCATCCTCAACCGCGATCCCGATGCGGGCGAGCGGCTGGTGGCGCTGGCCGAGAAGTTCCGCGGCACCGACGCGGTCGCCGAGAAGCAGGCCGCTGAGTGGCGCGGCTGGGCGGTCGAAAAGCGGCTCGAGCATGCGCTGGTGAAGGGTATCGACCAGTATGTGGTCGAGGATACCGAGGAATGCCGCCAGAAGGCCGCGCGCCCGATCGAGGTGATCGAAGGCCCGCTGATGGACGGCATGAATGTCGTCGGCGACCTGTTCGGGTCGGGCAAGATGTTCCTGCCCCAGGTGGTGAAGTCCGCGCGCGTGATGAAGAAGGCGGTGGCGCACCTGCTGCCCTATATCGAGGCGTCGAAGGAACCCGGATCCAAGGGCAAGGGCAAAATCATCATGGCGACCGTCAAGGGCGACGTCCATGACATCGGCAAGAACATCGTCGGCGTGGTGTTGCAGTGCAACGGCTTCGAGGTCGTCGATCTGGGCGTGATGGTCCCCTGGTCGAAGATCCTGGAATCCGCGAATGAGAATGATGCCGACATGATCGGTCTCTCCGGCCTCATCACGCCCAGCCTCGACGAGATGGTGACCGTCGCCGAGGAGATGAAGCGCAGCAAGATGACCATGCCGCTGCTGATCGGCGGCGCGACCACCAGCAAGGTGCATACTGCGCTCAAGATTGCGCCTGCCTATGACGGTCCGGTCGTCCATGTCCTCGACGCCAGCCGTGCGGTGGGCGTGGCGACGACGCTCGTCTCCGATACGATCCGCGATGAATATGTCGCCAAGGTCGCCGGCGAATACGAGGCGGTGCGGATCGCGCGCGCCAACAAGGGGCAGAGCGAGCTGGTGCCGATCGCGGTCGCGCGCGACAACGCGTTCGACGCGGACATGAGCCTGAAGCCCGGCAAGCCGCGCATGCCCGGCGTGCACAATTTCCCCGACTGGGATCTCAAGGACCTGCGCCAGTATATCGACTGGACGCCCTTCTTCCGCGCCTGGGAACTGGCGGGCAACTACCCTGCGATCCTGACCGACAAGGTGGTGGGCGAGAGCGCGACGTCGCTGTTCGCCGACGCGCAGAAGATGCTCGACCGCGTCATCGACGAGAAATGGCTGACCGCACGAGGCGTCGCCGGCCTGTGGCCGTGCCGTCGCGAGGGCGACGACATCATCGTCCATGTCGAGGACGAGACGCACGTCACGCTGCCCATGCTGCGCCAGCAGATCCAGAAGCGCGAAGGGCGGGCGAACATGTGCCTTGCCGACTTCATCGACCGGCAGGGCGACTGGATCGGGGGCTTCGCGGTCGGCATCCACGGGATCGAGCCGCATCTGGCGCGCTTCAAGAACGCGATCGACGATTATTCGGACATCCTGCTGAAGGCGTTGGCCGATCGCCTCGCCGAGGCATTCGCAGAGCGGCTGCACCATTATGTGCGGACGGCCTTGTGGGGCTATTCCGAGGGTGAGCAGCTGACCAACGAGGCGCTGATCAAGGAAGAATATCGCGGCATTCGTCCGGCACCGGGCTATCCGGCCTGCCCCGAGCATAGCCTGAAGCCGATCCTGTTCGAGATGCTCGAAGCGCACAAGAACACCGGCATCAGCCTGACCGAGAGCTTCGCGATGCTGCCGACCGCGGCGGTCAGCGGCTTCTATTTCGGGCATCCGCAGGCCGAGTATTTCGGCGTGGCGCGCGTCGGTCGCGACCAGCTGGAGGAATATGCCACGCGTCGTGGGGTCAGCATCGAGCAGGCGGAGCGCTGGCTGCGGCCCAATCTCGACTGAGGTCTATCCCGGCGCCAAAACGCCTCTCCGAATCCCCGTTGCGCGACTCGTAAAACGGATGATAACGTTGCCATTGGGCAGGACCAATGAGTCCAATATGGCCCAATGGGGGAGAGTGAACCGATGGCACCGGCTGAGTTGAGCATCTATTTCTTTGCGCAACTTGCGATCATCATCGCGGTTGCGCGCATCGTCGGCTGGGCGGCGCGAAAATGGATGGGGCAGCCACAGGTGGTCGGCGAGATGATCGCCGGCGTCATCCTCGGTCCGTCGTTGTTCGGCCTGTTCTTTCCCGAGATCCAGCAGGCGCTATTCCCCAAGGACAGCCGCACCTTGCTGTTCGTTCTCGCCCAGCTGGGCGTCGGCCTCTACATGTTCCTGGTCGGGCTGCAGTTCCGCGGCGACGAGTTCCGCGCCAATGTGAAGAGCGCGGCGTCGGTCTCGATCGCGGGGATGGCGGCGCCGTTCGCGATCGCGGTGCTGATTACGCCGCTGCTGCTGTCGAATGGCGGGCTGTTCACCGCGGGGGTCAGCCAGTTCCAGGCGACGCTGTTCATGGGCGCGGCGATTGCGATCACCGCCTTCCCGATGCTGGCGCGCATCATCCATGAGCGGGGCCTGAGCGAAACGCGGTTGGGCACGCTGTCGCTGTCGGCCGGGGCGATCGACGACGCCGCTGCGTGGACCGTACTCGCTGTCGTACTTGCCAGCCTGGGCGCCGGGCCTTTGGTGGCGATCAAGGCGATTGTCGGCGGCGGTCTGTTCGCGTTGTTCATCCTGTTCGCCGGTCCGCGCCTTCTCGCGCCGCTCGGCCGCATCGCGGAGCGTGAGGGCAAGGTCTCGCAGTCGCTGCTGGGTGTCACGCTGATCCTGTTCGCCGTCGCCGCGCTGGGCATGGACTGGGCGGGACTGCACGCGGTATTCGGCGGCTTCCTGCTGGGCACGGTGATGCCGCGCGGCGTGTTCGCGACGCAGCTTCGCCGTACGTTGGAGCCGGTGACCGTGGTGATGCTGTTGCCGATCTTCTTCACCTTCTCCGGCCTCAATACCCAGATGTCGCTGCTCGCCGATCCGTCGATGTTCCTGATCGCGGGCGGCATTCTGGTCGCGTCGGTCGCGGCCAAGGGCGTCGCCTGCTGGGGTGCCGCGCGGCTGACCGGGCAGGACAACCCGACGGCGATGGCGATCGGTGCGCTGATGAACGCGCGCGGGCTGATGGAACTGATCATCATCAATATCGGGCTTCAGCGCGGGATCATCACCCCGGCGCTGTTCTCGATCCTGGTGCTGATGGCGATCGTGACGACGCTGATGGCCTCGCCGCTGTTCGAGCTGGTCTATGGCCGCAAGGCCCGCGCCGAAGGCGCGCTGGGCGAACTGGGCGTCGATCAGGACGCGCCGGCAGTCGAGGCGAAACCGGCCTCGACCTGATCCGTTAGCGGGTGGCGGTGATGCTCGCCGCCACCGCTTCGGCGACCTTGATCCCGTCGATCGCTGCGGAGAGGATGCCGCCGGCATAGCCTGCGCCTTCGCCCGCGGGGAACAGCCGCTCGACATTGAGGCTCTGAAAATCCTGGCCGCGGGTGATGCGGACGGGGGAGGAGGTGCGCGTCTCCACGCCGGTCATCACCGCGTCGGGATGGTCGTAGCGGGCGATCTGGCGGCCGAACACCGGCAGCGCCTCGCGGATCGCGTCGACCGCGAAATCGGGAAGACAGCGGGCGAGGTCGGTCATCGTCACGCCCGGCTTGTAGCTCGGCGTAACCTCGCCCAGGGTGGCTGAGGGGCGGGCGGCGAGGAAGTCGCCGACGCGCTGGCCGGGGGCGTGATAGTTCCCGCCGCCGACCTCGTAGGCCAAGCTTTCCCAATGCCGCTGCAGCTCGATCCCCGCCAGCGGGCCGTCGGGATAGTCGCGCGCGGGGTCGATACCGACCACCAGACCCGAATTGGCGTTGAATTCGGCGCGCGAATACTGGCTCATGCCGTTGGTGACGACACGGCCTTCCTCGCTGGTTGCGGCGACGACGCGCCCACCGGGGCACATGCAGAAGCTGTAGACGGTGCGTCCGTTCGACGCATGATGGGCAAGGCTGTAGGCGGCAGCGCCAAGGTCCGGGTGCCCGGCGCATTTGCCGTAGCGCGCCTGATCGACCCAGCTTTGCGGATGTTCGATGCGCACGCCGATCGAGAAGGGCTTGGCTTCGAGATACACGCCGCGGCGGTGGAGCATCTCGAAGGTCGGGCGAGCGCTGTGGCCGACGGCCATCACGACCTGATCGGCCTCAAGGAAGCTGCCGTCATGCAGGTGCAGCCCGCGAAGACGTTGATTGCCGTCGGACAGGCGCTCGAGTTCCAGATCGTCGACGCGGGTTTCCCAGCGATATTCGCCGCCCAGTTCCTCGATCGTCCGGCGCATGCTCTCGACCATGGTGACGAGGCGGAAGGTGCCGATATGCGGATGCGCTTCCCAGAGGATGTCGTCCGGGGCGCCGGCCTTGACGAATTCCTCCAGGACCTTGCGGCCGAGGAAGCGCGGATCCTTGACCCGGCAATAGAGCTTGCCGTCGGAGAAGGTGCCCGCGCCGCCCTCACCGAACTGGACGTTGCTGTCGGGGTTGAGCTGGGCCTGACGCCACAGCCCCCAGGTGTCCTTGGTGCGCTGGCGGACCACCTTGCCGCGATCGAGGATGATCGGCCTGAAGCCCATCTGCGCGAGGATCAGCCCGGCGAACAGGCCGCAGGGGCCAGCACCGATCACCACCGGGCGCTTGGCTTTCTGCGCATTTGGCCAGCCCTCGGGCGCGGTCACGGGCGGGCGGTAGGCCATATCGGGGGTAGGGCGGACGTCCTTGTCTCCGGCCAGCCGCTCGAGCACCTCCGCTTCGTTCTTGAGCGCGATGTCGAGCGTATAGACGAGCAGGATCGCGGTGCGGCGGCGGGCGTCGTTGCCACGCTTGAACAGCGTCCAGGAAATCAGGTCGCCGGGTTCGATGCCCAGCCGCTGGCAGATCGCGAGCGCGATCAGGTCGGGTGCATGGTCGAGGGGAAGGGAGAGGCCGGAGAGACGGAGCATTGCCTCCCCCTACCGGCTAAGCGCGCGGGCCGGAAGGGGCGGCCTCTTGCCGGGTAGCGACAACCCGCTAAACCCTTACCCGAAACGGGGCTGGGGGATTCTGGATGGCGACTGTGGTGGAGGATATCCGGCCGGAACATGAGCCGAGCAAAGGCGAGATGCGGCAGGTCGTGACCGCCTCGTCGCTCGGCACGGTGTTCGAATGGTATGATTTCTTCATCTACGGCACGCTCGCCGCGTCGGGGATCATCGGCCGCACCTTCTTCGCCACCGGCAATCCGGTGCTCGAGACGCTCTATGCCTGGGCCGGGTTCGCGGTCGGGTTCGGTTTCCGCCCGCTGGGGGCGGTGCTGTTCGGCTATCTGGGCGACAAGCTCGGGCGCAAATACACCTTCCTCGTCACCATCACGCTGATGGGCATCGCGACGGCGGGGGTCGGCTTTGTACCCTCCTATGCCTCGATCGGCGCAGCAGCGCCGGCGATCGTGATCGGGCTGCGCATCCTGCAGGGACTGGCGCTGGGCGGCGAATATGGCGGCGCGGCGATCTATGTCTCCGAACACTCGCCCAAGGGGCAGGCCGGCTATCACACCAGCTTCATCCAGGCGAGCGTGTCGGCGGGCTTCATCCTGAGCCTGGCGGTGGTGCTGATCACCCGGTTCGCCATGCCGCAGGCGAGCTTCGACGACTGGGGCTGGCGCCTGCCGTTCATCTTCTCGATCGCGCTGCTCGCCATCTCGCTGTGGATGCGCGTGAAGCTCAACGAGAGCCCGGTGTTCAAGGCGATGAAGGAAGCGGGAGAGGTGGCGCGCAACCCGCTCAAGGAGAGTTTCACCTATCCCGGGAACCTCAGGCGGCTGTTCGTGGCGCTGTTCGGCATCGCCGCGGGCCTGACGGTAATCTGGTACACCGCAACCTTCTCCGTCCTGTCGTTCCTGCAGGGAACGATGCGGGTCGAACCGGTGGCGGCGCAACTGCTCGCAGCGGGCGGCGCGGCGGCAGGGCTGTTCTGGTTCATCCTGTTCGGCAAGCTTTCCGACCGGATCGGGCGCAAGAAGCCGATCGTCATCGGCTATGGTTTCACGCTGCTGCTGCTGTTCCCGCTGTTCTGGGCGATGGGACATGCCGCCAACCCGGCGCTCTCGGACGCGGCGCGCAACGCGCCGGTGATCGTTTCCGGCCCAGATTGCGCCTATGATCCGTTCGCAGCGAAGCAGGCGGATACCTGCGGGCAACTGCTCGACTATCTGTCGAAGAAGGGCGTTCCCTATACCAAGGATATCACGCCATCGGCTGCGGTGTCGGTGAACGGCGTGCCGGTAATCTCGACCGAGACCGCGGACATCGACAAGGCGCTGACCGACGCGGGCTATAATCTCGACCGGGTGGTGCCGAGTCCCGGTAACATCGTGCTGATCCTGGTCGCCATCGTCGCGCTGGCGGCATTGTCGGGGGCGACCTATGGCCCGGTTGCGGCGCTGCTGACCGAACTCTTCCCGCCGCGCATCCGCTACAGCTCGATGTCGATCCCCTATCATATCGGCACGGGCTATTTCGGCGGGTTCCTGCCGTTGATCAGCCAGTATATGGTCGCGAAGAGCGGCAACGCCTATTCGGGGCTGTGGTACACCTGGGTCGTCGTCGCGATGGCGCTGCTGGTGACGCTGTTCTTCCTGAGGGAAGACGATCTGTACAAGGATGCCTAGAGCCGGAGCGCCGGCCGTTGCGGCGGCGGGCGCGGAAGCCTAACCGGGCGGCATGATCACTTCTCCCCTTCGCTTGCGCCTGAATGGCGACGCCCTGGTTTCCAACTGGCGGACTTTGGCCGCGATGAGCGGCACGGCGGCGTGCGGCGCGGCCGTAAAGGCCAATGGCTATGGCCTTGGCGCGCGCGAGGTGGTGCGGCGGCTGGCGGAGGCAGGATGCCGCGATTTCTTCGTGGCGACATGGAACGAAGCGGCCGTGTTGACCAATCTGGGCGTGCCCGTGTCCGTGCTTCATGGACTGCGTGAGGAGGATGTCGCGGCGGCGCTGAGCACGGCGGTGGTGCGGCCGGTGCTCAACACGGTGCAGCAGGTGCGGCGATGGCGCGATGCGCGGGGCGGCGCCTGTGACGTGATGGTCGATACGGGCATGAACCGGCTCGGTATCCAGCCAGAGGATGTGGCCGCGGGGCTGCTCGACGGGCTCAGGATCGAGACGTTGCTGAGCCATCTTGCCAGCGCGGACGAGGATGTCCCGCTCAACCGGCTGCAGCGTGACCGCCTTGCGGCGCTGGCCGGGAAATCGGGTGCGCGGCGGATGAGCCTGGCCAATTCGGCCGGGATCGCACTGGGGCAGGACTATGCATTCGACCTGACGCGGCCGGGCGTGGCGCTCTACGGCGCCATGCCGGTAGCGGCGTTCGACGGGCGACTCCGCCAGGTGGTGACGCCCGAGGTTCAGGTGCTGCAGCGGCGGCTGGTGCCGGCAGGGCAGAGCGTCGGCTACAACGCGGTCTGGACCGCCGCTGCCGATACCGAGGTGGCGATCCTCAACCTCGGCTATGCTGACGGCTATCTGCGTTGCTTCTCGGACAAGGGGGGGGCGATTGCAGGAGGGGTTCGGGTGCCGGTGATCGGGCGGGTGTCGATGGACCTGACCGCGATCGACGTCAGCGCCGTGCCCGATCTGGCCGAAGGGGACTGGGTGGCGATCGACTATGCACTGCCCGAAGCCGCGGCGCTTTCGGGCTTGTCACAATATGAGCTGCTGACGGGACTTGGTGCGCGGTACGATCGGATGTGGTATTGATTTGTAACGGTTCATCGCGGCGAAAGCTTCGGTTCAGCGCAGCGAAAGCTGTGAACGCGTAGAGAAGTTAGCGCTAGCAAGTAACCTGATACTGAAATCGAATGGAGATAACCGATGCGTAAGTTGTTTGCAGCCGCTGCGCTGGCGCTTTTCGCGCTGCCGGGTGCCGCAATGGCGGACGACAAGGTCAATGCCAAGGGTGAAGCGGAGCTGGCCAAGATGCTCGAAGGCCGTGTGGCCGGCAAGCCGGTCAAATGCCTGCCGACTCATGCCATGGACAACAGCACCATCGTTGATGGCACCGCGATCGTCTACCGCAGCGGATCGAAGCTGTACGTGAACCGTCCGCGCTCGGGCGCCGATCAGCTGGATGACGACGATATTCTGCTGACCAAGATCTACGGCAGCCAGCTGTGCAACGTGGACAAGGTCGATCTGATCGACCGTAGTTCGCGGATGTGGAGCGGCTTTGTCCTGCTTGGCGATTTCGTGCCCTATCAGCGGGTGAAGACCGGCGCGCGGTGATTTCGCGCTGATTGCATTGCAGAGCGACACAGGAAGGGCCGGTGGCTGAGACAGCCGCCGGCCCATTTTGTTTGCGCGTCCGGCTTCTCGACTTTGGCCTCGGGCCGCCGTCGTCACGCGGTGAACTCAGCGCTCCGGAGGCTTTGGCTCAAACAAGAAAAAGGGCGGGGGTTTCCCCCCGCCCTCTGAAGTGAGGCTGGTTTCCGGCGATCAGAAGTTCGCGCGGACACCGGCGTAGAAGTTACGGCCACGGAACTGATAGATCGAGGTGCCCGCGCCAGTGGCGGTCGTACCCCATGGCGGCTTCACGCCGGTCACGTTGTCGACGCCGAAGTACAGGTTGAACTCGCTTCCGTTCTCACGCTTGCTGCCAACTCGATAGTTGAGGCGGATGTCGTGATAGACCGTACGCGGATACTCGAGGATTTCGGCCACGTCCGAGTTGAGCGGGAGACCCGTGCTGCCGGGGACGCCGGCATTCGACGGGAAGCTGTTTTCGTAGGTCGAAACCAGCATCGCGCCAAGGATCTGCGCCTGATAGCCGACCGTGAACTGGCCGAACGTCAGGTCCAGATCGAAGCGAGCCTCGTCCTGCGGATCGCCGAGCTCACGCATCAGGATGTTCTCGAAGTCCGGCAGGGCCGGATTCTCGTAGTTGCTGCTCTGGAACAGATGCGTGTAGATCAAACGGGTGTTGACCTTCACGCCGCTGCCGATCTCACCGCGATAGGCGGCTTCGATGTCCAGGCCGCGCCGCTTGCGCCGTGCGAAGTTCTGCGGACCCGAAACCAGGCTGTTGTTGATGATCTGGCCCGACAGTTCGCCCTGCGTACCGCTTGCACCGTTGACGCCCTGACGCGCGAACACGCCGCAAAGCGGGCTCGTGAGACCAGGCGAGTCATAGCACGAATTGACGATCGTCTGCGCCGCCAGCGACACGATGACGTCGTTCACCGTGATGTTGTAATAGTCGGCGCTGATCGAGAACCCGCGCATGAAGCTCGGCTCGTACACCACGCCATAGGTGTAGGAGTCGGACTTCTCGGCCGACAGATTCGGGTTGCTGCCCGAGATGATGCCGAGCGTGTAGCCAGCAGGCGCCAGGTTGGCGAGCTGGGCCGCCGACAGCTGGGCCTGACAGTTCGTGGTACGGATCGCGTTGTTGGCGATCGCGTTCACGTTGCAAGGGTCGATGAAGGCGTTCGCGAAGTTCGGCACCGGCGGCGTGCCGGTTTCCGTCACGTTCGGTGCGCGGACCGCGCGGCCGTAGTTGGCGCGGAACCGCAGACCGGCGAACGGCGACCACTGGGCACCGAGGTTGTACGTGTAGGTCGTGCCCGCCGAGTTGTTATACTCGGAGACGCGGCCTGCAGCGCTGAGCGTCAGCTCGTTCAGCAGGAAGATATCCTTGAACAGCGGAATTTCGATTTCGCCGTAGGCTTCCTTCACGGTGAGCGCTTCGGGATCGAAATCGCCGAGGAACACCGCGTTGCTCAGGCCGGTATCGGCGGCCGAGTCGCTGTCGTTGAACACCTTTTCACGCCGGTATTCACCACCGACCACGAACCGGATCGGACCGCCAGGCAGGCTGAACAGCTGGCTGAGATCGCCCGACACATAGCCGAGGATATCGACCTGCTCGAGCCAGGCGCGGTTGATGATGTTGGCCTTGAAGTAGTTCACCGCAGCGGCGTTGTTGGCCGCACCGAACGGATTGTACGGGACGCAAGCCGCGATATCGGCGGCAAGCTTCGCTGCCGCAGCGGCATTGCCCGCCAGGCCGACAGCCGATGCCGGATCGAACTGCGAACGGCACTGGATCGGACCGCCCGGCGTCGCACGGCCGGCGTCAAGCGCCAGGTAGAAACGCTGCTTGTCGACGAAACCACGCATGTCGGTCGTCTCTTCGAAGCGGCCGTAGTTTGCCGAGACCTCGTAGCTCCAGTCCTCGTTGAACGTGCCGCGGAGGCCGCCGACGACGCGATAGGTATTACGCCGGAAGATTTCATCGCGATCCGGCGAGTCCGACAGCGTACGCGCGAACAGGAAGCGATAGCTGCCGTCCGCGATTGCTGCCGCACGCGCTGCCTGCTGCGCGGGGGTGCCCGCCTGACAGGTCGATGCGGTGACCGCCGTACCGAAAGCGTATCCGCAGCCCGACGCCGTGATCGCGGACGCGATCGACGTGCGGTCGGCCGGGTTCAGGAACGGGTTGTCGAGGCGCATGTTGATGCGCGCGTCGTTGAGCGAAGCCGAGGAGCCGTTGAGGAACGTCGGGCCAAGCTGGTTGCCGACCGAATCGGTGCGGACATACTTGGCTTCGAGGAACGCTTCGAGCGCCGGGCTGAATTCAAAGCGCGCCAGCAGATTGGCGTTGATGCGCTGGTTAGAGGGCAGGATCGAGAGGCCCGTGCCTTCACGGCCGGTGAAGGCGTTTCCGCCGATCAGCGTGCCGAGCGGTCCCGCGCCAACGCGCGTACCGGTCACCGGGGTCAACGCACCCGCGCCGCTGAAGATATAGGCGCACGAGAAGGACGTACCGAGGTTGTTCGGTGCGCCGTTATTGGCCAGCGTGCCTGCACCGCAACGCGCACCCGCGCCCTGCGGCTGCGGGATGACGACCATGCCCGTGATGCTGTTGTTGGCCCGGATGTCCTGAAGGAAGATATTGTCCGGGAAGCCGTCGCTGGCCTGCGGGAGGCCCGGGGTGTCAGAATCGACCACGGCGAACCCGTCAGCACGCCGGTACCAGGGAATATCGGACGCGTAGACGCGCCGCTGATGGGCATATTCGACGTGCGCGGTGATGTTGCCGCGACCGTCGGCGAAGTTCTTGCCCGCCATGATCGACGCATACTGGTTGCCGCCGAAGCCCTCTTCGGAAACGGCAGCCGAGCCGCGCACCTGAAGGCCCTCAAAGTCGCGCTTCAGGATGAAGTTGACCACGCCCGCGATCGCGTCCGAACCGTACACGGCCGAGTTGCCGCCGGTCACGATTTCGACGCGCTCGAGCAGGTCGTTCGGAATCGAGCTGACGTCCACCGACGAGGCGTTGTTCAGAATGTCTGCCGCAACGTGACGGCGGCCGTTGACCAGCACGAGCGTGCGGACGGTTCCGAGGCCGCGAAGGTCGAGCAGGTTGAGGCCGGTGATGCCGACGCCGGCACCCGGATTCTGCTGTGCGAACGTGCTGCGCAGCTGCGGCAGATCGTTCAGCGTGTCACCGATGTTCGTCTGCCCCTGATTGAAGATATCTTCGGCAGTGATCGAGGTGACCGGGACATTCGCTTCGATGTTCGGACGGCGAATGCGCGAGCCGGTAACGACGACGTCCTCGTCCGTGGTGCTCGCTTCTTCAGTTTCCTGAGTGGTCGGTGCAGCTTGTGCCCATGCAACCTGCGGAATGGCAAAACCCGCGCTCGCAAGCGCGGTTGCCGTCAAAAGGCGGCTAATCTTCATGCTGGTCCCCTATTCCCGGCATGATGCCGGTCGTCTCAAAGGAAACCGCCTCGTTCATCCTGTGGCAAGGGAAGCTTGCGCCACACCGGCCAGTTTCCTGGCCAGTGTGGCGCGAATGTCACATTTGTGCAACGCAACATGGGATGGGTGGAAATGACATTACACCCGCCGTCCACACCGCTTTTCATTTATTTCGCAGGCGAAAAACGCGGCTCAGCTGCGCTCCACGCACATCGCGATGCCCATGCCGCCGCCGATGCACAGAGTCGCGAGTCCCTTCTTCGCGTCGCGGCGCTCCATCTCGTAGAGCAGGGTGGTGAGCACGCGTGCGCCGCTCGCCCCGATCGGGTGACCGATGGCGATGGCGCCGCCGTTGACGTTGACCTTGTCGGGGTCGAAGCCGAGTTCCTTGCCGACCGACAGTGCCTGTGCGGCAAAGGCCTCGTTCGCCTCGATCAGGTCGAGATCGGCAACGGTCCAGCCGGCCTTCTCGAGGGCCTTCTTCGATGCGGGGACCGGGCCGATGCCCATGATCGAGGGATCGACGCCCGCGGTCGCCCAGCTTCGAATCGTGGCGAGGATCGGCGTGCCGCGCTTCTCGGCTTCCTCGCGGCTCATCACCACCAGCGCCGCGGCGCCGTCGTTGAGGCCCGAGGCATTGCCCGCGGTGACGGTGCCGTCCTTCTTGAAGGCGGGGCGGAGGCCGGCGATGCTGTCGAGCGTCGCGCCGGCGCGGATATATTCGTCCTGATCGACGATCGTGTCGCCCTTGCGGCCCTTGATCGTGACCGGGGCGATCTCGCCCTTGAAGCGGCCCTCGGTGCGCGCGGCTTCGGCAAGGTTCTGTGAGCGGACGGCGAATTCGTCCTGCTCGCCGCGGGTCACCTGATATTGCTCGGCGAGGTTCTCGGCGGTGATGCCCATGTGATAGCCGTTGAACACGTCGGTCAGCCCGTCCTTGATCATCGTATCGATCAGGCCGACGTCGCCCATCTTGGCGCCCGCGCGAAGCGACTGGGCGTGCGCGGCGAGCGACATCGATTCCTGCCCGCCCGCGACGACGATGGTGGCGTCGCCGGTCTGCACCGCCTGTGCGGCGAGCGCGACGGCGCGCAGGCCCGAGCCGCAGACCTGGTTGAGGCCCCAGGCTGGGACTTCCTTGGGCACGCCCGCGGCCATCGACGCCTGACGCGCCGGGTTCTGGCCCTGCGCGGCGGTGAGCACCTGACCCAGGATCACCTCGGACACGTCCTCACCCTTGACCCCGGCCTGTTCCAGCGCGGCCTCGATGGCGATGCGACCCAGCTCATGTGCCGGGGTGGCGGCGAAGGCGCCGAGGAAACTGCCCACGGGGGTGCGCTTGGCGGCGGTGATCACGACTTCGGTCATTGCGTGCGACTCCTGATGGATTTGGGGGCTATCTAAGGCCGGTGAGCCAGTCCGCCAATGGGCGCCACAGCGCATCCCTGGCGGAGGAGCCGACCATCATCCCGACATGGCCCAGCCGCAGCTCGCGCCGGTCGCGAAACCCGGCGGCGCTGGCGGCGGGGACGATGCGATCGGTGAGCGAGACGAACTCGACCGTGGGGAAGGGCAGGGCGGCGGGGTCGGCAACGGCATCTGCTACCCGCCAACGACCACTGCCCGGCAGATCGGCGGTGAACAGGTCGTCGAAGATCTGCCGCCCGGCGGCGAAGGTGAGGGGGGCGCCCGCATTCGCCCAATCCTCCATCGCGACGAAGGATTTGGCGGCCGCGCTCGCCGGATCGAGCCTTCCGAAACGTTCGTACTTGGCGATGGTGCGCGTGGGGTCGAGCTGCCAGAAACCCGCCTGAAGCACTTCCATCGGGACGAGGCCGAGTTGGTCGCAGGTTTCGTGTGCGCCTTCCCACAACGACTCGATCCGTGCGATCGCGTCTGCGCCGAACCCGGAGAAGCGCCACGGCGCGGCGATCAGCGAAAGGCCGCGGACTGGCACGGCTGCGGCGGCGGCCATCGCCATCGTCCCGCCCAGGCAATAGCCCGTCAGCGCCGCGGGCTCGCCGATGCTGCGGAGCAGCGGGATCAGCATCTCCTCGACATGCTGCGCCACGTCCTGCGCGCGATCCTGCGGCGAAGGCGTTCCCCAATCGACGAGCAGCGGGCGCACGCCCTGACGCGACAGCCAGCGCAGCAGCGATCGGCGATAGGGCATGTCGAGGATCAGCGGCGGATTGATCAGCGAGGGGACGAACACGACCGGCGGGCCGTTTCCGCCATAGTCGCGCAGCACCGAGCGGCCGGCCCGTGCGATCGCCGGCATCGCTCGCCGGGGGCGGGGACGGCGCGCCGCCTGATAGGCAGCGAGTCCGGCGAGCGCCGCGGTGCGGCGTTCGGGCGATGCTGCGGTTTCGCTGCGCAACAGTCCCAGAAAGAGAGGCAGGGGGCGCGGCCCGTGTTGCGGTGCGGTATCAAAGGGTGTTAGGACCATTTCAAACACCCGTGGGGGTCAAGATGAAGAAGACGGCGAATACCGACGGCCCGGTCATCATCAAGAAGTACGCGAACCGGCGCCTCTACAATACCGAAACATCGTCCTACATCACCCTCGATCATCTCGCTGCGATGACGCGCGAGGGCCGCGACTTCAAGGTCGTTGATGCCAAGACCGAAGAAGACATCACCCATAACGTCCTCACCCAGATCATCATGGAAGAGGAAGCGCGGGGGCAGACGCTGCTGCCAGTGAACTTCCTGCGCCAGCTGATCGCGCTCTATGGCGATTCGATGCAGGCCGTGGTGCCGGGTTATCTCGAAGCGTCGATGGACAGCTTCCGCCGTAACCAGGCGCAGTTCAAGTCGGCGGTCGAGGGTGCGTTCGCCAATTCGCCCTTCGCCGAGATCGCCAAGCGCAACATGGCGATGTTCGAGGCCGCAGCCGACGCGTTCAAGCCCGGCGCGCCCGGCGCCGCCGCTCCGGCGCCCGAGAAGAGCAAGGACGACGAGATCGCTGCGCTGAAGGCCCAGCTCGCCTCGCTGCAGGACAAGATCGACAAGCTCGGCTGAGGCTCATAGGCTCCCCGGAAACGAAACGGGGAGACTTATGAAGACGTTGGCTGCTTTCACCGCGGCAATGCTGCTCGCGGGTGTCGCGCATGCGCAAAGCGCGCCGGTGGACCGTTACATTCACGCCGGCAAGCTGCTCGACCGGCCGGGGCAGGCGCCGCGCGGGGCGAGCACGATCGCGGTGAAGGGCGGCAAGATCGTCGGCGTCTATGACGGCTATGTCACGCCGCTGGGCGAGGCGCCGGTGATCGATCTCAAGGACCGCACGGTGCTGCCGGGACTGATCGACAGCCATGTCCATCTGAGCTCGGACCGCGCGGGGCAGGAAGGATTGCTGGCCGGGTTCACCGAGAGCAAGCAAATGGGCGCCTATGAGGCGCTGTGGAATGCGCAGAAGACGCTGATGGCGGGCTTCACCACGGTACGGAACCTGGGGGACGAGGGCGCGACGCTGGCGCTGCGCGACGCGATCGCGCGGGGCTGGGTGAGCGGCCCGCGGATCGTCGACGCCGGCATGGGGATCTCCACAACCTCGGGGCATGGCGATCACCGGCTCGGCATCGTCGAGGAGCTGCACGAGGCGGTCGGCGTGGCGAATCTGTGCGATGGAGCGGATGAGTGCCGCAAGGCGACGCGCCTGCAGATCGGCCGCGGCGCCGACGTCATCAAGATCGCCACGACCGGCGGCGTGAACAGTCGCATCGGTGCGGGCCTGGGCAAGCAGATGTTCGACGAGGAAGCCAAGGCGATCGTCGAGACCGCGCACCTCTATGGCCGCAAGGTCGCGGCACATGCGCATGGCGCGGACGGCATCGCGGTGGCGCTGCGCGCCGGAGTCGATTCGATCGAGCACGGTACGCTGATCGACGATGAGAGCATCGCGCTGTTCAGGAAGACCGGGGCCTATTACGTGCCGACGCTGTCGACCGTGAACGGCTATCTGGAGCGGATCGCCAGGGATCCCAACGCCTATCCGCCTGAGGTGCGCGCCAAGATCGACTGGCGCATCACCATCACCGGCAAGGCGCTGGAGAAGGCGGTGCCGGCCGGGGTGAAGGTCGCGTTCGGCACCGATGCCGGCGTGTCCAAGCACGGCCGCAACGCGGACGAGTTCGAATTGCTGGTCAAGCACGGCATGACGCCGATGCAGGCGATTGCAGCGGCGACAGTCAACGCCGCCGACCTGCTCGGGCTGGGCAAGGAAGTCGGCAGCATCGAGCCGGGCAAGAGCGCCGACATCATTGCGGTGAGCGGCGATCCGCTGAGCGACGTCAAGCTGCTGAAGTCAGTCGGCTTCGTGATGCGCGCGGGCGTGGTGCACAAAAGCCAGTAAGAGAGGCGTGAGACCGGATCGTCACCCCGGCGCTAACCGGGGTGACGGGTCAGGCGGTCAGCGCGGTTTGACGAACTTGAGCGTCATCCGGTCGCTCTCGCCGATCGCTTCGTACTTGGCGCGGTCGACGTCCTTGAGGCGGTAGCTGGGCGGGAGCGTCCACACGCCGTCCTTCCAGTCGGCGGTATCCTTGGGATTGGCGTTGACCTGCGATTCGCCGGCGAGCCGGAAGCCGGCATCGGCGGCTAGCTTCCTGATCGTCGAGGTCTTGATATAGCCGCTGGTGCGTTCCCGCTCGGCGTCGGCATTCTCGGGCAGTCGGTGATCGACGATGCCGAGCGTGCCGCCGGGCTTGAGCATCGCGAAGATCTGTTTGAATGCCGCGGCCGAATAGTCCTGCTTGTCGTCGCGCTGATAGCCCATTCGCCAGTTATGGACGTTGCGGAAGGTGAGGACGACATCGACGCTGTTGTCGGGCACTTTGACGTCGGCGGCGTCGAACACGGGGAAGTGCGCGGTCTTGATCTTGCCGTAGAGCTCGGGTTTCTCGGCCATGATCCGCTTGGTTCCGCCCGACAGTTTCTCGAGCGACGCGGCGTAATAGGTGCCGCCGCCATTGAGGACATAGGGCGCGAGGATTTCGGTGTACCAGCCGCCGCCGGGCCACAGCTCGACCACCGTATCGCTCGGCTTCACCCCGAAAAATGCGAGCGTTTCGGCGGGATGGCGGTATTTGTCGCGCACCGTGTTGGCCGGGGTGCGGGTGGGCGCGGCGATCGCCGCCTTCAATTCCTTGCTGATGCTTCCCATCTGTGGCGCGCCGATCGCGGCGGCGCTGACGAGTGCGGTGGCGGTTATGGCAGCGAAAGTCAGGGCGTTGCGCATTCGAGGCTCCTCTCTGATATGGGTCGCTTGGTGCAGTGGAGCGTGCAGCGATGCAAGGGTCGTTATTGGCGCCGTTATGGATTGCCGCGGGCGCGTTCGCTGCTGTGGCGGCGGGAAGCGGTCTTGCCGACTGGCGCCGCGCGAAGCGGCGCGATCTCGACCGGGTCGGCTGGGTGCCGTGGACGCTGATTCAGATCCTGGCGGTGCTGGGCGCGGTGGTGACCGCTGCGCTGGCCATCAAGGGCTAATAGAAACGCGCGAGGGTGAGGCTGTGCTCGGAGCCGTCGCAGCGTAGCAGCCGAACGATTCGCCCCGGCGTGCCGGTCGACCAGCTCGCGAGCGGGCTGGCCGCGTACGTGACAGGGATCGGCGATCCATCGACGGCGCAGATCTCCATGCCCGCCTGCCAGTCGGCAGCGGCGGGGCTGCCGCGCATGACATGAAGGACGCGCAGCCGGTCGCCGCGCTGGCCGACCATCAGTCCGCTGGTCGAACGGGTGACCGGCCAGTCGCTGCGTGCCGCGGGGGCCAGGACCATGCGGCCGGCGCCGGGGTCAAGCAGCACGCGATGCCGCCGCAGCAATCCGCCGCCGAGTCGCCCCGCCGCGCCCTTGCGCGCGGAGAAGCCTGAGTCCGGCTCTATCCGCAGCTCGACCTCGCTTGCCGGGAGGGTCGCGATGCGTAGCGCGGGAATGATCGTCACCTCGCTTTCCACCTGTCCGCCGAGGCCCCAGGCGATCGCGGTGGTGACCGTGCTGCCCGCCTGCTCGATCCCGCGCCAGGCGGTGCGGGTGAGCGTCACCATGCTGCCATCGCCGGTATCGACGATCACCGGGCGATGCCGGCGTCCGCCCAGATCGAGCTCGCTGAGATAGAGGCCGGCGGGGCCGGCGAGGCGCAGGGGCGCCGTCGTCCCGCGAAAGGGCATCCTTCCCGTCGGAAGCAGGCGGAAACGCTGGGCGTCATAGTCGATCTCGAGCGCGTGCGCGGCGAGCAGGTCGGCGCCGACGAACAGGTCGACCGGCGCGGCGCCGGTCACCCGCGGATCGGCGTCGATGATCGCGATGCGGCCGCCGGTGCGGACAAGGCCACCGACCTCGACCCGGTCGACCGCACCCCAGCTCAGCGCCACGCTGCCGCCGATCGCATCGGCCTTGCCCGCAACCAGCGGCTTCATGCCGGCGGCACGGGCGAAGCGCGCGGAGACAGCGGTATCGCTGACTCCGGTATCAAGAATCGCATCGACCCATCGCCCGTTGAGCAGGGTGCGAAACCGGATCTGGTTCCCGGCGGTCAGCTCGAACGGCACCCAGCGCGCCTCGGTATCGGTCGCGAGGTGCGTGACCGGTGGCGCAGCCTGCGCATCCGATGCGGGGGCGAGCATCACGAGCAGGGCGAGCGTGAAGGTCATGGCTGCACGGACATCCATGCCGGCGAGCGTATCGTGCGCACGCAGGCGCGCCAGCCGTTGCGGGCGTGGTTAATGTCCCGTTTGCAAACGCCCTGCTGCGGGCGAACGGTCAGAGGCACGCCTCGAGAAGCGCCTGGTCGAAGCCGAACGAGCGTGCCTTTTCGAGCGTGTAAGGGCGCAGGCCCATCGAGCGGTACTCGCCGATGATCTTGCCGTCGGCGCTTTCGTCCAGATACTCGAACTTGAACAGCTCCTGCGTGACGATCACCGGGCCTTCCATGCCGATCACCTCGGTGATGTTGGTCACGCGGCGGCTACCGTCGCGCAGTCGCTTCACCTGAACGATGAGGTCGACCGAATCCGCGATCTGGCGGCTGATCGCCTCCTTCGGGATCTTGATGTCGCCCATCATCACCATGTTCTCCATACGGCCGAGGCATTCGCGCGGGCTGTTGGAGTGGAGCGTACACATCG
>Ga0247823_10000629_pt1 | contig 29793 bp, 22 predicted proteins | sample 13C_PalmiticAcid_2_FD_192426 | JGI IMG/M metagenome (GOLD analysis project Ga0247823, IMG submission 192426) | Soil microbial communities from agricultural site in Penn Yan, New York, United States - 13C_PalmiticAcid_Day30 | ecosystem: Environmental > Terrestrial > Soil > Agricultural land...
CCCGCCTGGGCCTGGCGCTGGCGGACGACGAGATCGACTACCTGCGCACGCGCTACACCGAACTCGGCCGCGACCCCTCGGACGTCGAACTGATGATGTTCGCGCAGGCGAACTCCGAGCACTGCCGGCACAAGATCTTCAACGCCAGCTGGACCATCGACGGCAAGGAGCAGGACCGCTCGCTGTTCCGGATGATCAAGCACACCCATGCGCAGACGCCGGAGCACACGCTCAGCGCCTACAGCGACAACGCCGCGGTGGTCGAAGGCTACCCGGCGGCGCGCTTCCGTCCGGACGGAAGCGGCCAGTACCGCCTCGAGGCGATGCTGGATTCGGCCTTCTGCATCAAGGTCGAAACGCACAACCACCCGACCGCGATCGCGCCGTTCCCCGGTGCCAGCACCGGTGCCGGCGGTGAGATCCGTGACGAAGGCGCGACCGGCCGCGGTGGCAAGCCCAAGGCCGGTCTGACCGGCTTCTCGGTGTCGCACCTGCGCATCCCCACGCTGCCTCAGCCGTGGGAAGCGACGCGCGCGCTGAATCCGCGCATGGCGCCAGCGCTGGACATCATGCTCGACGGCCCGTTGGGCGGTGCCGCGTTCAACAACGAATTCGGCCGGCCGAACCTGCTGGGTTACTTCCGCAGTTTCGAGCTGCCCGAAGGCGCCGGCCTGACCCGGGCATACGACAAGCCGATCATGCTGGCCGGCGGCCTCGGCGCGATCGACCGCATCCAGGTGGAGAAGAAGACGCTGTCGGCCGGTGATGCCGTGATCGTGCTCGGCGGACCGGCCATGCTGATCGGCCTGGGCGGCGGCGCCGCGAGTTCGGTGGCCTCGGGCGAGAGCGCAGAGGAACTCGATTTCGCCAGCGTGCAGCGCGACAACCCGGAGATGGAGCGCCGCTGCCAGGAAGTCATCGACCGCTGCGTGGCGATGGGCGAGGACAATCCGATCCTGTGGTTCCACGACGTTGGCGCGGGCGGCCTGTCCAATGCGATTCCCGAACTGCTTCATGACTCCGGCGTGGGCGGCGTGATCGACCTGGGCAAGGTGCCCAGCGACGATCCCTCGCTGTCGCCGATGCAGCTGTGGTGCAACGAATCGCAGGAGCGTTACGTGCTCGGTGTGCCGCAGGCGCGGCTGGCCGAATTCGCGGCGATATGCGAGCGCGAGCGCTGTCCGTTCGCTGCCGTGGGCGTGGCCACGAAGGAAGAACATCTGGTGGTCGCTTACGGTGCCACGCCAGGCAACATCCCGGCGGACGCCCCGATCGACCTGCCGATGGACGTGCTGTTCGGCAAGGCGCCGAAGATGCATCGCGACACCGGCTATCCGGAAGCACCCCAGTGGCCGTCGTTGCAGACCGCGTCGCTGGACCTGCGCGAAGCGGGCCTGCGCGTGCTCGCGCATCCGACGGTCGCCTCCAAGCAGTTCCTGATCACCATCGGCGACCGCAGCGTCGGCGGTCTGACGGCGCGCGACCAGCTGGTGGGCCCGTGGCAGATGCCGGTCGCGGACTGCGCGATCACGCTGAGCGGATACGAAGGCTATGTCGGCGAAGCCATGGCCATCGGCGAACGCACGCCGCTGGCACTGCTCGATGCCGCCGCTGCTGCCCGCATGGCGGTGGGCGAAGCGATCACCAACCTGTGCGCCGCACCGGTCGAGTCGCTGCACCGGGTGAAACTGTCGGCCAACTGGATGGCCGCCGCCGGCCATCCGGGTGAGGACGCGCTGCTGTTCGATGCGGTGAAGGCCGTGGGCATGGAGCTGTGCCCGGACCTGGACATCAGTATCCCGGTAGGCAAGGACTCGCTGTCGATGCAGGCGCAGTGGCACAGCGATGGCCAGGCGCAGAAATCCGTTTCGCCCGTCTCCCTGATCATCAGCGCCTTCGCGCCGGTGACCGACGTGCGCCAGCAACTGACGCCGCTGTTGTCGCGCGAAGACGACAGCGAGCTGTGGCTGATCGGCCTGGGTGCGGGCAAGAAGCGTCTCGGCGGTTCCGTGCTGGCGCAGGTGTATCCGCAGTCGGGCGGGGAGGGCGCGTGGCCGGCGTTCGCCGGCGACGGTCGTGGCGAAAGCGTGCCGGATCTCGACGATCCGCAGCGCCTGCGCGACTTCTTCCACCTGATCGCGGATGCGCGCGAGGCCGGCCTGCTGCTGGCCTATCACGACCGCAGCGACGGTGGCGCGTTCGCCGCGTTGTGCGAGATGGCATTCGCCTCGCATCGTGGCCTGGACATCAACCTGGACGGCTGGGGCGACGATGCCTTCCGCACGCTGTTCGCCGAGGAACTGGGCGCGGTGGTGCAGGTGGCCGACGAGGACCGTGCCGCCTTCGCCGACCTGATCGAACACCATGCGCTGACGGAGTGCGCGCAGCGCATCGCGCGCCCGACGACTGCGGCCGTGGTGCGCGTGCAGCAGGAGGGTGACGTGCTGGCCGAGTGGCGCTGGGAAGAGCTGTTCGATGCCTGGTGGTCGGTGACGCACGCGATGCAGAAGCTGCGCGACAACCCGGAGACGGCCGATGAGGAGCGCGAGACCACGCGCCAGTTCGGCCGCACCGGGCTGAAACCGAAGCTGTCGTTCGATGCGGGCGACGATGTCGCTGCGCCGTTCATCGCCACGGGCAAACGCCCGAAGGTCGCGATCCTGCGCGAGCAGGGTGTCAATGGCCAGATCGAAATGGCGTCGGCCTTCACCCGTGCCGGTTTCGATGCGTTCGACGTGCACATGAGCGACCTGATCAGCGGCCGCGTGGCGCTGGATGCTTTCAGCGGCATCGCGGCGTGCGGCGGTTTCAGCTACGGCGACGTACTGGGCGCCGGACGCGGCTGGGCGACCTCGATCCTCGAGCGCAGCGCGCTGCGTGATGCGTTCGCGGCGTTCTTCGCGCGCGACAACACGTTCTCGCTGGGCGTCTGCAATGGTTGCCAGATGATGAGCCAGTTGAAGGACATCATCCCGGGCGCGCAGCACTGGCCAGTCTTCCTGCGCAACCAGAGCGAACAGTTCGAGGCGCGGGTGGCGTTGCTGGAAGTGCAGGAATCGCCGTCGGTGTTCTTCCGCGGCATGGCCGGTTCGCGCATCCCGGTGGCGGTGGCGCATGGTGAAGGCCGTGCCTCGTTCGCCGGTGCGGTCGATCAGGCTGCTGCCCGCGTGGCGTTGCGCTACGTGGACGGCGACGGGGTCATCGCCAGCCTGTATCCGCTGAACCCCAATGGTTCGCCCGACGGCATCACTGGCCTGACCAGCGAGGACGGCCGCGCGACGATCCTGATGCCACATCCGGAGCGCACCTCTCGCAGCGTCAACCACAGCTGGCATCCGGCGGGCTGGCCGGACGACTCACCGTGGCTGCGCATGTTCCGCAACGCCCGCGCGTGGGTGGGATAACCGCTCGCCTCTCGTGACGATGACCGGCGGGGGGAGCCATGCGTCTTCCCCCGCTTTGTTTTTGCGGCGGCGGTTCGGTACCGTCGCAGGCTCACGTCGGGAAGGAGATCCGCATGGCTTGGTGGGACCGTTTCAGGAAGCAGGCAAGCGAAGGCACTCGAGTGTCGGCGAAGGCCACGGGCGGTGGTGTACCCACCAATGCGATGCCTCCGGACTTCAGGCTGCCGGTGTCGCTGCGGCTGGCGGATGACATCGAGGCCGAGCTACGCGAGCGTGCGTGGCAATGGGTCGTGCGCGGCGACGACGACTCCGCTTCCTTCGTGGAATGCCTGGAGGATGACATCACCGCGTGGGGCCTCGACGAGGCGGCTGCCGAAGCGGCGTTCGCCGCGGTGGTCGCGGCGCGGCGTGCGCAGCAGGCGCAGTGGCCCCCGGATGCGAAGACGCCGCTCACGCGCGCCTTCGAGGCGCTGGCGGGACGCGGGATCGTGGCGCGAGAGCATTTCAGCTGTTGCGGCACCTGTGCTTCCGGCGAAATCTTCGACGAACGCGACGACACGCGCACCTGGCGCGGCTACATCTACTACCACCAGCAGGATACCGACGGGCTGATCGGAGACCGCAGCACGTATATCGGCTACGGCGCGTTCCTGGATGCGTGGACCACCGAGGCGGAGTGGAAGGCATTGCCCGAGTCGCAGCGCGAGCAGCGTTACGCGCAGATCGTCACCTCGCTGATGCGGGAGGACGTGATCCCCGTGCTGGAAGCGCATGGCGCCACCGTCGCCTGGGATGGCAGTCTGGCGACACGCATCCGCGTGGACAACGTGGACTATCTGGCGCGCCTCCCGTAGCGCACTGCCGACCGGAGACCACCGGCGCCTGCTAAAGTCGGACATCCCGAGGAGGCCTTCCGTGGACGCAGCCGCGCTCGACAATCCGCTTTCCGACGACGAGCGCATCGTCGCGGCCCTGCTGGCGCGCGGACGCCTGAAGGAGGCCGACCTGGCGCGTGCCCGCCGGCTGCAGGACGAGACCGGTGGCGATCTGCTGGCGCTGCTGTCGCGGCTGGGACTGGTCTCCGAGCGCGACCATGCCGAGACCGCCGCCGAGGTGCTGGAGCTTCCCCTGGTCGCGGCGAAGGATGCGCCGGACGCGCCGCCGGAATCGGTGGTGCTCTCGCAGCGTTTCCTCAAGCAGTTCCATGTCTGCCCGGTGGGCGAGGACGAGGCCCACGTCGATCTGCTGATGGCCGATCCGCAGGACCGCTACGCGCTGGAAGCGGTGCGCCTGGCGACCGGCCGCGCAGTGCGGCCACGCGTGGCGCTGCGCTCGGAGATCAGCGACCTGATCGAGCGCTACTACGGGCAGGGCCGCAGCGCGATGGGTGCCATCGTTGAGAACGCGGATGGCGAGACCACCGCCGATCTGGACGATGTCGAACACCTGCGTGACCTCGCCTCGGAGGCGCCGGTCATCCGTCTGGTCAACCTGGTCATCCAGCGTGCGGTCGAGCTGCGCGCGTCGGACATCCACATCGAACCGTTCGAGAACCGCCTGAAGGTGCGCTACCGCATCGACGGCGTGCTGGAGGAAGGCGAAAGCCCGCCCGCCAACCTGACTGCGGCGGTCATCAGCCGCGTCAAGATCATGGCCAAGCTCAACATCGCCGAGCGCCGCCTGCCGCAGGACGGGCGCATCATGCTGCGCGTGCAGGGCAAGGAACTGGACCTTCGCGTCAGCACCATGCCCACCGCGCACGGCGAAAGCGTGGTGATGCGCCTGCTGGACCGCGAGACGGTGGTGTTCGACTTCAAGAAGCTGGGCTTCACCGATGCGTTCCTGCCGCAGTTCCAGAAGGTGCTGGAACAACCCCACGGCATCCTGCTGGTCACCGGTCCGACCGGCTCGGGCAAGACCACCACGCTGTACACCGCGCTGAGCAGGCTCAACACGCCGGACGTCAAGATCATCACGGTCGAGGACCCGGTCGAGTACCAGATCGAAGGCATCAACCAGATCCAGGCCAAGCCGCAGATCGGTCTGGATTTCGCGCATGCGCTGCGCAGCATCGTGCGCCAGGACCCGGACATCATCATGATCGGCGAAATGCGCGATCTTGAAACCGCGCGCATCGCCATCCAGTCCGCGCTGACCGGCCACCTGGTGCTCAGCACGCTGCACACCAACAATGCGGCCGGCGGCATCACCCGCATGCTGGACATGGGCGTGGAGGACTATCTGATGACCTCCACGGTCAACGGCATCCTGGCCCAGCGGCTGGTGCGGCGGCTGGAGCCCACGCATGCGGAGCGGTACCCCGCATCGCCCGAGGAAATCGAGAAATTCGCCCTGCGCCGCTTCCAGCCGCATGGCGAGATCTACCTGTATCGCCCGCGCGGTTCGGCCATCGCGCCGACCGGTTACCTGGGACGCACCACCATCGTCGAGTTCCTGGTGATGAACGACGAAATCCGCCGCGCCATCATGCGCCACGCCGGGATGGGCGAACTGGAACAGCTCGCGCGCGACTCGGGCATGCGCACCATGTACGAGGACGGCATCGTCAAGGCGCTTGCCGGCGAGACGACCATCGAGGAAGTGCTGCGCGTGACCGAGGAGGGCTGAGGCGATGAACAGGATGCGTGCGGGCTGCCTGGTCGTGGCGATGTGCGCGATACCGGCCGTCGCGTCGGCCGGCAAGGCCGCGCCGAAGACGCTGGCGCGCGGCGAGCTCCCGGCCGGCTTCGCGGTCGGCACGGCATCGCCGTCGCTGTCGCTGCAGGTCGAGATCGTCGACGGCAAGGTCACGGCGTCCGCGCCGGCCGGCGGTGAACCGGGTAACCTGCGCGCCGCGCGCAGTGGCGACGTTGCACAGACCACCTTGATGGTCAGCAGCACGTTGCCGGTAGCGATCAAGTTCGATCTTTACGTCTCGATGGACGGAGAGCAGTTCACCTACGCCAGCAGCTGCGGCGTCACCCCGGGCATTTCTTCTTTCGAGATGTGGGAACAGCCGGTGAAGCATTTCGCGCTGGGCAACCCCCGCGTGCTGCCTGCCGGCCGCATGGCCTGCGACTGAGTCCGGGCTTCCGGCAGGGAACAAGGGCCCGGCAATGCCGGGCCCTTGTCTGTTGCGCAAACGGAACTTACAGGTCGATACCGAAACCCACGCCGGCCGACTTCTCGTCACCGCTGAATGCGCCGCCGATGCTGAAGGACGCACGCTCGCCGATGGGTTTGGAATAGCCCACCGACAGTGCGTTCTCGCCGTTCTGCCAGCCCGCGCCCACGGCCACGCGGCCGCGCGGGCTGCGGCTGCCCGCTGCATTGATCGCCATGTTCAACATCGCCGAGCTCATCGCACCCATCCTGTCGAGCCTGCGATCCTGCTCGGAGAAGCGGCGGTCCACGTCACCACGGAAGGCATTGAAGTCGTCCTCCAGCGCCTTGACCTGGAAGTCGGCATAGGCCTTCGCGCTGGCCAACGTGCTCGCCGAGGATTGATCCGTATAGGACTGTGCGCTGCTGAGCGTGTTGGCGTCGCCCGCATCGGCGTAGGACGCGGCCGCTGCCGGCACGTCCGCTGCCGCGGTGGCGTCGGTCGGTGCCGCGACCGCAGGTTGGCCACTGGCCACGGCGCCGCTGCCGGCGGCATCCGTGGTCGTCGCCGTGCCGCGTGTCGGCGTCGACGCGGTCCCGCCGGTGCTCGGCGCGGACGCCGTTTCGCCGACGACCTGGCCCTGGCTGGCCTGCGTCGGCGGCGCCGCACGGGTGGATGCCGTGGTGCCGCTACTCGATCCGCTGTACATCCCGTACAACTCGTTGAGCTTGGCGTCGACGGCGGTGAATGCCGCGCCCACGTTGTTGTACGACGTGCCCTGGATCGTGTAGCTCGGCGCGATGAACACGCCGCCGGAGAAGCCGGCGCCGCCGCCCAATGCACTGGCGACGAAACTCAGCTGCGACAGGTTCACGGCATCGGTGGCCTGGGTGCCGGCCGCGACGTTGGTGATCTGCCGCTCGCGGCCGGCGCTGCCGACCGAGACGGTGTCCTCGCGGTCGGCCACCGAATCGCCGCCGATGGCGACGCTGTTGTCGGCTTCCGCCGTTGCCAGGTTGCCCAGCGCGACGGCGTTGAATCCCGGCGTGTACGCACCGCCGCCGACGGCAACGGAGTAATCACCCGAGGCTTCCGTCGCCAGCGCGCCGAAGAACGCGCCACCCACCGCCACGCTGTTGTCGCCGCTGGCGATGGCGCGGGAGCCTACTGCTGTCGCGTCGAAGTTGCTGGCGGTGGCGGCGAAGCCCAGCGCGGTGGCGCTGTCGCTGCCGGCCTCGGCGCCATACCCGAACGCGGATGCACCGAAATCGGACGCGCTGCTGTATCCACCGACGGCGGTGGCGGCGTCACCCGACGCATCGCTGCGGAAACCGGTCGCGGTGGCCTGCAGGCCCGACGCGGCGCTTTCCGTGCCGGTTGCGGTGGCGTAGGCGCCCGACGCCGTGGCGCCCGCGCCGGTCGCGGTCGCGCCGGTGTCGCCGGCCGCCGCGCCTGCACCCACCGCCGTGGCGTCATCCGCCGTCGCCTCGGTGCTCGCGTAGACAGGATTGCCGTCTTCATCGAGCAGGGGATCGCCGTTGTCGTCGAACAGCTGGCGCTGTCCGCCCAGTGCGACCGCACCGGCGCCCGTCGCCTGCGCACCCGCGCCGTTGGCGACGCTGTTCTCGCCGGTGGCGGTGGCATTGAAGCCGCTGGCCGTTGCGCCGTTCGCGAGCGCGAAGGCGCCCGAACCCGTGGCAGTTGCACCGACACCGTCGGCCAGCGCGGCCGAACCGGAGGCCGTTGCGTAGTCGCCGGTGGCGGTGGCGTCATCGCTGCCGTCGCCTGCGCCATTGGCCTTGAAGTAGCGCGTGGCATTTTCCGATGCATCGGCGAGGGCGTTGAGCTGGTCCAGGTTCACCGCATCGGTGCCTTCGGTACCTGCGGCCACGTTGGTGATCTGGCGTTCCGCCCCGACATCGCCCACCGACACCGTGTCGTCGCGGTCGTTCCACGAATTGGCGCCGATCGCCACGCTGTTGGTCGCGCCCGCCATCGAGTTCACGCCCAGCGCCACACTGTCGTCACCATCGGCGTAACTGTTGTGGCCGATCGCGGTGCTGTACTCGCCCGTGGCCCACGCCCCGTTGCCGAAGGCGGAACCGCCGGTGCCGCTCGCGCGCGTGTTGATCAACCCGAAGAACGTGGTGCCGCCGACGGCCGTGCTTTCCTCGCCGCCGGCACTCGCGCCTTCGCCCACCGCCGTCGCGCCGCTGCCCGCCGCGTCGGCGCCGTAGCCGAATGCCGAGGCGAAATCGCCGCCTGCGCTGCTGTAGCCGCCCATGGTGGTGGAAGCGAGACCGGACGCATCGCTGCGGAAGCCCACCGCGGTGGCCTGCGTGTTGGATGCGCTGGCTTCCGTGCCCGAGGCGGTGGAATAGGCCCCGGATGCGTTCGCACCTGCACCGGTAGCCGTTGCACCGGCTTCGCTGGCGATGGCGCCGGCGCCGAGCGCGGTGGCGTCCTCCGCCGTCGCTTCCGTGCTGGCGTAGACAGGATTGCCCTCTTCATCGAGCAGCGGGTCGCCGTTCTCGTCGAACAGCTGGCGTTGTCCGCCGATCGCAACCGACCCAGCACCTGCCGCCTGTGCGCCGGCACCGTTGGCAACGCTGTTCACGCCGGTGGCGGTGGCGTTGAAGCCTGTGGCAGTGGCGCCATCGGCGAGCGCGAACGCACCGGAGCCGGTAGCGGTTGCACCCACGCCGTCCGCCAGCGCGGCAGAACCGGAGGCGGTCGCGTAGTCGCCATTGGCGGTGGCATCGTCGGTGCCGTCATTGGCGCCGTTCGCCTTGAAATAGCGCGTGGCCTCTTCGGAGGCCTCGGCGACTGCGGTCAACTGATCGACATTGACAGCGTCGGTGCCTTCGGTACCGGCCGCGACGTTGGTGATCTGGCGTTCGCTGCCCACGTCACCCACCGACACCGTGTTGTCGCGATCCGCCACCGAGTTGGCGCCGAGCGCCACGCTGTTGTCGCCCAGGGCGGTGCTGTAGAAGCCGACCGCCGTGCTGCTGTCGCCGCTGGCCCACGACTCCGCGCCCAGCGCCGTGGCGTAATCGCCGGGCGCGTACGAGAAGAAGCCCGCCGCCGTGCTCTCCAGGCCGGAGGCTTCCGACAGACTGCCGGCGGCCAGGCTGTAGTCGCCCGCCGCGATCGCGCCGGAACCGAACGCCGCTGCGCTGAAGCCGCTCGCCTGCGTATAGACGAGGAAACCGAACCCGGGAATCAGGTCCGCCGGGCCGCCGACGGCCACGCTGTAGTCCCCGGTCGCACCGCTCGCATGGCCGAAGCTGGAGGCGTATGAACCCGTGGCCGTGCTGCCGTAGCCGAACGCGGAACTGGCTTCGCCACTCGCCTCGCTGAGTACGCCGAACGACGAGCTGCCGAGGGCCGATGCCAGGCTGCCGGAGCCCACCGCCGTTGCGCCGAGGCCGGACGCCACGGTGTTGACGGTGATCGGGTTGCCGTCGGCATCGAACGCATCCACCTGTCCGCCGATGGCAATGCTGGATTCGCCACTGGCTTCGGCGCTGCTGCCGTTGGCGAGGCTGTTGCTGCCGGTGGCGGTGGCGTTGAAGCCGGTCGCCGTCGCACCGTCGGCCAGGGCGAACGCGCCGGAACCCGTCGCCGTCGCACCGGCACCGTCGGCGAAGGCCGCCGAGCCCGATGCCGTCGCGTAGTCGCCATTGGCGGTCGCATCGTCGCTGCCATCGCCTTCGCCATTGGCCTTGAAGTAGCGGGTGGCGTCCTCCGATGCCTCGGCGACGGCGTTCAACTGATCCAGATTGACCGCATCGGTGCCTTCGGTACCGGCAGCGACGTTGGTGATCTGCCGTTCGCTGCCGGCACTGCCGATGGAGACCGTGTCCTCGCGGTCGGCCACGGAGTCACCACCGATGGCCACGCTGTTGTCGGCTTCGGCGGTGGCCAGGTTGCCCAGCGCGACGGCATTGAAGCCCGGGGTATATGCGCCGCCGCCGACCGCGACGGAGTAGTCGCCCGAGGCTTCGGTCGGAATGAGGCCGAAGAACGCACCACCGACCGCCACGCTGTTGTCGCCACTGGCGATCGAATTCGATCCGAGCGCCGTCGCATCCCAGTTGCTCGCCACGGCACCGAAACCGAGCGCGGTAGCGCTGTTGCCGCTGGCCTCGGCACCGTAGCCGAACGCGGAGGCGCCGAAGTTGGAGGCACTGCTGTAGCTGCCGATGGCAGAGGCGGCATCGTCCGAAGCATCGCTGCGGAAGCCGACGGCCGTCGCCTGGATGCCCGATGCAGTAGCCTCGGTACCGAGCGCGGAGGAATACGCACCGGACGCATTCGCGCCTGCGCCCGTCGCCGTCGCCCCGATGTCGCTGGCGACCGCGCCGGCACCCAGGGCCGTCGCATCGTCCGCCGTCGCCTCCGTGCTGGCGTAGACCGGATTGCCGTCTTCATCGAGCAGCGGCTCGCCGTTCTCGTCGAACAACTGACGCTGTCCGCCGAGCGCGACCGCGCCGGATCCCGATGCCTGCGCGCCCGCACCGCTGGCGACGCTGTTCTGGCCGGTCGCGGTCGCGTTGAAGCCGGTGGCCGTCGCTCCGTTGGCCAGTGCGAACGCGCCTGAGCCCGTCGCGGTCGCACCGACGCCGTCGGCCAGTGCCGCCGAGCCGGACGCTGTCGCATGGTCGCCATTGGCGGTGGCGTCGTCCGTGCCATCGTTGGCGCCGTTCGCCTTGAAGTAGCGCGTGGCGTTTTCCGATGCCTCGGCGACCGCGTTCAATTGATCCAGGTTCACCGCATCGGTGCCCTCGGTACCGGCGGCGACGTTGGTGATCTGCCGTTCGCTGCCAGCGCTTCCGACCGAGACCGTGTCTTCGCGATCGGCAACCGAATCGCCACCCAGCGCCACGCTGTTGTCTGCGGTTGCAGAGGCGAGGTTGCCGATGGCGGTCGCATTGGTGCCCGGCGCCCACGCGCCGCCACCGACCGCAGTGGAGAAATCGCCCGACGCTTCGGTCGGCAGGAAGCCCAGCAGCGAACCGCCGACTGCGACGCTGTTGTAGCCCGTTGCGATGGAGCCCGAGCCCAGTGCCGTGCTGTCGCCGCCGCTGGCATCGGCGCCGTAACCGACAGCCGTGTCGAAATCGCCCGAGGCACTGGAGAAGCCGCCGAGCGCAACGGTCGCAACGCCGGTGGCGGTGCTGGTGTGGCCGGCCGCCAGGGCCTGCGTGCCCGATGCGGTGGAGGAACTGCCGAAGGCGCCGGCGTACGCACCGGTGGCCTGGCTTCCCGTGCCTACCGCGCTGGCGCCGGCGCCCGTCGCGTTCGCCTGCGTGCCGACAGCGGTCGCATTCGCACCGGCGGCGTTGCTCTGGCTGCCCAGCGCCGTCGCGCCTTGCGCGGTCGCGCTGCTGTCGTAGCCGACGGCGGTGGCATTCACGCCCGTGGCTTCGGCGTAACCGCCTACGGCAGTCGCTCCCGCCTTGCTGGCAATGCTCTTGTAGCCGACCGCAACCGCATGGCGTCCGGACGCATCGACGTCGTCGCCGCACGACACCGCATTCTCGCCGGGGCGTCCGTCCTTGATCGGATTGCCGCGTGCATCCACACAGTAGGCAGGTCCCGTTCCGATCTGCGGCTTGTCGTTCTGCGGCGGGCCCTTCTGCTTGTCATGGGCCGATGCCGCGCCGAGCGGCGCGCCCGCGAGCAGTGCCGAAGCGAGCAGCGTCACGCCAAGGCGCGCACGCACGCGGGCGCCGGACGACATGACGCCATGCGCGCGTCGGGCGAACTCCGATGCCACCACCAGCATGCCGAGGGAAGGGTTCCACACCTTGCTGTAAATCCTGTTCATGGATCACGTCCTTCATTCTGTGTTTTCGGGGGAATGCGACAGCACCCGACGCCGCGGCGACGGGCGTTCTACGGTGGACTACGTCAGGGAAACAGACAGCGCGGCGCGCGACAGGGGAGGCGCGACGCCGGATTGCACGAGGTGTTTTGCGGAAGCGGGAGAAGGAGATACGGATGCGGTGGCCGGGCGTGGCCATGCCTCGTTTCGCGTGCGTCGTGCAGCGCGAGTGGCGTGTGGGCCGAGACGTGGTGACGTGAAGATGCGAAGAAGAACATCGCATCGATAAAGGCTTCCCGCATTCCCCATCCCCTGATCCGAGATGATGCAAAACAGCTCCGTGTGTCAGAACACTACATGCGCGTTGTGCAATTTGCGAGAGATTTGCTACGTTCGACGCAACGCGGGGAAACAGCTGAAAACAAGGCGTTAATGCCATGTGTACGCGGCGTGTTCCCTGCGTGAAGAGTGTCGTGGCAGGTAAACAGGGGTACCTGGACGATCCGCTTGAAATGGAAATCGCAAGTCGTTGAGTAGGCACGTCGTAAACGCGTTACCCAGTTCGTTCTTCCTTGCAGACATGGAGCAGGTCAAGTGAATCCACATTCCTCTTTCCGCAATTCGCGTCGTCGCCCCTTGGTGGCGTCGCTCACCGCAATCATCGCGTTCGGAGCGTTCGCCACATCGGCATCGGCGGGCGATGTCAGCACTGCCGGTCTGCGCGACGGCGAAACCTATGATCGGTTCATCGTGAAGTACCGGGACGGCAGCGTCGCGCGTACCAACGCCACCACGCTGCAACGTTCGTTGCTCGGTGCGGTATCCCGGGCGGCCCTGGGATCGGCGAACGGGAAGGCGGTGAGCGCTTCGAAACTCCGTCGCCTGGGGATCGGCGCGGAACTGGTGAAGACGTCGCGCAAGCTGGATCGCGTGGAGGCGGAGAGCCTGCTGCGGCAGCTGGCGATGGATCCGGAGGTGGACTTCGTCGAAGTCGATGCGCGCCGCTACGCACGCCTCGTGCCGAACGATACCTACTACAACCAGTATCAGTGGCACTTCAAGGATCCCGTCGGCGGCATCAACCTGCCGGCTGCATGGGACAACGCGACGGGCGCAGGCGTGGTGGTGGCCGTGCTGGACACGGGCATCACGCCCCACAGCGATCTCGATGCGAACATCCTGCCCGGCTACGATTTCATCAGCGACACCTTCGTGTCCCGCGACGGCGATGCGCGCGATGCGAATCCGCTCGACGAGGGCGACTGGAATCCGGTGGCGGGCGAATGCTATGCCGGGTCGCCGATGCAGGACAGCAGCTGGCACGGCACCCACGTGGCGGGCACGGTGGCCGAAGTGACCAACAACGCCAAGGGCATGGCGGGCGGTGCATTCAATGCGAAGGTGGTGCCCGCACGCGTGCTGGGTCGCTGCGGCGGTTACACCTCGGACATTTCCGATGCGGTGATCTGGGCCTCCGGCGGCACCGTCGCCGGCGTGCCCGCCAACGCGAATCCCGCGGAAGTGATCAACCTGAGCCTGGGTGGATCCGGTGCCTGCAGCACCGTCGAACAGAATGCCTTCAACCAGGCCATCGCGAACGGCAGCACGGTCGTCGTGGCAGCCGGCAACGATGCCGGCAACGTGAGCGGATATTCGCCCGGCAACTGCGCCGGCGTGATCACCGTGGCCGCGACGCGCATCACCGGCGGCATCGCCTCGTATTCCAACTACGGCACGCGCATCGACATCTCCGCGCCCGGTGGCGGCGGCAGCGTGGACGGCAATCCGGGCGGCTACGTCTGGTCCACGGGCAACGCGGGCACCACCGTGCCCACCACCGAGACGTATTTCGGCATGGGCGGCACGTCGATGTCGGCGCCGCACGTGGCGGCGGTCGTCGCGTTGATGCAGAGCGTCGCCGAAACACCGCTGACGCCTGCGCAGATCCTGGCCACCTTGAAGTCGACGGCGCGTCCTTTCCCGGTCGCACCGCCCGCCAACCGGCCGATCGGTGCGGGCATCGTCAATGCGGCCGCGGCGGTACAGGCCGTCATCGACGGTGGGCAACCCCCGACGGCGACCTTGCTGACCAACAACGTGGCCGTCGGCGGCAACACGGGCGCGAAGGACGCCGTCATCCAGTACGCCCTCGTCGTGCCGGCCGGCGCCACCAGTCTGTCGTTCATCAGCTTTGGCGGCAGCGGCAATGCCGATGTCTACGTGAAGTTCGGCAGTGCGGCCACGGCGACGAACTACGACCTGCGGTCGGCGCGTCCCGGCAACAACGAAGTGGTCAACATCGCCGCGCCGCAGGCGGGCACGTACTACGTGTCGCTGGTGGGCAAGACGAAGTTCGCCAACGTCAGCCTGAGGGGAAGCTTCACCGCGCCGTGAGGCAAGTGCGGGTGCGATGCGACGACCCCGGCATGCCGGGGCCGTTTCATGTCGCAGTCGCGTATCCCTGCATGACGTTGCCCGGCGGAATGCGGTAACTTTGCGCATTCCCCGGCCAACGTCCCGCATGCCGCTTTTCCGCTACAAGGCACTTGATGCACACGGCGAGATGCTGGAAGGCCAGATGGAGGCCGCCAGCGACGCCGAAGTGGTGGCGCGCCTGCAGGAGCAGGGCCACCTGCCGGTCGAGGCCGCGCTGGCCGTTGCAGGAGGTGGGCGCAGCTGGGGCCAGTTGTGGCGGCCGAATGCATTCGCGGGTGGCCGGCTGGTGCAGTTCACCCAGCAACTGGCGACGCTGCTGGGCGCAGGCCAGCCGCTGGACCGCGCGCTGGGCATCCTGCTGGACCTGCCCGAGGACGAGAAGGCGCGACGGGTCATCAGCGACATCCGCGATGCCGTGCGTGGCGGTGCGCCGCTCTCCACCGCGCTGGACCGTCAGCACGGTCTCTTCTCCCGCCTGTACATCAACATGGTGCGCGCGGGAGAAGCGGGTGGCAGCCTGCACGACACGCTGCAGCGGCTGGGCGATTACCTGGAGCGCAGCCGCGCGCTGAAGGGGCGCGTGGTCAATGCGCTGGTGTATCCGGCCATCCTGCTGGTGGTGGTCGGCCTGGCGCTGTTGTTCCTGCTGGGCTACGTGGTCCCGCAGTTCGCGGTGATGTACGAAAGCCTGGATGTCGCGCTGCCGTGGTTCACGCGCGGCGTGCTGTGGGTGGGCAGCTTCGTGCGCGATTTCTGGTTCGTGCTGGTCGCGCTGCCGCTGCTGGCGGTGCTCTGGTTCGACCGTCGCCGCCGCGATCCCGTCTTCCGTGGCCGGCTGGATGCGTGGTTGCTGGACAGGCCGCTGGCGGGGCCGCTGCTGGCCCGGCTGGAAACCGCGCGCCTGGCGCGTACGCTGGGCACGCTGCTGAAGAACGGGGTGCCCCTGCTGACCGCGTTGGGCATCGCCCGCAACGTACTGGGCAATCGGGCTTTGGCGGCCGATGTCGATGCCGCCGCCGAGGATGTGAAGAACGGCCACGGCCTGTCCGCGTCGCTGGCCAAGGGCAAGCGCTTTCCGCGGCTGGCCCTGCAGATGATCCAGGTGGGCGAGGAGTCCGGTGCCCTGGACAGCATGCTGCTGAAGACGGCCGAAACCTTCGAGCAGGAAACCGCTCAGGTGCTGGACCGTATGCTGGCCGCCCTGGTGCCTGCCATCACGCTGGTCCTGGCGGGCGTGGTGGGCATCGTCATCGTCGCCGTGCTGGTCCCGCTGTACGATCTGACCGGCGCCATCAATTGAGAACACTGGAGAGTCCGCCACCATGTCCCGCATGCGCCCCATGAACGCGTTCCATTCCCCCAGGTCGCAGCAGGGCTTCAGCCTGCTGGAAATCATCATCGTGCTGGTGCTGATCGGCGGCATCCTGGTGCTGGTGGGCAGCCGCGTGATGGGCGGCGCCGACAGCGGCAAGGTGAAGCTTGCGCAATCGCAGCTGCAGACGCTGTCCGGCAAGGTCGAGACCTATCAGCTGGATACCGGCCATTACCCCACGCAGCTCTCGGACCTGGTGACGCAGCCGGGCAACGCGGCCGGCTGGCTGGGACCGTACGCGAAGGAAAGCGAACTGCAGGATCCGTGGAAGAATCCCATCGAATACCGCATTCCCGGCGAAGCGCAGCGCTTCGACCTGATCAGCCTCGGCGCCGATGGCAAGGCGGGCGGCGACAGCGTCAATGCGGACATCAAGAACGAATAAGCACCTGCGCCTGCGATCGTGGCATTCCGCAGCGCCACTTCACCGGTGACCGCCTCCAGGCCCGTGGGCTCCAGGACGCGGATGGGTGGTTTCACCCTGCTGGAAACGTTGCTCGTCGTGACCTTGATGGCGGCCGCCACCTTGCTGGCGGCGATGATGTTCACCGGAGGCATGGAGGGCATGCGCCTGCGGTCTGAATCCAAGGAGATCGCCGCGCAACTGCGCTACACGCGTGCACGCGCCATCGCCACGGGGCAGCCGCAGCGTTTTCTCGTGGATCCGCGCGCGCATCGATGGGAGGCCGCCGGTGATCGCCATGGCGACATCGATACTTCGTTGTCGGTGCGCTTCACGGGCGCACGGCAGGCGCAGGAACGCGCGGGCGAAGGTGCGATCCTCTTCTTTCCCGACGGTGGCTCGACCGGCGGACGCGTGACCCTCGCGGCCGGACAGGCGGCGTGGAGTGCCGACGTGGCATGGCTGACCGGTGAAGTGCGCCTGGTGCGCGATGCGGTCGCTGCGCGATGAGCATTGGCGCGCGACGGCAGCAACGCGGCTTCACCCTGCTCGAAGTCATCGTCGCGTTCGCGCTGCTGGCGCTGGCGTTGACGTTGCTGCTCGGCGCGCTCTCGGGCGCGAGCCGGCAGGTGCGGACATCGGCCGACAGCAGTCGCGCCACGCTGCATGCGCAGTCGCTGCTCGCCCAGCTGGGTACCGGCGAAGTCCTGCAGCCCGGTCGGCAGGAAGGCAGCTTCGATGGCGACCGCTACCGCTGGCACCTGGACGTGTCGCCGTTCGCCGACCCATTGGCCGCGCGGGCGCAACGCGACGCAGGCGCACCGCAATTGCTGGATGTGCGCCTGGTGGTGAGCTGGGGCGATGCGCGCGACCAGTCCCTGCAGTGGCGGACGTTGCGGCTGGCACCGCGCGACATCAACCAGGCGACGCTGCCATGAGATCACCGCAGCGCGGCTTCACCCTGATCGAGGTGCTGGTGGCGCTGGTATTGCTGGCCGCCGGCCTGGCACTGGCGTTCGCCACCCTGCGTTCGTCCACTGCGGTCGTCACGCGCGGCGAGGACATGGCGCAGGCCAGCGAACGCATGCGTGCCGTGCATGGTTACCTGCGCGCACGGCTGGCATCGGCGCAACCCATCGTGTTCGCGACCGATCGCGGCACCCTCCGCGAGGCGCGTTTCATCGGCACGCCGCAGCGCATGCGTTTCGTGGCCGACCTGCCGGACTACCTGGGGTACGGCGGGCCGTATCTGCACGACGTGGCGTTCGACGGAGAAGGGCGCCTGCAGGTCGCGTTCGCCGTCGCGCAACCGGATGCCTCGCTGGAAGATGTGGACCTGTGGGCGCGTGGACTGCGCGCCGAGCGCCTGGCCGACGGCCTGCGTGCGGTGCGTTTCCGCTACCGCGGGCTGGATGCGGACAACCGGCTTGGCCCGTGGCAGGACCGCTGGGAAACATCGGAGATGCTGCCCCTGCAGGTGAAGATCGAAATGGACGCGGTGCGTGGAGGGCGCTGGCCCGACCTGGTGGTCACGCTGGCGCGCAGCGAAGGTGGTGCGGGTGGCGGACTGCTTCCCGGTGGCGCGAATCCGGTGCTGCCATGAGATGGCAACGTGGAGCGGCCCTGTTGATCGTGCTGTGGCTGGTGGCACTGCTCACCGCGCTGGTCGGGGCGTTCGCGTTGACCGCAAGGATGGAGGCATTGCAGGGACGGGTGGGGAGCCGCGGCGCGGTGGCGCAGGAGATCGCGCGCTCCGGCATGGAATACGCGCTGGTGCGCGTGGCGGACCGCAATCCGGAAACGCACTGGCAACCCAATGGCCGTGCGTACACCTGGACGTTCGATGGCCATGACGTGCAGGTACGCATCATCGACGAGACCGGCAAGGTGGACCTCAACCAGGCGGATGTGTCCCTGCTGTCGCGCCTGATGCAGGCGCTCGGGCAACCGTCCGACGCGAGCGACCTGATCGCCGCCGCGATCGTGGACTGGCGGGATGCCGACAACCTGAGCCAGCCCGTCGGGGGCGCGGAGGATGGCGACTATGCAGCGGCGGGGCGCGACTACGGTGCCAAGGACGCGCCGTTCGAAACCATCGCGGAAGTCGAACAGGTCCTGGGCATGACGCCGGCGCTGTACGCGCAGCTGGCGCCCTTCCTCACCCTGTATTCGGGACGTGGGCAACCCGATGCCACCTATGCGCAGGGGCCGGTACTGGCGGCGATGGGGATGGACGCGACGGCATGGCTGGCGCAGCGCAACGCGACCGGTGTCACGGGCAGCAACGAACTCGTCGGTACCGGCAGCGGCACGTATAGTATCGAGAGCCGTGCGCGGCTGGCCGATGGCCGCGAGGCGTCGTTATGGACAGTGGTGCGCGCGGGAGCCAGCCCGGTACCGGGTTCGGCCTATACCTTGTTGCGCTGGGAGGAGGGAGCGGCACCACAATGAGCGGCGTACGCGACACCTTGCAGCAGTTCCGGGCACGTCTGGGGCCCGGGCCACGCAGTTTCCTGGCGTGGTGGGGACAGGCACTGGCGACCTGGTTGCCGGCGCGCTGGCGCGTGCTGCTTGGCCTGACCCGCGACCGGCTGTTCTTCCGGCCGCAGGACGACGAACTCGAGATGGCCTGGGTGGAGGGTACGCAGCGCCACGTGCTGGCGCGCCTGCCTGCCACGACCACGCCCGACGAACTGCGCATGCTGCTCGGCAGCCGCCTTGCGAATCTTCCGCGCTGGTGGTTGGTGCCGGCGGGCATGGTGCTGCGTCGCCGCGTGCTGTTGCCGGCGGCGGCGGCGGATCGCCTGCGCGACGTGCTGCGGTTCGAACTCGACCGGCAGACGCCGTTCACCGCGAACGAGGCCTGTTTCGATGCGCGCGTGCTGAGCGTCCGCGACGACGGTCAACTCGATGTCGAACTGGCGGCGGTGCCGAAATCCGCATTCACCGGCGGCCTGGCCCGGCTGGGGGCGTTGGCGGGCGAGCTGGCGGGCGCCGATGTTGAAGATGCCGACGGCGGGCCGCTGGGCGTGAACCTGTTGCCCGAGGAGGCGCGCGTGGCCCGCCAGGCACCGCAGCGCGGTGTGCACCTGGCGCTGGCGGCAGTCGCGCTGATCGCCCTGGTGTTCGGTGCCTGGGCGGTACTCGACAACCGGCGTGCGGCGGCGGAGGCCTTTGCCGCGCAGGTGGACAGCCGCGCCGACGAGGCGCGCCAGGTGGCATCGCGCCGCCAGCAGCTGGTCGATCTCGTCGCCGGTACGGCCACGTTGAACCAGACCAGCGCACGACGTCCCACCGCGCTGGAAGTGATGGACGACGTGACCCGGCGCCTGCCGGACAACACCTATCTCGAGAAACTGGCCATCGAGGGCGATCGACTGACGCTGATCGGCTTCAGTCCGGAGGCATCGGGGCTGGTCGCACGGCTGCAGGAATCGCCGCTGTGGCGCAATCCCGCCTTGAGCGGGGCGCTGCAGCCCGACCCGCGCACGCGCATGGATCGCTTCACCCTCACCGCCGAGTTGCTGGGTAAGCAGGAACCTGCCACCGCGGGTACGCAGGGAGGCGCCGATGCCGCTGGCCGTGACTGAACGTGATCGCTGGCTGGCCCTGGCATTGCTGCTGGTGGCGCTGCTGCTCGGCTATCTGGTGCTGGTGCATCCGTGGTGGACGGTGCCGATGCAGGAAGTGAACGTGCGCGTGGCGGAACTGCGCGACCGCGAACTGCGCATCCGCACCCAGCTCGAGCAGGCGCCGCAGGTGCAGCGCGAACTGGCTGCCGCGCTCGCGCAGCAGGCGCAGCGTCCGGGGTTCCTGCCCGAGGCGACGGTGGAACTCGCCACCGCCGGCCTGGTGCAGCGGCTGGAAACCGTCGTCAGGCAGGCCAGTCCCGGCAACCGCAGTTGCGCCATCGCCAACCAGTCGCCGCTGGCGATCGCCGGCCGCGAGGTCTATCCGCGCGTGGTGGTGCAGGTGCGCCTGCGCTGCGGTGCGCCCGAACTGGCGTCGGTGCTGCACCAGATCGAGTCCGGCAGCCCGCGGTTGTTCGTCGAGAATCTCAACATCCTCGCGCAGCGGTATGCGTTCCAGGCCAGCGAAAGCGGTGCAGGCGGGCTGGACGTGAACTTCGACCTGTACGGTTATCTCAAGCCCACGCCCGCCGCCGTGCAGGAGCCGCCCCGTGCGCCTTGAGGCCTGGACCGCGCGCACCTGGATCCTCGCCGTCACGGCGGGATGGGCGGTGCTGGTCGCGCTGCTGGCGTTGTTCGGGCTGGGTGGCCACATCACGCCGTTGCCCGCCGATCCCGCGCTCGTCCAGGCGTTGCCACGCCTGCCTCCCGGTCCGCCGGAACGCCTGGGTGCGTTGACCCGCTACGCGGAGGTCGGCGAACGGCCGCTGTTCTCGGAGGACCGCCGGCCCAAGCCGTTCTTCCTGTCCGGCGAGGAAGCCGCTGCACCGGCCTTCGACCTGGTGCTGAGCAGCGTGCTGATCACGCCATCGCTGGAGTTGGCCATCGTCCAGCCTGCGCAGGGCGGCGAGGGCTTGCGGGTGAAGGTGGGCGAATCCCCTGCAGGCTTCCCGGGCTGGCGATTGAGCGAACTGGCACCGCGCCGGGCCGTGTTCGATGGCCCCGAAGGTCGGCGCGAGCTGGAACTGCGTGTCTTCGACGGCGCCGGCGGCCAGCCGCCCACCCCCTTCGTGGGCGGGGCGCCAGGCGGACCCCCACTGACGGCCGTCCCGCCGGCCGGTGTGCCCATGCCCGCGCCCATGCCGGGCAGCCGCACGACCGGCGGCAACAATGCCCCCGCCGTCATGCCGACCGTGCCGTCGCCGGCTGCGCAGGGGCCGGCGCCAGTGCCTGCACCCTCGCCGCCACGCGCCAACGACGCGACGGCCGCACCGGCCACGACCACCGACCAGCAGATGGAAGCCATCCGCCAGCGCATCGAGCAGCGCCGTGCGCAGCTGCGCCAGCAGCAGGCGCAACCCACCACGCCGCCGGCAACGCCCGGCAAGACACAGTAGAGTGCCGGCATGACGCCACGTGTGATCCTGTTTTCCCTTTGCCTCGGCCTGCTGGCCGGCTGTGCCAGCGCGCCGGTGCCGGATGTGCGCCGCTCCGCGACCACCCCGCCGGGCGAGGTCGTGCCCGGCAGCGCGCAGACCACACCCTTGGCGGAAGCCGAGGCGCCGGTCGGTGGTCCGCAGGCGCAGATCCGCCGCGGCAGCGGCCAGATGATCAACCGCAGCGCAGCGGCCGCCCCAATGCCGTCGCTGGGCAGCGCAAGCAGCGGATCGGCCACCTTCAATTTCGAAGGCGAATCCGTGCACGCCGTGGTCAAGGCGATCCTCGGCGACATGCTGGGGCAGAACTACGTGATCGCCCCGGGCGTGCAGGGCACGGTCACGCTGGGCACACCCAAGCCGGTGTCGCCCGCCGAGGCGTTGAACCTGCTGGAAATGGTGCTGGGCTGGAACAACGCCCGGCTGGTCTACAGCGGTGGCCGCTACAACATCGTGCCCGCCGACCAGGCCCTGGCCGGCAGCGTGGCGCCCGGTACCGGCAGCCCCGCCAATGCCCGTGGTTTCGAGGTGCGCGTGGTGCCGCTGCGTTTCATCTCCGCCAGCGAGATGAAGAAGGTGCTGGAGCCCTACGCGCGGCCCAACGCCATCGTCAACACCGATGCCACCCGCAACGTCATCACGCTCGCCGGCACCCGCTCGGAACTGGAGAACTATCTCCGCACCGTCGAGATCTTCGACGTGGACTGGCTGTCGGGCATGTCGGTGGGCGTGTTCCCGCTCCAGTCCGGTCGCGCCACGCGCGTGGTCGCCGACCTGGAGAAGGTGTTCGGCAACGACAGCAAGACGCCCAGCGCCGGCATGTTCCGCTTCATGCCGCTGGAAGGCGCGAATGCGGTGCTGGTGATCACCCCGCAGCCGGCCTATCTCGACCAGATCCAGCAGTGGCTGGAGCGCATCGACGGTGCGGGCGAAGGCAGCCGGTTGTTTTCGTACGAGCTGAAGTACGTCAAGGCGCGCGAACTCGCGCAGCGGCTGGCGGAAGTGTTCGGCGCGTCGGGTAGCGGTTCCGGAGGCGATGACCGTTCCACCGGCGGGCCAGGCAATGTGTCGCTGATGCCGGGCACCGATCCCGTGCAGATCAACGACGGCGGCATGGGCGGTACCGGCGGCTCGGTCGATTTCGGTGGCTCGGGCAGCAGCGGTTCCGGCGGTGGCGGACTGGGTGGCGGGTCGCTCTCGCTCAATCAGCGTGACAGCGGCAACGGCGCGGTGACGCTGGATGTCGACGGCAGTCGCGTGGGCGTGGCCGCCGTGGAAGAGACCAACACCCTGCTGGTGCGTGCCAGCGCCAGCGCCTGGCAATCGATCCGCGAGGTGGTCGAGAAGCTCGACGTGATGCCGTTGCAGGTCCACATCGAAGCGCAGATCGCGGAAGTGTCGCTGACCGGCGACCTGAGCTACGGCGTGAACTGGTACCTGGAACGCGCGATGACCGACAACGGCCTCGGTCCCTTCGCTGCGCCCGGTGCGGGTGGGCCCAGCAAGTGGAGCACGCTCGCCGGCAGCATCGGGGGCGTAGGCGGCGCGGGGGCCGTGTGGACGCTGGTCAAGAACGACGCGGCGGCCGTCATCACCGCGCTGGACGAAGTGTCCGACGTGCGCCTGCTGCAGACGCCCTCCATCTTCGTGCGCAACAACGCCGAAGCCACGCTCAATGTGGGCAGCCGCATCCCGATATCGTCCGTCACCGTCAATCCGGGACTGGGCACCGACAACACCTACAGCCAGGTGCAGTACCTGGATACGGGCGTGATCCTCAAGGTGCGCCCGCGCGTGACCCGGGACGGCATGGTGTTCCTCGATATCGTGCAGGAAGTCAGCTCGCCCGGCAGCGAGCCGGACGCCAACGGCAATGTGCGCATCAACACGCGCCGCTTCAAGACCGAGGGCGCCGTGCAGGCCGGCAACACGGTGATGCTGGCGGGCCTGATCAGCGACACGGCGACCCAGGGATCGTCCGGCATTCCGGGCCTGAGCCGCCTGCCGATCATCGGCGGCCTGTTCGGCAGGAAGACCACCGGCACCGAGCGCAGCGAAGTGATCGTGCTGCTGACGCCGACCATCGTCAGCAACCCGCAGGAAGCGAACGACCTCACCGACGAGTACGGCAAGCGCTTCCGCGCGCTGGAACCCCTGAACACGCCGCGCGACAAGTGACGCCATCCGCCGCATCGTCCCTGCCCATCGTCCTGTTGCCCATCGGCACCGATGACGATGCACTCGACGCCTGCCTGGGTGCACTGGAAGCCGGGACACCGGCCGGGACGCGCCTGTGGCTGGCCGACGACGCGCAGGCCGGTCCTCGCGGCCTGGCCATCATCGAGCGCTGGCTGACGCGTACGCGCCTGCAGGCCGACTACACGCGACGGCCGCGCATGCTGGGCGAAGTCGCGCATGTGGACCAGATGCTCGCGGCCTGCGGCGATGCCGACGTGGTGGTGCTGGCACCGGATGCGCAGCCCTTGCCGGGTTGGCTGCAGCAACTGGCCGCCTGTTTCGCCCGCGATGCCGCCATTGCCACCGCCACGCCCTGGTGCAATGCGGGCGAAGCCGCCGCCTGGCCACGGCTCGGCGAAGTGAGCCCGCCCCCCACGGATTTCGAACGCACGGCGCATGCCTGCGCGGCGATGGCGCCGCTGCATCCGGAGCTTCCGGCGGCTGTCGCGCACGCGGTGGCGTTGCGTGGCAGCGCCCGCAAGCGCGTCGGCGGCCTGGATGCCGCGAGCTACGGCTCGTGGTACGCCGCGCTGGTCGACCTGTCGCTGCGCCTGGCCGGGCTGGGGTGGCGCAACGCCCTGTGCGAGACCGCCTTCGTGGCGCGCGGAGGCGAGGGCGGTCCTGCCGATGGCGACATGGACGCATTGAACGCACGCTGGCCCGCCTTCACGCCGCGGCTGGCAACGTTCCTGATGGAGGATCCGCTGCACGAACCGCGCGAACGGTTGGGTGCGCTGTACGCCGAAGCGGGATCACCGGAGCGCCAGCGTGACCTCTTCGGTTGATGCGGCCGGCATCGCCGTGGTGGTGGTGACGCATGAGAGCGCCACCAGCATCGACGACTGCCTGATGCGGCTGCGCACGGCGCATGGCGTGGACGAGATCCGCGTGGTGGACAATGCCTCCACCGACGACACGATGGAGATCGTGCAGCGCCACGCGCTGCAGGATGCGCGCTTGCGCTTCATTGCCAATCCCGACAATCCCGGCTTCGCGGTCGGCTGCAACCAGGGTGCACGCGATACGCGTGCGTCCTGGTTGGCGTTCGTGAATCCCGATCTGATGGTGGAGGCCGACACGCTGTCGCGGTTGCGCGCGCACGCCCGCCATGCGGCGGGCGAGGTGTTGCTGGGCGTTGACCTGGTGGACGAGGGCGGCGTGCGCGATGCGGCAGCGCGTCGTCGCGATCCTCTGTTCACCGCGATGCTGCGTTCGCCGGGCGCGGCGTCCAGGCTGGCGGTGCCGGTCGATGACGGGCAAGTGCTGCAGCCGGTGGACATCGTGTCGGGCGCGTTGATGCTGATGCCGCGCGCGCTGTTCGACAGGGTCGACGGGTTCGATGAAGGCTATCGCCTGCATGCCGAGGACATGGACCTCTGCCGTCGCGTACGCGCGGCGGGTGCGAGGGTCGCCGTCGCCAATGACATCCGCGTGCTGCATATCCGTGGCGTATCGAGCCGTGCGCGGCCGGTGTTCGTGGAATGGCACAAGCACCGCGGCCTGTGGCGCTACTTCCGCAAGTTCGAAGCCGCACGATGCGGAATGGCTACCCGGGCGGGCGTGTTTGGCGCGATCTGGTTGCACTTCGGCGCGGTGGCCGCGCGCATCCTGCTGCGGCGCCGGTGACGTAGCGGCGGTCTTTCAAGCGTCGATGCGGTGACCAGCGTCGCGCAATGCCGACAGGGCCTCGTCCAGTCGAGGTGCCTGCACCAGCACGTAATCCGTGTCGTAAGTCGACAGTGCGAAGATCCCGATGCCCGCTGCCGCCAGCGGATCCAGCACTGCCTTCAGGATGCCGGTCAGGGCGAAATCGAAGGGCCCCTGCAGCTTGAACATGCGCCAGCCACGCTGGCAGCGCACGTTCCCGGGGACATGCGCTTCTTCGCAGACCAGCGACAGTTCGTCATCGGTCCAGCCGGCGTGTCGCATGCCGGTGCTAGGCCACCACGCCGGTAGCGCGGAATCCGCAGGCAGTTGCGCGACCGCGTAGTGACCGGGAAGCAGGGACAGCGCCAGCGACGTCATCCTGCGCGTCCGTTCCACCAGAACAGGGCGTTGACCGCGAGCACGACGACCATGGTGTAGATCAGCGACAGGGGGCCGCCGACGCGCCACAGCTGGCGCGAGGTGTAGTTGGCCGGACCGACGATCATCGAAATCACCGGATTCGAGGCCGTCATCAGGTTGTTGGACGCCGACAGCGCCACGATCAGCGCGAACGCGGTGGGATTTCCACCCGCCGCCAACGCCAGGTTGATCGCCATCGGCACCATCACGATGGTGGCCCCGACATGGCTGATGACCAGCGAGAAGGCGGTGGTCAGCAGCGCGATGGCGATCTCCAGCGCCCACACGGGGATGCCCTCGGGCAGTCGTTCGACCGTGTGCCCGGCCACCCAGGCGGCAGCGCCGCTGCTGTCCATCGCCCAGCCCAGCGGGATCAGGCCGGCCATCAGGAACACGGTCTTCCAGTTGATCGCGCCGTAGGCTTCGTCCATGCGCAGGACGCCGGTCAGCAGCATGCCGGCCACGCCGGTCATCAGGGTCAGCGCGACCGGCAGCTTGGACGTCAACGCGATGATGATGGTGATGGCGAAGATGGTCATCGCGATCTTGAACTTGTGCGGACGCTGTTCGCCCTTCGGATAGTCCGTCACCACCACGAAGTCGCGGCTCTCGGCGGCCAGTCCCAGGTCCTGCCAGATGCTGTGGAACACCAGCATGTCGCCGGCGCGCAGCTTCTCTTCGCGCACGTTGTCGCGGATGACCTTCTTGTCGCGGTTGATCGCCAGCAGGCTGATGCCGTTCTGCTTGCGCAGGCGCAGCTCGCGCGCGGTCTTGCCGATGAACCTGGAGGTCGGCGGCACCACGGCCTCGGAGATGCCGGCGCGGCTCGGGTTGAACAGGTCGCCGAAGTGGCGCAGGCGCGAGGACATGCGCAGGAACTGGTTCTGGGCGAAATCGCCCACCTCCTGCCGCGTGCCCATCACGCCCAGCACGCTGCCTACCCAGATCCGCATGTCGGCCGGCGGCGCGAGCCGCGTATCGTTGCCCGTCTGCAGGGCGAGCATCAACGGCGCATCGTGCAGCGCTTCGGCCTCGCCCAGCGACATGCCCACCAGCGGGCTCTCCGCGGTGACCACCAGTTCGAACACGTCGCCTTCGATGCCGTAGGTATTGGCGAAGTAGCTCTCGGTGCGTGCCGGGGTGACGGCACCGTCAGCGTCAGGGGTTTCCTCCTTCAACTTCCGGTCGCCATGGAAGCGGAAGTACAGCAGCGACGCCGCGACCAGCGCCAGTCCGATCGGCAATGGCGCGAACATGCGCAGCGGCTCCAGCGTGGCCATGCCGGAGGGCAGGTTGTTGTTGGCGGAGACCAGCAGGTCGTTGAGCAGGATCAGCGGCGAATTGCCGACCATGGTGAACGCGCCGCCCATGACGATGGCGGCGGCAATGGGCAGCAACAGGCGCTGCAGCGACAGTCCGGTGCGCGACGACAGCCGTGAGGCGACCGGCATGAACAGCGCCATCACCGATGGGTTCTGCATGAAGGAGGAGTTGAGGCTGGCGATGGCGGTGGTCATCAGCAGCAGCCGCTGCTCGATGCCATGTCCACGCCGCAGCAGCCAGGAGGCGAGGCGGTTGAGCGCGCCCGTGCGGTCCAGTCCCGCACCGAGGATCATGGTGGCGATGATGCTCATCACCGCGTTGCCCGAGAAGCCGCCGAAGATCTCTTCCGGCGCGATCAGCCCGGTGATGCCCAGGACCACCAGCACGACCAGGGCGACCAGATCCGCGCGGATGCGTTCGAACAGGAACATCGCCATCGTGAAGCCGACCAGCCCGAGGACGAGCTTCATGTCGTTGGTCAGCGTCAGCGCGTTTTCCATGTCGCGGTCGGTTTCCTGGTGCGTGCTGCGGTATTACTCGCGGTCGTACAGAAGATCCCACACCCCGTGGCCGAGCTTCTGGCCGCGGGTCTCGAAATGCGTCTGCGGCCGCCAGTCGGGGCGCGGCACGCTGCCGCGCGGGCCGACGCGGTTGGCCAGTCCCGGCGTCGCGTCCAGCACGTCCCACATGTGCTCGGCATAGGCTTCCCAGTCGGTGGCGCAATGCAGGCGGCCGCCCGGGCGCAGCTTGCGCGCGATGAGCGCCGCGAAGTCGGGCTGCACCAGCCGGCGCTTGTTGTGGCGCTTTTTGTGCCACGGGTCGGGGAAGTAGATGCGGACTTCGTCGAGAGAGCCGTCGGCCACCTCGTGCTGCAGCACTTCCACCGCATCGTGGTGGTAGACACGGACGTGGTCGCTGCCGTCTTCGGCCAGTGCATTCAACAGGCGGCCCACGCCGGGCGCATGCACTTCCAGGCCGAGGTAGTCGCGGTCCTTGTCGCGGGCCGCCGCGAAGCGCAGTGCTTCGCCGTTGCCGAAGCCGATCTCGAGCACGCGCGGTGCGGTGCGGCCGAACACAGCGTCGTAGTCGCGTGGCGCGCCCGTGTAGTCCAGCCCGAAGCGCGGCCATTGCGTGTCGAATGCGCGCTGCTGGGCGTCGGTGAAGCGGCCCTGCCGCAGCACGAAGCTGCGGATTTCGCGTCGGCCTTCGCTGATCGTGAAGGGCTTGGGCGGGGCCTTGGCGCCGGAACTGGAGAACGGGTCCGTCATCGGTTCAGCCGATCAGGCCGTCGATCGGGCTGGAGGCCGAAGCGTTGCGCTTGCGCGGAATGCGTCCGGCCAGGAAGGCTTCGCGTCCTGCTTCCACGGCCTTCTTCATGGCGCTGGCCATCAGCACCGGGTACTTCGCGCCGGCGATGGCGGTGTTCATCAGCACGCCGTCGCAGCCGAGTTCCATCGCGATGGCGGCGTCGGAGGCGGTGCCGACCCCGGCATCGACCAGCACGGGCACCTTGGCGTTCTCGATGATTTCCAGCAGGTTGTACTTGTTCTGCACGCCCAGGCCGGAGCCGATGGGGGCGGCCAGGGGCATCACCGCGACGCAGCCGATCTCCTCCAGGCGACGGGCCAGGATCGGGTCGTCGCTGGTGTAGACCATCACGTCGAAGCCGTCGGCCACCAGCTTTTCAGCTGCGGCCAGGGTCTGCACGACATCCGGGTAGAGGGTCTTCTGGTCGCCCAGCACTTCCAGTTTCACCAGCGTGTGGCCGTCGAGCAGTTCGCGCGCCAGCCGGCAGGTGCGTACGGCATCGTCGGCCGTATAGCAGCCGGCGGTATTGGGCAGGATGGTGTAGCGGTCCGGCGGCAGCACGTCGAGCAGGTTGGGCTCGTTGGGCGACTGGCCCAGGTTGGTGCGGCGGATGGCGACAGTGACGATTTCGGCGCCCGCGGCCTCGGTGGCCAGGCGGGTTTCCTCGAAATCCTTGAACTTGCCGGTGCCGGTGAGCAGGCGGGAACGATAGGTCTTGCCCGCGATCACCAGCGGGTCATGGGGGGCGGTGTTGGACATGCGGCGATTATCGCCCATGTCATGCCGGTGCGTCCCGCCGACCCGGATCGATCCGCAGTTTCAGCCGCCGCCCAGTGCGTGCACGATCTCGACACGGTCATCCGCCTGCAGCACGCACCGTGCGTGCTGTCCGCGCGGGATGATCTCGCCATTGACCTCGATCGCCACCCGGCGCTCGGCCAGGCCTTGCAGGTGGAGGAGGGTGGCGACGGTACTGTGGTCCGGCAGCGCCAGCGGCTGCCCGTTCAAGTGGATGTCCATGCCGCCATTGTCGCCGATGGCCCGGGCGCTTGCCGCATTGCAGCGTGTGCGCCGGCGGGCTTGGTGGAACGATGCGCGCCATGCGCAGCCGTACGGCAGAGCCGGCGCGCAGTCGACCATCCCTTGCCCCGGAGATTCCATGAAGCGTTCCTTTTCGCCCGTCCGCTCGCTGCTGGCCGTTGCGCTGGCGGTGGCGGCCGCCCCTGCCCTGGCAGGCGACA
>Ga0247823_10000631_pt1 | contig 29695 bp, 14 predicted proteins | sample 13C_PalmiticAcid_2_FD_192426 | JGI IMG/M metagenome (GOLD analysis project Ga0247823, IMG submission 192426) | Soil microbial communities from agricultural site in Penn Yan, New York, United States - 13C_PalmiticAcid_Day30 | ecosystem: Environmental > Terrestrial > Soil > Agricultural land...
CGCGGCAGCACGACGGCGACGATCCGCTCCGGGCCCGCGCCGAGTTCGATGAGCCTGCCAGCCAAGCGGTTGGCCCGCTCATTCAAGTCCTGATAGGACAGTTTGACGCCATCGGCGCGGACAGCCGGGCTGTCCGGTGTCCGGGCGGCCTGCGCGGCGATCAGGTCGGGCAGTGTCGTGTCGCCCGATGGCAGGCCGGATCCGTTGCGCCCCAACAGCAGCGTGTGCCGCTCGTCGGCGGCCAGGATGTCCAGCGCGCCGACGCGGTCGTCCGGTGCGGCGACGGCGGCGGCGAGCAGCCGGACCAGCCGGTCGCCCAGCGCTTGGGCGGTGGCGCGGTCGAACAGGTCCCGGTCATAGGTCAGTGACCCGTCGAGGCCCGCGCCCGCCCGCTCGGCGAGCATGAAGCTCAGGTCGTACTTCGCCGTGTCCACCGGGATGTCCTGCTCGGCCACCTCGAGTCCCGACAGCTCGACAGCGCCGGACGCGGTGTTCTGCAACGCGAGCAGCACCTGGAACAGCGGGTGGTGCGACATCGACCGCGCCGGACTGACCGCCTCCACGATCCGCTCGAACGGCACGTCCTGGTGGGCGTAGGCGGTCAGGTCGACCTCGCGGACCCGGTCGAGCAGCTCGCGGAACGTCGGCTCTCCCCCGGTGTCGACCCGCAATACCAGTGTGTTGACGAAGAACCCGACGAGGTTGTCGAGCGCGCCGTCGGTGCGGCCCGCGATCGGCGAGCCGATCGGGATGTCGGTGCCCGCGCCGAGCCTGGTCAGCATGGCGGCGAGTGCGGCGTGCAGGACCATGAACACGCTGGTCCCGGTCTCGGTCGCCAGCGCGAGGACCCGCTGGTGCAGCTCGGTGTCGATGACGAAGTCGACCGCGTCGCCCAGGTGTCGGGCGACCGGCGGTCGCGGCCGGTCGGCGGGCAGCGTCAGCACGTCGGGTGTCCCGGCGAGCGCGGACCGCCAGTGCGCCAGCGACTTGCCCGCCGGGCTGTCCGGGTCGGCCTCGGCGCCAAGGAGTTCCCGCTGCCACAGCGTGAAGTCCGCGTACTGAACCGGCAGCGGGGTCCACTGTGGTCGGTCGCCGTCGATCCGGGCGGCGTAGGCCGCGCCGAGGTCGGCGGTGAACGGCGCGAGGGACCAGCCGTCGGTGGCGATGTGGTGGGTCACCACCAGCAGGACGTGGTCGCCCGCGCCGAGCCGGAACACCTCGGCGCGCAGCGGCGGTTCGACGGCAAGGTCGAAGCCCGTCGCGGCGGCCGTGGCGATGGCGTCGGCCACTTCCGCTTCTCCGATGTCGCGCACCGGCACGTCGACCGGCGCGGGGTCGAGCACCAGCTGGAACGGCTCGTCGTCAACCACCGGGAAGACAGTCCGCAGCGGCTCGTGCCGTTCGGTCAGGTCGGCCAGGGCCAGCCGCAGCGCCTCGATGTCGAGGGCACCGCGCAGCCGCAGGGCCAGCGGCACGTTGGACATCGCCGCCGCCGTGTCGAACTGGTTGACAAACCAAAGCCTGCGCTGGGCGAAGGAAAGCGGCACCCGGTCGGGTCGCGGCATGGGTCGCAGCGCCGCGCGCCCCGACGCCGTGGCGGGCTCGGCCAGCCGAGCGGCGAGCACGGCCACCGTCGGCGCCTCGAAGACCGCCCGGATGCCCACCTCGACGCCCAGCGCCGACCGGATCCGGCCGACCAGACGGGTGGCGAGCAGCGAGTGCCCGCCGATGGCGAAGAAGTTGTCGTCCGCGCCCACCTCGGGCAGTCCGGTCAACTCGGCGAACAGTCCACACAGGACCGACTCGGTCGGCGTGGCCGCGGCCCGGCTGGGCTCGGACCGCCAGTCCGGCGCGGGCAGCGCGCGCCGGTCGAGCTTTCCGTTGCCGGTCAACGGAAGTTCGGCCAGCTCGACCCACGCCGAGGGGACCATGAAGTCCGGCAGCGTCTTGGCGACGTGGTCGCGCAGCGCGTCGACGTCCAGCTTGGCGTCCGGGGCGGCCACCACGTAGGCGACGAGCCGCTTGTCGCCGGGCCGGTCCTCCCTGGCCAGCGCCGCCGCGGCCGACACGGCCGGGTGCGCCAGGATCGCCGCCTCGATCTCACCGAGCTCGATCCGGAAGCCGCGGATCTTGACCTGGTGGTCGGCACGGCCGAGGAACTCCAGCAGACCGTCCGGCCGCCACCGGGCGAGGTCACCAGTGCGGTAGAGGCGTTCGCCTGGCGCGCCGAACGGGTGGGCCACGAACCGGGTCGCCGTCATGCCCGGCTCACCCCGGTAGCCGTCGGCGAGTCCCGCGCCGCCGATGTAGAGCTCGCCCGCGACGCCCGGCGGCACGAGCCGCAGTTCGGCATCGAGCACGTACACGCTGGAGTTGGCCACGGGCCGCCCGATCGGCAGCGGCGCCCGCTCAGTGTCTTCCAGCCGGATCCGGTGGCTGGTGGCCAGGACCATGCCCTCGACCGGGCCATACGCGTTGACCACCGGAAGATCCGGACGCCTGCGCAGCAACTCGGCGATGTGGTGCGCCGACGGGACGTCGCCGCCGGTCACGACCTGACTGACCGAGTCGAACACCTCCGGGTGCACGTCGACCATCACCGCGAGCAGGCCCGCGGACAGGAACAGCGTGCTGACGTCGTGCCTGGCCACGATCCGGGCGATCTCGGCGGGCTCGGGGCTCTGCCCCGGCTGCAGCACGATCGTCCCGCCCGGCAGCAGCGCACCGAACAGTTCGAGCACCGCGCCGTCCCACGAGACCGGCGCGGCCTGCACCCACACCTGCTCCGGACCGAAGTCCAGGTAGCTCTGGCCGAGGAACGTCCGGGTGATCGACCGGTGCGACGAGACGACGCCCTTGGGGCGCCCGGTCGATCCCGAGGTGAACAGCACGCACGCCGTCGAGCCCGGCCCGCCCGGGATACCCAGGTCGTCCTCGTCCGCGGCGACCTTGATTTGGTCCTCGACAAGCAGGACGTGGTCGACGCCGTCGAACATCCCGGCCGACGGGGGCTGGGTCAGCACCCAGGCCAGTTCGGCCTCGGCGACGATCGCGTGCACCCGGCCCTCCGGGTGCTCCGGGTCGATCGGGACGTAGCCCGCACCCGCCTTGAGCACACCGAGCAGGGCCACGACCATCTCCGGTCCACGGTCGACGCACAGGCCGACGAGGTCTCCCGCGCCCACCCCGGCCGCGCGTAACGACCGGGCGAACCGGTTGGCCGCCGCGTTCAGCGCGGAGTACGTCGTCTCCGCGCCGCGGAACACCAGCGCGACCGTGTCCGGGGTCAGCCGGGCGTGTTCCTCGATCACCTCGTGCACTCGCAGATCCGGGATCACCACAGCGGTGTCGTTGACGGCGCCGACAAGCTCAAGCCGCTCTTCGGCGTCCACAACCTCCAGCGCATGGACCCGCGTCGCCGGGTTGCCGGCGACCTGCGCCAGCACGGACCGCAGTCTGCCGCCCAGCGCCCGCACGGTGTCCGCGTCGAACAGATCGGCCGCGTAGACCAGCAGGAAGTCCATGCCCGCCGACCCGCCGTCGGCGGCGCGGCGCGCGGTGAAGTGCAGCGTCAGGTCGAACTTGGCGGTGGCCGACGCGACCGGCCCCGGCTCGACCAGCAGGTCCGGCGCGGCGAAGCCGTCGGGCCCGGCGGGCGCGTCGGCGACCGCGGCGAGCATCACCTGGAACAGCGGGTGCCGCGACAGCGACCGCACCGGGTTGACCGCCTCGACGAGCCGCTCGAATGGCACGTCGGCGTTGGCGTAGGCCTCCAGGTCGGCTCGACGGACCCGGCCGAGGAGGTCGGCGAAGGTCAGGTCGCCGGAGGTGTCGGTGCGCAGGACGAGCGTGTTGACGAAGAACCCGACCAGGTCGTCCAGAGCCTCGTCGGACCGGCCGGTGATAGGTGAGCCGATGGGGACGTCGGTGCCCGCACCGAGCCTGGTCAGCAGCGCGGCCAGCGCGGCGTGCACCACCATGAACAGGCTGCACTGGTTGGCCCTGGCCAGTTCCACGAGCGCCGCGTGCAGTTCCGCGTCGACCGCGAACGCCGTCTCACCCGCGCGGTTGGACGCGACCGCCGGACGCGGCCGGTCGGCGGGCAGGTCGATCTGGTCGGGCAGGCCGGCCAGTTCCCGGCGCCAGAACGCGAGCTGCCCGGCGAGCTGACTGTCCGAATCGGACTCCTGGCCGAGGACTTCCCGCTGCCACAGCGTGTAATCCGCGTACTGCACCGGCAGCGGCGCCCAGCCGGGCAGCACCCCCGCCACCCGAGCGGCGTAGGCGGTGCCGAGGTCACGCAGCAGCGGGGCCAGGGAACCCTCGTCACCCGCGACATGGTGCAGGACAAGGACAAGGACATGCTCAGTCGGCGCCGTGCGCAGCAGCGCGGCCCGGATGGGCAGGTCGGTGGTGAGGTCGAACCGGGCGTCGGCGGCGGCCTGCACACGCGCGGCCAGCTCCGACGGCTCGATGTCGTGCGGTTCGAGCCGGAACTCCGGCGCGTCGAGCACGACTTGGTGCGCGGTGCCGTCCGACTCGGGCAGCACGGTGCGCAGCACCTCGTGCCGGGCGACCACGTCGCCGATCGCGATCCCCAGCGCGGCGGTGTCGAGCGGGCCGGTCAGCCGAAGCGCGGTCGGCACGTTGTAGGTCGCGCCCGCGTCCTCGAACCGGTTGAGGAACCACAGCCGCTGCTGGGCGAACGACAGCGGCACGGTCTCCGGCCGCGGCACCGGCCGCAGCGGCGCGGCGACGGCGGCGGTCGTGTCGATCGCCTCGGCCAGTCCCGCGACCGTCGGCGCGGCGAACAGCGCGCCGATCGTGAGGTCGGTGCCGAACACCGAGCGGACCCGGCCGACGACCCGGGTAGCCAGCAGCGAATGCCCGCCGAGGTCGAAGAAGTTGTCGTCCACGCCGATCTTGGCCACGCCGAGCACCTCGGCGAACAGGTCGCAGAGGATCTCCTCGCGCGGCGTGCGCGGCGGCCGGGACACCGTGCCCGACGTCAGGTCCGGCGCGGGCAGCGCGCGGCGATCGAGCTTGCCGCTGGCGGTCAGCGGGAACGCGGCCAGGACGACCACCGCGGCGGGCACCATGTGCTCCGGCAGGCTGGTGCCGAGCAGCGCGCGCAGACCCACCGGTTCCAGGGTTTCCCCTGGTTCGGCGACCACGTAGGCCACGAGGCTCTTGACCCCGCCCCGCCCCGCGACCGCGGCGACCGCGGCCTGGCGGACGCCGGGGCAGCCCGCGACGGCGGCCTCGATCTCGCCCAGCTCGATCCGGAACCCGCGGATCTTGACCTGCTGGTCGGCCCGGCCGACGAACTCCAGGTTCCCCGCCACCGTCCAGCGCACGAGGTCGCCGGTCCGGTACATCCGCGCGCCATCGGCGGCGAAGGGGTTGGCCACGAACCGTTCCGACGTCAGACCGGGCCGGTCGAGGTAGCCCCTGGCCAGGCCGGCGCCCGCCAGGTAGAGCTCACCGACGACGCCGGGCGCGACCGGCCGCAGCGCGGCGTCGAGCACGAAAGCGTTGGTGCCGGGGATGGGCCGCCCGATCGGCGGGGCGGCCGAACCGCTGAGCGGGTCGGACATCGTGGCGACCACAGTGGACTCGGTCGGCCCGTACACGTGCATCATCCGCCTGCCCGGCGACCACCTGGCCACCAGCTCACCCGGGCACGCCTCGCCGCCGACGACGAACCCGCGCAGCGTCGGCAGGTCGCCGTCGGGCAGCGAGGCCAGCATGGGCGCCACGAGGTCGGTGTGGGTGACCTTGTGGTCGTTGACCAACGCGGCCAACTCGTCACCGGCCAGGGTGCAGCCCGGCGGCGGAAGGACAAGCGCCGCGCCACAGGACAGCGTCATGGCGATATCGGCCATCGAGACGTCGAAACTGATCGACACCGCGAGCAGGAACCGGCTGGTCTCGTCGATCAGCATCCGGTCGACGTGCACCGCGGCGACGTCGGCGACACCGTGGTGGGTGACGACGACGCCCTTCGGGGTGCCGGTCGACCCGGAGGTGTAGATGACGTACGCGGGATGGCGCACCGACAGCGGGCGCACGCGGTCGGCGTCGGTCGGGTCGGTCGCCGGGTAACCGTCGAGGTCGAGCGTGTCCAGCGCGACCACGTCGGCTGGCAGTCCAGCTGCTAGGCCTGAGGTGGTGAGCACGACGGAGGGCGCGGCGTCGGTGAGCATGAACCGGATCCGCTCGGCCGGGTAGCCGGGGTCGACGGGCACGTATGCCGCGCCCGTCTTGAGGATCGCGAGCCACGCGACGATCAGCTCGACCGAACGCGGCAGCGCGAAGGCCACCCGCGTCTCCGGTCCGACGCCCTGCCCGATCAGGTGGTGCGCGAGCCGGTTCGCCGCGGCGTTGAGCTGGGCGTAGCTGAGCACGGTGTCGCCGAAGACGACCGCGTCGCCGTCCGGGGTGCGCCGGACCTGAGCCTGCACAAGGTCAGGCAACGTCGTGGGCGTCTCCGATGCCCCGGTGTCGTTCCACTCCCGCAGGACGAGCGCGCGTTCCCCGGCGGACAACACGTCGAGGCCGCCAAGGGCCGCGGTGGGCTCAGTGGCGAAGGACTCCAGGAGCTGGACCAGCCGCGCGACGATCTTCTCCGCCTCGGCCACGGGATACACGTCGGGCCGGTGGCACAGCCGCAGCCGCAGGCGCGGGCCGGGCGTGGCGGCGAGACCAAGCGGGTAGTGGATCGCGTCGAGTTCGTCGACCTCGGTCACCCGCAACTCGCCCGCGCCGAGGTCGGTGTTGTCGGCGTAGCTGGCGAACACGGTCAGGGTGTCGAACAGCTCGCCGATGCCCGCCGCGCGCTGGCACTCGGCGAGGCCGACGTAGGCGTGCGGGGTCATCGCCGACAGCTGGTCCTGCACCTCGGCGAAGACCGCGGCCATCGACATCGCCGGGTCCAGCCGCACGCGCACCGGCATCGTGCCGACGAACATGCCCAGCAGGGAGTCCATGCCCGCGACCTCGGGCGGGCGCCCGGCCACGGAGGTGCCGAACAGCACGTCGGAGCGGCCGGTCAGCGAGCCGACCAGGATCGCCCACGCGCCCTGCACGACGGTGTTCATGGTCAGCTGGCAGCCGCGGGCGGTCGCGGCCAGTGCGGTCGTCAGGTCCTCGGGCAGCTCCACGATGAGGTCCTGTGACCGCAGCGTCCGGCTGCCCTGGGCGGCGGGGGCGACCAGCGTGGGCTCGTCGACATCGGCGAGCAGGTCCCGCCATGCCTGGCAGGCGGCGGCGCGGTCCTGACTGTCCAACCAGGACAGATAGCTCGGATACGGTGTCGCCGGGGTGATCGACGCGCCGGTGTAGCGGTCGAGCAGTTCGCGCAGCAGCACCGGCATGGACCAGCCGTCGAGCATCAGGTGGTGGCTGGTGATCACGAGCCGGTAGGTGTCGGCGCCGGTCTCGGCCACGGTGAACCGGACCAGCGGCGACCGGGTCAGGTCGAACCCGAGCGCGCGGTCGTCGGCGAGCACCCGGGCCATCCCGGCCTCGGCGTCCTCGCCGGTCAGGTCGACGACGGCCCACGGCGCGGACACCCGGCCGACGACCACGGCGAGCGGCGCGGACAGCCCGTCGTGTTCGTAGGCCACGCGGAGTTGGGCGTGGTCCCGGAGCACCGCGTCGGCGGCGGTCCGCAGCCGGTCGGTGTCCAGCGGCCCGTCCAGCCCGACCACGAGCTGGGTCAGGTATACGTCCTGCGAGCCTTCGGCGAAGAGCGAGTGGAACAGCAGCCCGTCCTGCAGCGGGGTCACCGGCCACAGGTCGGCCAGGTCGGGGTGGGCCGACTCCAGCCGCTCGATGTCGGACTGGGTGACGTCGGCCAGCGGGAAGTCCGACGGGGTGTGGCCGCCCGCGCCGGGGGCCGCGGTGTGCGCGGCGATCGCGGTCAGCGCGCGGAACCACAGCTCGCCGAGCCGCCGCACGTCGGCCTCGGCGAGCAGGTCACCGGGCCACGCCCAGGTCACGCTCAGCCGGGGCCCGGACGGGTGGTCCTCGGTGACGGCGTTGATCTCCAGCAGGTGCGCGAACGGGATGCCGGGCTCCTCGCCCTCGTCCAGCGCGGCGGTCTCGGGCGCGGCGGCCCAGTCTGTGCCCAGCGCCGGGACGCCGAAGCGGCCCAGGTAGTTGAACTCGATCTGCGGGGTGCCCAACGCGGCGAGCACGGGCGCGGTGTCCGGGTTGAGGTGGCGCAGCAGGCCGTGGACCTGGCCGGTCGAGCCCGCGCGCACCTGCTCCTTGACCCGCTTGATCACCCTGGCCACCGCGGGCCCGCCGGACCACACGGACGCCCAGTCGACGGCGCCCAAGTCCAATCGGACCGGTCGGATCGAGGTGAACCAGCCGATGGTCCGCGACAGGTCCATCCCCGGCGCGTCCTCCTCGCGCCTGCCGTGGCCCTCCAGGTCGAGCAGGACCTGGTTGGACTCACCGAGACCGCGGTCGCGCCGCCACGCGGCCACAGCCAGGCCGAGTGCGGCGACCAGGACATCCTCTACGCCGGCGTGGAACGCGGCGGGCGCGGCGGTCAGCAGTGCGGCGGTCTGCTCCTCGCCCAAGGTCATGGTGACCTCGCGCGCGGTGGCGACGACATCGCGGGCGGGGTCGAGCGCTCGGCTGGACAGCAGCGGGTCCGGCGTGGCCAGGATCCGCTGCCAGCGCTCGGTTTCCGCGACGACGGCCGGGTCATTGGCCCGCTCGGCCTGGTGCTGGGCCCAGCGGCGGAAGGACGTGCCGACGGGCTCTGGCGTGGCGTCCGGGTCGGCCCACGCCTCGGAGAGGTCGGGCACCAGGATCCGCCAGGTCACGCCGTCGACGATGAGGTGTTGCAGGCACAGCAGCAGACGCCCCTGGCGGGTCGGGCCGTGGTCGAACCACACGGCGCGCAGCATGACGCCCGCGTCCGGGTCCAGCGCGGCGACCGCGCGCTCGGACTCCTCCGCGACGGTGCGGGCGCTCGCGCCGTCGTCCAGCGCGCTCACGTCGATGTGGGTCAACAGGTCTGCTGCGGCCACAGCCCCCACGGGCCGGACTTCAAGTGTCCACTGTGTACCGTCGCGGCCGAGCCGGGCGCGCAGCATGTCGTGCTGGTCGAGCACTGTTCCCAGCGCGCGGGTCAGCCGGTCGAGGCCGAGGTCGGCGGGCACCTGCAGCAGCATCGACTGGTGGAAGCCGTCGATCGGGCCACCCCGGTCGCGCAGCCAGTGCATGATCGGGGTGAGCGGGACCTCGCCGATCCCCGCGTCGGGTGCCTCCGCCTCGATCGCGCCGGTCTCCCTGGCGACGGCGGCGAGCCGTTCGATCGTGCGGTGGGTGAACACCTCGTGCGGGGTGAACTCCATGCCCAGTCGCCGCGCGCGGCTGACCAGCTGGATGGAGACGATGCTGTCGCCGCCGAGGTCGAAGAAGCTGTCGTCGATGCCGACGCGCGGCAGGCCGAGGACATCGCCGAAGAGGCCGCACAGGGTCTCCTCACGCGGCGTGCGCGGGTCGCGGTGGGACGCGGCGGCGGCGAAGTCCGGCGCGGGCAGCGCGCGCCGGTCGAGCTTTCCGTTGGGGGTCAACGGGAACTCGTCCAGCACGACGACGGCTGACGGCACCATGTACTCGGGCAGCGTCTCGGCCGCGTGCGCACGCACCTGCGCCGGGTCGACCGACTGGCCGTCCGGCACGACGTAGGCGACCAGCCGCTTCTGGCCGGGGACGTCCTCGTTGACGATGACCGCCGCCGACCGGACCGCGGGGTGGCCGCTGATCGTCGCCTCGATCTCGCCCAGCTCGATACGGAAGCCGCGCACCTTCACCTGGTTGTCGGCACGGCCCACAAAGACGAGGTCGCCGCTCGGCAGCCGCTTCACCAGGTCACCCGTGCGGTACATCCGCGCGCCGGACGGGTCGAACGGGTTGGCCACGAACCGTTCGGCGGTGAGGCCGGGCCGGTTGAGGTAGCCGCGGGCCAGGCCAGCGCCCGCCAGGTACAGCTCCCCCGGCTCGCCGTCGCGCACCGGCCGCAGCTCGGCGTCGAGCACATGCCCGTCGACACCGCGGATCGGGCGGCCCATCGGCGGGGCGGCGTCACCGGTCGCGGGCTCGCTCATCGTGGCGACCACGGTGGACTCGGTCGGCCCGTACACGTGCACCAGGCGCCTGCCCGGCGCCCACCTGGCGGCCAGCTCCCGGGAACACGCCTCGCCGCCGACGATCACGCTGGTCATGGTGGGCAACGGCCGGTCGGGCAGCGACGCGAGCATCGCGGCGACGAGGTCGGTGTGGGTCACCCCGTGCCGCTCGATGACGTCGGCGAGCACGTCGCCCGCCATCTGCTCGTCGGGTCCGGGGACGACCAGGGCGGCACCGGAGAACAGCGTCATCGCGATGTCGGCCATCGACACGTCGAAGCTGATCGACACCGCCAGCAGGAACCGGCTGCCCGGCCCGATCAGCAGCCGGTCGACGTGCTCGGCCACCATGCCGCCGACACCCCGGTGGGTCACCACGACGCCCTTGGGCTTGCCGGTCGACCCAGAGGTGAAGATGACGTAGGCGGCGTCGGCGATCGACAGCGGCCGGGTCCGGTCGGCGTCCGTCGGGTTGGTGTCGGGGTAATCCGGCTGGTCGACGAGCACCGCTTCGGCCTCGCCCAGGATCGCCGACACCTCGGCGGTGGTGACCACCACGGCGGGCCGGGCGTCGTCCAGGATCAGCGCGATCCGGTCGGCCGGGTACGACGGGTCGATCGGCAGGTACGCCGCGCCCGACTTCAGCACGCCCAGCCAGGCCACGATCATCTCCGCGGAGCGGGGCACCGCCAGCCCGACCAGGTCACCCGGTCCGACGCCCTGGGCGATCAGCCGCCGCGCGAGGCGGTTGGCCCGCGCGTTCAGCTCCGCGTACGTCAGCTCGGTGAAGCCGTGCACCAGTGCGAGCGCGCCGGGGTCGGCCGCGCACGCCGCCTCGAACAGCTCCGGCATCGGCGCGGTGCGCACGCCGGGGAACCGGGACGACGCTGGGTTGTGCGACATGTGCTGGCCTCCGCTAGCTCTGGTCCGCCCGCCGGATCGACGCGGGTCGCCGGTCTCCACTCTGGCCCGGCCACCCCGAGCGCCACCCGAGCCAAAGCGCGATGGAATGGATCGTTTTGGCCCGGTGCGCCAGGACACGCCCTAACGCGAAAGGCCGGGTCGGGGCGATGTCCGCCCCGACCCGGCCTCCGCCGTTCGCCGCTACCCGGTCACTCCCTCGTCACCGGCGCGGCGACGGCATGCGCCCCTGCCGTCCTGTGCGCGGCCCGCTGAGCCCGCCCGTCGATGTCATCTGTCGACGTCGCATAGACGCCGGTCACGTGGGCGATCGCGTCGGCGTTCCGGTCGAGGATGCCGAGATTGAGGTTGCCCAGCGTGTCGCACCTTGCGTCGTAGCACTGGTGGTAGGCCACGCCCGCCGTGCCGCCCCACTTGGCCGCCTGCGCCTCGGTCTTGAGGAACTGCAGACCCGTGTAGGTGCCGCCCGACGGGATTCCCTCGGCGATGAAGAACGAGTACTCGCCGCGGGCCTGCCCGATGTTGGTCTCCTCCGTGGGGATCCCGACGCCGTTCAGGTAGCCCGCGAACGCCTGCTCGATCTGCCCGGACCCGTACGGCATCGGACCGACCGTGCCGGTCGAGTTGTCGCCGTCGTAGACGAAGTACCCGCCGTTGGACGAGCCGATCGCCTCGACCGCCAGATACAGCGCGATGTCCAGCTTCTGGCCGGTGGTCAGCGAGGCCAGGTAGTCGTCCGAACCCGCGCTGTCGCCAGTCCCGCCCCACCATGCGAACCGAACCGCGTTCTCCACCTTCGGGTGGCTGCCCATGCGCAGCGCCAGTTCCAGCTGGGCCGAGACACCGGAGGCGTTCTCGTTCATGCCAGGGCTGTCCGGCGAGCTGTCCAGGTGCGCGCCCGCGACGATGACGTTGTCGGTGCGGCCACTTCGGGTCTGGGCGATCAGGTTGTGGCTCAGGGTGGGCTCGTCGTGGTCGCGCAGGTCGACGGTGGCCGACCCGCCCGCCAGCGCGATCAGGACGGCGCCGTCCTCACCGGAGACCCCCGCGACCGGGATGGTCACCTGGGTCGGGTCGAGGTCGCCGCGCGCCGGACCGGGGCTGTTGTTGTAGATCAGCGCCGCCACGGCACCAGCCTGGGCAGCTGACTTCGCCTTGATGGTGAAGGGGCAGCCGCCGCGCCGGATCAGCGCGACCGAGCCCGCCGCGTCGACGTAGTCGGTGACCTCGCACCCGGTCGTCGCGTCGATCGGGACGACCTTGAGCGGACCGGTGACGCCGCCGACCGGGGTGAACGGCGAGCCGCCCATCCGGATGGGCACCACCGTGGTCGAGCCGACCGTCACGGTCGCCGCGTCGATGACCCGGCGGTCGTAGGTGAACTCCTGGACGCTGACGTCGAAGCCCGCCGCACGGACCTGGCCCTCGACGTAGGCGAAGCTCTCCTGCAAACCGGGCGACGGGTCGTCCCGCGAGCCGCCGTTGCGGTCGGCGATGGCCTGCAGCGCGGTCAGGTGGTGGTTGATGCCCTCGATCGTCACGCTCCTGACCAGCCGGTCGGCCAGCGTGCCGCGTTCGGCCTGCGCCGCCGGGGTGATCGCCGCGGGGATGACCGCGACCGTCGCGATCACCGCCGCGGCGACGCCCAGTCTGGACGCCCTCACGCGTTCTCCCCCGCCACCGTGGCCGGAGTGAGCGACTTCGCGACCCGGGTCGCGGCCCGGCGGTCGCGCGGCGGGATGCCGTTGACGTCCTCAGTGGACATCGCGTAGGTGCCGGTGACGAACGCCAGCGCGTCGGCGTTGCGGGACAGGATGTCCCGGTTGATGTTGCCCAGGTTGTCGCACGGGGCGAGGTTGCACGGGTCGAACGCGAGACCAGCCGTGCCGCCCCACTTCGCCGCCTGCGCGGGCGTCTTGATGTGCGGGATGCCCGCGAACGGGCCGCCGGTCGGGATGCCCGCGGCGATGAACGTGGCGTAGTTGCCTTGCCCGACAACAGGAGCGGGCTCGGTCTGCACGCCGATGCTCGTCATGAAGTCCACCAGCGTCTTCTCGATCTGCGCGGACCCGTGCGGCATGGCGCCCGCCTGCCCGGCGGAGTTGTCGCCGTCGAAGACGAAGTGCCCGCCGTTGGGCGAGCCAAGCGGCGCGACGTCGAGGTACATCGCGAGGTCGAGCCGCTGCTCGTCGCTGAGCGAGTTCAGATACGGCGCGGCGCCCGAGTGCGGGACATCAGCTCCCCAGAAGGCGAACCGGACCGCGTTGTTGACCCTCGGCGACCCACCGAGCTTGCGGGCCAGCTCCAGCGTCGCCGCCGCGTTGGACCCGTTGTCGTTGACGCCCGGCGACGTGGTGACGCTGTCGGAGTGGGTGCCGAGGAGGATCACGTTGTCCTTGCGCCCAGTGCGGGTCTGGCCGATCACGTTGCGCGAGGTGGTCGCCTCGACGTGCCTGCGCACCTCGACGTTCGTCGACACACCCGACGACCCGGTGAGCTTCGCGCCGTCGGCCGAGCCGAGCATGGCCGACGGGATCCTGGCCTGCGCCGCGTCCACCACGCCGCCGACCGCGCCGACGGAGTGGTTGTAGAACACCACGGCGATGGCGCCGAGACCTTCAGCGACCAGCATCTTCTGCGTGTACGCGCAGCCACCGCGCTTGACGAGTGCCACGGCGCCCACCGTGTTCAGGCCCGCGTAGTCGGTAGCCTGACAACCGGAGTCGGCGTCGGCGGGCACGACCGCGAGCGGGCCGGTGACGCCGCCGACGGCGGTGTCCGGCGACCCGATCAGCGGGTTCGGCGCGAGGCTGACGGGGCCGGCGACGACGACGGACTTGTCGATGACGACCCGGTCGTAGGTGAACTCGTGCGAGCTCACCTCGAAGCCCGCCGTGCGCAGCGTGCTCTCGATGTACTCCTGGGTCTTGGTGAAGCCGGGGCTCGGGTCGGCGCGGTGGCCGCCGTTGCGGTCGGCGATGCGCTGCCAGGCAAGCAGATGCCGGTTGACGCCGTCGAGGGTCACCCGCTCGACGAGCTTCTCCGCCAGGGTCGGCTTGGTCTGCGGCACCGCGTGCGCGGTGCCCATCGGCAGGGCGGCGACGGCGATGACCGCCATGGCCATGGCGCTGCGGACGCGGCTCATTCGGCACCGCCCAGGGTGGTCGCCTTCAGGCCTGCCGACTTCTGGGTGGCGGCGGTGCGAGCCTGCACCCGCGAGGCGCGCGCGGGGACGCCGTTGACGTCCTCGGTGCTGACGGCGTAGCCGCCGAGCACGTGAGCCAACGCGTCGGCGTTGCGGTCGAGGACGGCCCGGTCGACATTGCCCAGGTTGTCGCACGGCTGCTGGTGGCACGGGTCGAAGGACACGCCCGCGGTCCCGCCCCACTTGGTGGCCTGCGCGGGGGTCTTCTGCCGGAAGGTGCCCGCGTAGAGCCCGCCGGTCGGGATGCCTGCCATGATGAACTGGCTGTGGTCCCACTGCCGGTCGAAGTTGCTGCCCTCGACCTCGATCGCTTGGCCCCCAAGGTATCCGGCGAAGGCCTGCTCGATCTGCGCCGAGCCGTACGGCATCGGGCCGACGGAGCCGGTGGAGTTGTCGCCGTCGTAGACGAAGTAGCCCGCGTTCTTCGACCCGATGGAGTTGGAGTTCAGGTACATCGCGATGTCGAGCTGCCGCTCGAAGCTCAGCGACCGCAGGTAGGCGCCCGCGGCGGTCTTGTCGACGTCCTCCGCGCCCCACCACGCGAACCGGACCGCGTTGCCGACCCGCGGCGACGGGCCGAGCTTCAGCGCGATCTCCAGCAGCGCGGCCGAGCTGGTGCCGGTGTCGTTGATGCCCGCGCTGGTCGGGATGCTGTCGAGCTGCGCGCCCGCCAGCACGACGTTGTCGGCTCGGCCGGTGCGGGTCTGCGTCACCAGGTAGCGGCTGGTCGTCATCTGACGGTGCGAGCGAATGTCCACAGTGGTCTGCGTGCCCGCGACGGCGGTCAGGGCGAGACCTTCGGCGGTGGTCAGACCAGCGGTGGGGATCTTGGACTGGGCCGGGTCGACGCCACCGTAGCCGGGTCCGTCGACGTGGTTGTAGATCAGCGCGGCGATCGCACCGGCCTGCGCGGCTACGACCTGCTTCTGGGTGAAGGGGCAGCCGCCGCGCTTGATCAGCGCGATCCCGCCGGTGGCGTTGATGCCCGCGTAGTCCTCGATCTGGCAGCCAGGGGTGGTGTCGACGGGGACGGCGAGCAGCGGGCCGGTGACGCCGCCGACCGGGGTGCTGACCGAGTCCGTCATCTGCAGCGGCTGCGCCTTGACCGCGCCCGCGACGACGGTCGCGGCGTCGACAACGATCCGGTTGTAGGTGAACTCCGGGGTGCTGACGTCGAAACCGACGGCGCGCAGTTTGCCCGCGACGTAGTCGAGGCTCTTCTGGTAGCCCGGGGTGTGCGCGGCCCGGGTGCCGCCGTTGGTGTCGGCGATGCGCTGCAGCGCGATGAGGTGGCGGTTGATGCCGTCGGCGGTCACCTGCCGGACGAGCCGGTCACTCAGCGCGGCCGGGTCCGGCGCGGCCTGGGCGCCCGGTGCCATGGCGAGCACACTGCCCGCGATGACGACGGCCACAGCGCTGCGGCGCCGCCAGTTTCGATTCGTTCGTGGCGTTGATGGGGACACGGGAACTCCCTCACAGTCGGTACCGCGAGCCCGCGGCGCGGTGGTCACGTGCCGCAGCCTGCCGGGTGGACCGAGCCCAATCCCGTGCCATTTCAGGCCAAGGTGGATCGGTTTGCGGCCACGGCACGGGAATCCACCGTCGCGTGCTTCCTTGTGGCAGTGACTGTGCGCTAGCGTCGGCGATCCACAAGGGGGCAAGGACCATGCCAATGGAGCGCGAAGTGGACCGGTCTGGCGATGCAAGTGGCGTGACCCACAACGTTGACCGGGTCTCGACATGCCCACGACGCCGCTGCCCGCGTTGCGGGAACGGCCAAGTACAACCCGGTACGAGTGCCGTCCCCGCGCCTTGGCACCGACGCCGTGGACACGCCGATACCCGGCCAACGCTATGAGTCACACCACTAGTGAGCTCGCGGGCCTGATCGGCGATTGGGCGACGCGAAAAGGACCGCTGTACCGAAAGCTGTCCGAGGCCCTGAGCCTGTTGATCCGGGAGGGCGTGCTGCGCACGGGCGACCGCCTGCCGTCGGAACGCGACCTCGCCAAGTCGCTCGCGGTCAGCCGCGCGACCGTCGTCGCGGCCTACGACGAGTTACGTGGCTCCGGCCTGATCGAGAGCCTGCGCGGCAGCGGAACCCGGGTGATCGCGAAGGTGCGCCCGCGGTCGAGCGCGGCGGACGGCCGGGTGCCGGGCGGCCGGGCCACGTCGATCTTCCAGCGGATGGTGGACGGCCCCAGCGAGCTGATCTCCCTGGCGTTCGCGGGCGAACCGGCCGCCGACGAGGTGGGCGACGCCCTCGCCGAGCTGGTCCGGCACGGCCTGCCCGAGCTGATGTCGGACTCGGGCTACCACCCGCGTGGCTACCCGCCGCTGCTGGAGGCGATCTCCGAACACCTCACCCAGCACCGCCTTCCCACTGTGCCGGACCAGGTCCTGGTCACCACGGGCGCCCAGCAGGCCATCGGCCTCATCGCACAGATGTACCTGCGCCCCGGCGCCACCGTCGTCGTCGAGTCCCCCAGCTGGCCCGGCTGTCTCGACGTGTTCCGCGCGTCCGGCGCCAAGCTCATCGGGGTTCCACTGGATGACGAGGGCGTCCGCACCGACGGGATCGCCCAGGCGTTCGCCGAAAGCCCGGTGCTCGCCTACCTCATGCCGACCTACCACAACCCGACCGGCACACTGATGTCCGCGGACCGCCGCAGGCAGCTCGCCGAGCTGGCCGCCCGGTTCGACGTCCCGGTGGTCGAGGACAACGCCTACAGCGCCTTCGCCACCACCGACGGCCAGCCGCACCCGCCGCCCATCGCCGCGTTCGCCGGCCCGGGTGCCGAGGTGCTCACCGTGGGATCACTGGCCAAAGCCGTCTGGGGTGGTCTGCGGATCGGCTGGATCCGCGGCCCCGGCGAGGTGATCGAACGCCTGGCCAGGCACAAGGTGCGCGCGGACCTCGCCAGCCCGGTACTCGACCAGGCGATCGCGGTGTCGCTGCTGCCCAAGATCGTCGACATCGCGGGCGACCGCGCGTGCAGGCTGCGGCCCCGCCTCGACCACCTCAAGCAGCTGCTGACCGAACAGCTCCCCCAATGGCGCTGGCAGGTCCCCGACGGCGGCTCGGCGCTGTGGATCGAACTCCCCGACACCGACGCGCAGGTCTTCGCCCAGGTCGCGCTGCGCCACGGCGTGGAGATCGTCCCCGGTTCGGCGACGGATCCGTCCGGCGCGCACGACGGGTTCATCCGGCTGCCCTACACCTTCCCGGTGCAGGTCCTCACCGAGACCGTCGCCCGCCTGCGCCGCGCCTGGCTCGAACTGCGCAGGCACGGCCCGACGTCCGACCCGGTACAGACAATCTTCTAAGCCTCGGGCACCGAGTAGATCACTCGGATCTGGGCGATCCGGTAGCCCGCGCGGGCGAACGCGGCGGCCATCGGCGCGTTCCCCGTGTCGGTCGTCGCGGTGATCAGTTCGGCGCCGTTCGCGGCGTGAAACCGGGTTATCTCGCTGAGCACGTCATCGATGAGGCCCTGGCCACGCAGTTCCGGGACGATGCCCAGATAGCCGACATTCGGGTTGTACGGGGTCGCCGACGGGATCGCGAGCCCCGCGAGCCGCCCGTCGGCGGTGTAGGCGAGCCGCCACCAGTCGCGGTCGCCAGGGCAGCCGAGGTAGAAGTCCATTTCCTCGCGCGCGGTGGCCTTGGCCCCCAACGCCTCCAGGTTCCGCCGCGTCTCGTCGTCGAGGCTGCCGACGGCGATCCGCTCGAACACGTCCAGGAACTCCGCGTCCGACGCGGGCGCGAACGTGAGCCTGCCCGCGGACTCGGGGACACCGGCCTCGGGTGTCCACTCCAGCCGGAGCCGCTCCACCTCGTCGGTCATCCCGGCGGCCATGGCCGCGGCGCGGCGCCAGGCCAGCGCGGCGACGACATCGGGCGCGTCGCGCCAGCCGACGGGCAGGGTCAGGTTGTAGACCGGCACGTTCGGCGCGCCCTGGTCGCCGAAGGCGCGGGCGCCCGCGTCGAGCAGTCCGGCCGCGACCGCCACCCGGTCGGCGATCGCCGCGTCGACGTGCAGGCAGTCCAAGGCGACGGGATGGTCGCTGGTGGACTGGCCCCACCACAGCGCGCGGGCCACCACTCGGCCGTCCTCCTCGGCGATCCACGACCACTCCGGCCGGTACATCCCCTCGGCGTACTCGGCCCGATAGCGCTCAGCGTCGATCCAGCTGACCGGCTCGTCCACCGTGAAGGCGGTCAGGCGGTCGAGGTCTGCCTCGGTGGTGGACCGGAATCGCAAACGTTCTCCTGGTACTCAGCGGTAGGCATTGCGCCGCCTAGCCTGCCAGGTCGTCGAAGAAATCGGCCACGCGGCGGGCAGGCGTGCCCAAGACCATCGAAGGAGTGACGCGGTCTTCTGCGCGTTCCCTCCGCCCCCGCCTACGGTTTGGCCATGGCGGACACGATCCTGGTCACCGGGGGCACCGGCTACGTCGCCGGTCGATGCGTAGTCGAACTTCCCCACCAGGAACCTGCCGAACCTCGCCGTACGCGTCGCCGCGCTGGCCGACCGCTCGCTGCGCGAGATCATGCCCGCCCTCGGCCGCCGCCATAGGCACACCACCGCGAAAGCCGAACGCCTGCTCGACTGGCGCCCCCGCCCCGCGGCCGAGTCGGTCGTCGACCGCGGCCGCAGCCTCATCGCCCACGGCGTCGTGACCTGACACAACAGGCCAGGGGCCTGGCGGTGACCGCCAGGCCCCTTGTCCTCTATGGACCGTCAGGGCCCGCCGATGGCGATGCCACTGGAGACGATCGTCGCGCCCGGCAGCCCCGCTCCACTCATCTCCGTGGTGACCGCTCCGGTCCCGACCTCGAGCCCCCGCACTGTGACCGTGTAGGTCACCGACGCTCCCGGTGTCGGAGCGCTGCTGGTCACCCGCTGATCAGCCGTCGGCAGGACGGCGGCCATGTCACCGCTGCCGAACTGGTTCTCCGCGCCGACCAGGAAGGGCTGCCCCGGCGACGCGGGCAGGTTCGCCGGGTCGTAGGCGTAGGTGATGTCCTGCGTGCCGTCGACGCCGATCCACACCTGGAACACCCGGCCGGACGCGGTGCCGAAGACGTTCACCCGGTACTCGATCACCACCCACGTGTTCACGCCATCGGTGAGCGTGCCCGCGAAGATGCCGGGCGCCCCGGCGCCGTCGAGATCGGTCCAGAACGGCGCGAGCACGTTGTTCGGCCGAGCCGGACTCGGCCCCGAGGGCAGGGTGCAGCAGTTGTTGTCCTCGGAGTTCCCGCCGCCCACGATCAGGTAGCCGTTGGAGTCGGCGCCGATCCTGCTGTAGGTCACCCCGTTGTAGACGAACGCGGGCACATTGAAGTTGATGATCTGCTCGTCGCCGATCGGGATCGGGGTGATCCCGAAGGCGTCCAACGGGATGTAGCCCGCCAACTCGCCGGGGTCCATCGACGGCACGCCCGGCACCGCGCCCGCCACCAGGACGTTCGACTTGCGGACCGTCCGGTTGTTCACAATGGACGCGTTCGTCGCACCGGTCACCTTGAGGTTCTTGGTGACCGTGGTGATCATGTCGACGGTGGTGTCGGTGAACGAGCTGTTCGTCGCGGTGATCGAGCACGTGCTGGCCCCGTTGACCGGGATGCTCGTCGGCGCGCACGAACTGGCCAGGCTCACGTGCGCCTGCCCGGTCACGTAGGCCACCGGCAGGTGCAGGGTCGGGTTCGTGGCCCGGTCGGGCACCAGCCGGACCTCGCCGAAGAACTGGGCGGGGGCGGCCTGCGACTCGATGGTGATGCTGAGCTGGACGGACTGGCCGGGGTCGACGGTGAACTTCTTGGGCAGCACCGTGATCTTGGCACCCGCGGGCGCCGTCGCCTCGGCGCTGTAGCGCTGCCGCTGCCCGGTGACGTTCTTGGCCGTGCGGATCGTGGTCAGCCTGCCCGGCATCACCTTCGCGTTGATCGACGGGATATTCAGGTGCACCGCGTTGAGCGCGTCATTGCCCAGCAGGGCCATGTTCGCCGCGGACTCGTCGAACGTCAGGCCCGGCAGCCACGCCTTGGTCAGGTCGATGCGGCCCGCGCCGAGGTCGAACGGGTCGGCCCGGGTCGTCCTGTCCTCCTTGACCACGTTCGTGGTCGCGGTGGTCATCAGCCCGGACCTGATCTGGCCTGGGGTCCAGCTCGGGTTGAGCGCCTTGAGCAGGATGCCCGCACCCGCGTTGTGCGGGGAGGACATCGATGTGCCCGCGATCGCCTGGAAGTACTCGCCGCCGGGACCGGAGTTCACCGACTCCACCACTGGGGTGTCGCCCGCGAGGATCTGCACACCGGGAGCGGTGACGTCGGGCTTGATGAAGTGTCCGCCCGGTCCACGCGAGGAGAACGCGGCCATGACATCGCCCGTGCCCGCGCGGGCCTGGCCCGCGGTGAACTGGGCGGTCTCGCCGCTGTGCGAACCGAGGAACGCCAGCAGCGCCGTGCCGTTGGCAAGGTGCACCGCGGGCAGCCAGTGCGTGTCGGTCAGGCTGTCGGCGAGGCTCGGGTTGTAGAGCACCATGCCCACCGCGCCGCCCTGCAGGACGTTGAATCCCTTCAGCACCCGACCGGGACTGCGCTCGCAAGCGACGATCTTGCCGGTGAAGAGGCCCGCGGGGGCGGGGATGTCGCACAGCGGACGCGAGTACGGCGCCGCGCTCGCGAGCACGATCGGGGCCGGGCCCGCACCAGGGGTGATCGACGCGCCGTCGGCGGTGTAGGTGTCGCCGTTGTCGGCGGTCACCGTCAGCGTGCTGGCGAACTCACGGGTCTGGGTCGAGGCGGCCACCGTGGTCACCCACGGCGACAGGTGCGACGCCGTGCCCGCACCCGGGCCCGCGTTGCCCGCGGACGCGGAGACGAACACGCCCGCGGCGTAGGCGTCGAGGAAGGCCAGTTCGGTCGGGTCGGTGTACGGGTCCTCGCCACCGGAGATCGAGTAGTTGATCACGTCGACGCCGTCCACGATGGCCTGGCCGACCGCGGCGGTGGTGTCGGACGGGTAGCAGCCACCGGGGCCGCACACCTTGTACTCCATCACCCAGGCGCCGGGCGCGATGCCGTGGATCGGCGCCTGCGAACGGCCGAGGACGGACACGTTGGTCACGATGTTGCCCGCGGTCGTCGACGCGGTGTGGGTGCCGTGGCCGTTGCTGTCGCGCGCGGTCCCCTGGAACGGGTCGTCGCCAATGATGATGTCGTAGGTGTCGGTGAAGTGCGCGCCGCCGATGAGCTTCTTCTGGCAGGCGAACACGTCGGTCGCCGGGGTCAGCGGGTTGTCACCGAAGACGCACTCGCGGGCCGGGCCGGGCGGCACGGGCAGATTGCCCAGGTCGGCGAACGACGGGTGCTCCGGCCAGACGCCGGAGTCCAGGTTGCCGTAGAGCACGCCTTCACCGGCGTCGGACGTGGTGCCGAGCTGGTTGTACGGGCTGGTCGCGCCGATGAACTGCGGGCTGGAGTCGGTGAGGAGCTGGTTCGGAGAGTCCTGCTGGACGGCGACCACGTTCGGGATCGCCAGGATCTCGGCGATCTTGTTGGCGGGCACCCTGGCCGCGACACCGCCGTAGACGACGCGCAACGAGCGGTCGACGGTGGCCTGCGGGACGCGTCTGGTCAGCTCGGTGCCGAGCGCCTTCTCCTGGCCCGCCGCGTATCCGTCGTACTTCTGCTGAGCGGGCGTGCGCTCCTTGAGCTTCTTCCCCGTGACCGACGGGCTGGTGGGCGCCAGACCCGGCACGCCGCCCGCGTAGGTGGCCACAGAGTCGTAGTCGAGTTTGATCAGAACCGGGATCAGGGTGCTGTCGGTACGGCCGAGCAGCGACTGGTCGGTCTTCGCCAGCCTGCTGGTCGGCGCCTTGTCCGCGGCCACCCGTTCGGCGGGGGCCAGTGCCGCGCCACTCAGATCGGCGCGGCCGGGTGCGGCGACCGCGTCGACGACGGCGGTGGCCAGGAAGAGGGGGACTACGGCCGTCACAACCGCGGCCCGAACGGATCCACGACGCCTCATGGCGTGCCTCCAAGTTGGATGCAGCAACACCAGTGAGGTCGCCTATCGGGTGAAACTGTTACCCCATTCGCGGCGATTCGATCACCCAAATAGGGGTAACTTTGCGCAACGAGCCTCTACGCCTGCGTACCGCGCCCGTCAGCCGAGGTGCGCCACCAGCGGCGCGACGCCAGCGCGGCCAGCACCGCGCCGGTGGCGTTGACCAGGACGTCGTCCACCGACGACACCCGGTCGAGCCGCAACACGTACTGCGCGATCTCGACCATGACAGAGCAACCCGCCCCGAGCGCCAGCACCCGAGGCAGGGACGCCGGCGCCCGGAACCGGATCGGGGCGAAGAACCCCAGCGCCGCGAAGATCAGCAGGTTGCCCGCTATCCCGAGGGGCCCCATCGTGAGCAGGTCCCGAAACGGGACCAGGCTGACCCGCGCGGGGACGACGCCCGCGCCCGATCCCGGCATCATGGTCAGCCACACGAACGGCACGGTCCCGTAGACCATGCCCACCTCGGCCAGCGACAACCGCCAGGCCGACGCCACCCCCGCGGCACGTCGACGGCGCGCCAGCGCCCACGCCACCAGCGCGGCCAACGGCAGCCCCACCAGCATCATGAGCATCACGCCGTTGAACGTGTCGAGGCATCCGTGCCACTGCCCGGCAAAGCACCTCGGGGCGGACATCATGAGCGGCCGCCGCACGACGAACAGGACCCCAGCCAGACCAAGGACCGCCAGGGTGAGGAACACGATTCGGCGCGCGTTGCGAGGCGGGGCGGTATTCACGCCCCCATTAGAGAGGGAAGGCCGTTGTGGGGGCATACGCAAATTGTGAACAACTCGGCCGTTCTGACGGGCTGACCGGGCCGGGGCGAATCAGGGGAACACCCCGGGCAAACCCTGATGGCGAGCCGCCGCGGAACCGGCAGCATGGGGTTGTCAGGGGATCCGTACCGCAGCACGAGGAGAGTTCATGAACGAGGCCAAGCCTGAGACCACCCGCTCCGCCGCCGACTCCGTAGTCGACGCGGTACGAGGTTTGTTCCACGCGGGCATCAGCCAGCGCGTGGTCGTCCGTGACAGCAAGGACGATGTGGTCCTGGACGTGCCGTTGGCCGTCGGCATGGTGGCCGCGCTGGCCGCGCCAGTGGCGACGACGATCGGCGCCGGGGTAGCGCTGGTCGGCAAGTGCGGCATCAAGATCGAGAACCGGGAATCGCACTCCACGCCCCCCGCGACAGTCGTCGACGCCGAGTGATCAGCCGCAGGTGACGTCCGGGGGCTCCGCCCGTCTCTTACCTGCGTGGGTTGGCGGCGCTCGCCAACTGAGCGGCTCAGCTCGCGTGATCGGAGGCGGCGGCGCAGCCGGTGTCCTTGAGATGCAAGTCGATGTACCGGGCGAGGATCAGCGGGTCCTGGGGGTCGCCTGCTTGGAAGGTGATGCGTCGCAGCAGGCTGACTTCATTCAGTGCCTCACCCTCGCGGGCGAGAATGAAGACGAGGGCGAGAAAGGCGCCCGAATACTGAGGAAAGCCCTTCCCACAAGCCCCGCGGTTGGACCCGCCCAACCGACGGTCGACGATCAAGCAGAACAGGATTGTCGCGTTGTTGAGGGTGGGCCGCTGGTCAAGAAGAGTGGCCCAGCTCCGTGTACAGCCTGCGCATCCGGGCGCCTGCCATCGTCAGGATCGCCTTCGTCGCGGGCGACAGGTAGGCGGTGTCGCGCGTGACGAACGCGTACGTCTCCCGCAGCGGGTCCGCGAAGGTGACGTGTCCCATCCGGTCGGTGTAACCGAGGATCTTCGCCAGCGGCAGTGAGGTGACGGTGCCGCCGACACCCAACGCGGCGATCTCCAAGGCCGCCTCGGGCGACTCGACCTCGATGTCCGGCGCGAGGGTCAGCCCGATCTTCTGGGCGCGTTCGTTGAGCTGGCGTCGGGTCGGGTCGGAGTTCCCGGCCTCCGCCTCCGGCAGGATGAGCGGCGCCGACGAGAGGTACCGAACGTCCATCGGGCGCGTCAGGGTCGAGGGGTCCGTGGAGAAGTAGGCGGCCTCGCACTCCCACACGGTCCGCGACAGCCGCAGCCCGCGATCGTCGATCGGCAGTGCCACGAGTCCGGCTTCGAGGTCCCCTTCACGCACCGATCGGGCGATCTCGGTGGAGTTGTAGGCGAGAACGCGCACGGCGACCTTGGGGTACCTGGCCCGGAACTCGGCGACGAGGTCGCTGAGCAGGTAGTGGTGCGCGCTGCTGAACGCGCCGAACGCCACGGCCCCCGACTCCAGATCCCTGATCTCTTCGACGGCCACCCTCGCTTCACCAACGGCAAGGAGGATCCGCTCGGCCTCCGGCTGCAGGCGGCGCCCGGCCTCGGTGAGCCGCAGGCCCCGGCTGCCACGCAGGAACAGGGACACGCCAAGGTCGCGCTCGAGGCGGGCGACCTGCTCGGAGAGGCTGGGCTGGGCGACGTGCAGGCGCTGCGCCGCGGCGGAGAAGGAACCCGAGCGGAGAGCGGCCAGAAAGTACTCCAGCTGGGTCAGGGTCACGCAGCCATGCTATAGCCAAAACCTTGAGGAGGGTGCGCGGATACGCCATGGACGAATAGCTCGGCCCATCGAACACTTGGGGTCGGATCAATCGACAGGAAGCGACGCCCATGTCTCGTTACTGCGTCATCGGAGCGGGTGCGGCAGGCCTGTCCGCCATCCACGAACTCACGTCGGCGGGCCACGATGTCACGTGCTTCGAGAAGACCGACCGGGTCGGCGGACACTGGCACACCGACTACGACGCCCTCCACCTCATCACCTCGCGCGAGATGACCCACTTCCGCGACTTCCCGATGCCCGCGGAATACCCGCACTTCCCGCGCCGGGACCAGGTTCGGGACTACATCGAGTCGTTCGCCCGCGCCAAGGACCTACTTCGGTGGATCCGGTTCGAGACCGCGGTGGAGTCGGTGCACCCGGTCCCGGGCGCGGGTCGCCCAGGTTCCCGGGGCTGGCGCGTGCGCGCGTCCGATGGAAGCGAAGAAGTGTTCGACGGCGTTCTCGTGGCCAACGGGCACCTGTGGGACCCGAGTATCCCGCGGGTCGAAGGCCGGTTCGACGGTGTGCAGGTGCATTCCGGGAAGTACCGCAACGTCGGCGACCTGCAGGGTTCGCGCGTCCTGGTGGTCGGCGCGGGCAACTCCGGCTGCGACCTGGCGGTCGACGCGGCGCAGCACCGGCTCGAGGTCGACGTCGTGATGATCCAGGGCCTGCACTTCCAGCCGAAGTCCTACTTCGGCGTCCCCCGCCAGGAAGTGGGCTGGCTGGCCCAGTTCTCGCCGGACGAGCAGGACCTCCTCAACCGGCTGCTGTCCAAGCTCGTCCTCGGCGAGCCGACCGACTACGGCATGCCCCCGCCCGACGCGCCGACGCTCGCCGCGGGCGCGACCACCGTCAACTCGCTGTTGATGTACTGGATCCACCACGGCCGCGTCGGGGTCAAGCCGGGCATCGAGCGCTTCGACGGCCACACTGTCCACTTCGGAGACGGCACCGCCGCGGAGTACGACAACATCCTGTGGGCCACGGGATTCAACGTCCGCCTGCCGTTCCTCGACGACGATCTGATCCCCTGGGAGCGCGGCGTTCCCCTGCGCCGAGCGGGAGGGATCCTGCCAGAAGGGGTGGACAACCTGTATTTCGTCGGGCTCACCGCGCCGCGAGGTCCGCAGATCCCCATCTACGGCAGGCAGGCGGCGCTCGTCGCACACATGATCGCGCTGAAGGAAGCGGGGAACGCTGCCGTCGAGCGGACGTTCGAACAGCTCCAGGACCCTGACACGAGGGTGGACATCGTCCGCACCGTCTGGCTCGAGCAGATGGCCGACACCGAGCGGATCCTGCACGCCATCGCCGCGGTCAGCGCGGAACCCGACGAGCAGGTGCCCGCATGACCGTCACGCATGCCGCGGCGCGAGGGTCGTCCCTTCGCGCCGCGGCCACGTCCACAGAGGACGATCTGGCGTGTGAGTGTGGCTATCGGATGTCGCCTTGCACCGGCTGCCAGGCCATGCGCTGCCATCGCTGTGATCCAGTCACATCGGACGACTGCGCATGGCCGCTCTGAGGCCGTCCAGGTTCAGGACGCCGACCGGCCGTTCCGCCCCGATGGTCGTGTCCGCGCCGTGCCCGGTGTGGACCACGGTCGCCACCGGCAGCGTGAACAGTTTCGACGCGATGGAGGCACCGATCAGGTCGGCGTCGCTGAACGACCGCCCCGTGGCGCCGGGGCCGCCCTCGAAGAGGGTGTCCCCGGTGAACACGCGGCCGAGGCTCGGCGCGTAGAAGCACACCGCGCCCGGAGCGTGCCCCGGAGTGTGCAGGACGGTCAGCTCGATGTCGGCGACCTGGATGACGTGTCCGTCGGCCAGGTCGGCGTCCCACGTCTCGCCCGGGTGGGTCAGCGCCCAGACGGGACGGTCGTCGGGGTGCAGCAGGATCGGCGCTCCGACTCGTTCCCGCAGCTCGGGCGCGACCCGGACGTGGTCGTCGTGGGCATGGGTCAGCAGGATCGCGCGGACCCGGCGGTCGCCGACGACGGCGAGGATCGCGTCCACGTCGTGCGGGGCGTCGATCACGACGCACTCGAGGTCGTCCCCGACCACCCAGATGTTGTTCTCGACCTCGAACGTCTGGCCGTCGAGGCTGAACGTTCCCGTGCTCACCGCGTGGTCGACGCGGACCGCGCCGGTCACAGGACGACGACCGATCGCAGCACGTCGCCGTGGTGCATCTTGGCGAACGCGGCCTCGACCCCGTCGAGCGCGATCTCCTCGGAGACGAAGGCGTCGAGATCCAGGCGTCCCTGCCGGTAGAGGTCCACGAGGATCGGGAAGTCGCGGCTCGGCAGGCAGTCGCCGTACCAGCTGGACTTGAGCGCCCCGCCGCGCCCGAAGACGTCGATCAGGGGGATGTCGGGCATCTTCATATCCGGGGTCGGCACCCCGACGAGCACGACCGTCCCGGCCAGATCACGCGCGTAGAACGCCTGCTTCCAGGTCTCGGGGCGGCCGACCGCGTCGATGACGACATCGGCCCCGAATCCACCCGTGAGTTCCTGGATGGCCGCGACCGGGTCGGTGGCGGAGGCGTCCACTGTGTGCGTGGCACCGAGGCGGCGGGCCGCCTCGAACTTCTTCGCGTCCACGTCGACCGCGATGATCGTCGCGGCGCCCGCCACGGCCGATCCGGCGATCGCCGCCACGCCGACGCCGCCACAGCCGATGACCGCGACGCTCTTGCCCCGGCCGACCGCGCCGGTGTTGATCGCGGCGCCGATACCCGCCATGACCCCGCAGCCGAGCAGACCCACCGCGGCCGGACGGGCCTGCGGATCGACCTTCGTGCACTGTCCGGCCGCGACCAGCGTCTTCTCCGCGAACGCGCCGATGCCCAGCGCCGGCGACAGTTCGGTGCCGTCCTCCAACGTCATCTTCTGGGTCGCGTTGGCCGTGTCGAAGCAGTACCAGGGCTCGCCGCGCAGGCACGCGCGGCAGGCACCGCAGACAGCGCGCCAGTTCAGGACGACGAAGTCGCCGACCGCGATGTCGGTGACGCCCGCCCCGACTGTCTCCACGATGCCCGCGGCCTCATGGCCGAGCAGAAAGGGGAACTGGTCGTTGATCCCGCCCTCGCGGTAGTGCAGGTCGGTGTGGCAGACGCCGCACGTCAGGACCCGCACGACGGCCTCGCCCGGCCCCGGGTCGGGAATCACGATCGTCGAGACCGTTACCGGTTCACCTTTTCCAAGGGCGACTACGCCACGGACTTTCTGGGGCATGACTTCCTCTTCTCAGATCGGCGGGGAATGGGATGACGGCGACGGTACATGCCACTCGCCGAATTCTTCTGATCGTTTCATGTCGCCCGAGAACGGAAGGCCGCTCACAACCGACTCGGCAACGGGTGCCGCGAACTCCAGGAAATGCGCCATTTGCAGGACTTTCGAGCCCGCGGCCGGGTCGGCACGGCCGACTGGGTCAAGGTTTTACCTAGAGCGGCTGCGGGAAAGCCCTGCTTTCCTTTTGCGTCCGGCGGGCAAACACTGGACGAAGGAAGCCGAGAACCACGGCGATGCGCCGACAGGGCATCACGCACCGGGAGGCACTGAGATGCAAGGTTTGGCCGTCGTTACCGGCACGAGCAGCGGAATGGGGTCCGCCACCGCCGAGGCCCTGCTGGCCGCCGGCTACCAGGTGCTCGGCGTGGACCTCAACGAGTCGCCGTTCCCCAACGAGCCCTGCTACCTGCACGTGGCGACCGACATCGTGGACCGCGAAAGCGTCAAAACCGCGGTCGCCAAAGGGACCAAGTGGTGTCCGCTGGGAATCCGCGTCGTGGCCAATGTCGCGGGCATCTATCCCCCGAGCACCCTGGCGGACTTCACGCCGTCGCTCTATCGCCGGGTGTTCGACGTGAATGTGCTCGGCGTATTGAATCTCATCGCGGAATGCGTTCCACACATGTCCGACGGCGGGTCGATCATAAACTTCGCCTCGGTGGACGGTATCGCGGTCTCCCCCGGCCAACTTCTTTACGGAGCCTCCAAGGCGGCGGTCATCATGTTGACCAAGGAACTCGCTCTAGAACTCGCCCCGCGGGCGATCAGGGTGAACGCGATCGCACCGGGCTGGGTGAACACCCCCGGCAACGCCGCGACCGGACGAATGGCGGCGGCGGCCGCGTCGATTCCGCTCGGCCGGGTCGCCCAGCCCAGCGAGATCGCCGCCTGGGTCGGCATCCTCGCCGACGAGACCGCCTCGTTCATGACCGGTGAGACGCTGGTGCTCTCCGGCGGGGACGTGATCCGCTGATGGCGCGCGTGGGAATCGTCGGCGCGGGCGCCGCCGGGCTGTCAGCCCTCAAGGTCCTCGGCGACGCGGGCCACGAGACGGTCTGCTGGGAGGGGAGCGACCGGGTCGGCGGCCACTGGAACACCGACTACGACGCGCTGCACCTGATCACGTCGCGGGACACGACCCACTTCGAGGGTTACCCGATGCCGCCGGAGTTCCCACACTTCCCGCGGCGCACCCAGGTCCTCGACTACATCCGCGGCTACGCGACCGAGATGGGGCTGCTGCCGAAGATCACCTTCAACACCCGCGTCGAGGCCGCACGGCCGAAGCCCGGCAGGGGCGAGCCCGGGCTGTCCGGGTGGACCGTGACCACCTCCGCCGGGACGACCGAGGTCGACGCGCTCGTGGTGGCCAACGGCCACCTCTGGGATCCGAGGATCCCGGACGTCCCCGGACACTTCGCGGGCAAGACCATCCATTCGGGCAAGTACCGCGACCACAACGACATCGAGGGTGACCGCGTACTCGTCGT
>Ga0247823_10000632_pt1 | contig 29679 bp, 22 predicted proteins | sample 13C_PalmiticAcid_2_FD_192426 | JGI IMG/M metagenome (GOLD analysis project Ga0247823, IMG submission 192426) | Soil microbial communities from agricultural site in Penn Yan, New York, United States - 13C_PalmiticAcid_Day30 | ecosystem: Environmental > Terrestrial > Soil > Agricultural land...
GCCTGGTAGTTCTCGAGGGAGATCACCGCGTTCATCCCGTTTTTGGGGCTGAAAAGCGTAGTGCCGGTGAGCAGCGAATCGGTTACGTTGAAGGTAACACCCTGCTGGTATTCTTCCTTCACCGACATCACGGTGAGGGCATTGCCTTCGGTTTTGGCCGAAACCACCCTGCCATCTTTGATGAGCACATTACCGATGAACAGGTTCTGGAGCGTGTGGAAATCCACATCCAGTCCCAGCATGGTTTGGATATAGGAATAAGGTTGTACGTAAGCTACTTTATTCAGCTTGTCTATCAGCTTGAGTGAGTCGGGGGTGATAAGGGCCCTTGCAGGCTCAATAAGACCACCAACGGCCGAAATGGATACCCAGATGGCTTCGTTGTTCTTGATGCGGATATTGGCGGTAAAATCCTGTGATTGAGAGGGATCTGAATAACCCATTTTGGCCCTGCCTGAGAAGGTATTGAACACGATTTCGCGGTTCATGTATGGGGCATACTGGCTGTAATCTGCCGCAGCACTGTTATCGGAAGGTGCAACAGGAGCAGCAGCGGCGGTATCTACCGGTACGGGAGGAGTGGCCGTGGCGGTAGTGTGCTGCTTTTTGCTTTTGCCTGCTTTCTTGGAGGTTTTACAGGCACCGGCGCCCAGGGTAGCCAGCACCATGATGGTTAGGATCGTTTTATTCATACAGCTTCTTCTCGGCAATTTTTTTGTCAATGAATGGGGTGTCTACATTCTTTTGCTTGGCCTGTTTCCAGTATTCCAACGCTTTTTCGGGCTCATTGAGCTTGTACATCACATCGCCCAGGTGTTCGAGCAGGGTGGCATCATCGTCGCCGGCGCTCTCAATAGCCTTTTCGATGTAGGTTTTGGCTTCGCTGTATTTGCCTTGCTTATACAGGATCCAGCCATAAGTGTCGAGAAAAGATTTTTCATCAGGGCGCAGCTCCAGCGATTTTTTCGACATTTTAAGCGCCTTGTCGAGGTCTTTGTTGCGGAGCGAAAGGTAATAAGCGTAGTTATTGAGCGTACTGGCATTATCGGGGATAAGGGCCAGTGACTTATCGAAGCAGCTATCGGAGGCTGCGTAGTTTTTGTTGTTGTGGTACACATCGGCCAGCATGGCGTACATGTCGGCGTTCAGTTCCTTGTTTTCACCTTCCAGCGCCAGACCTTTGGAGAGGGCTTTCTGGGCGGCAGCGTAATTTTTCTTCTGGTTATACGCCGATCCGTTGAAATAATAACTGATGGCCTGGTTGGGGTAATACACCATGGCTCTTTCCGTAACGGCAATGAGCGAATCGTTGTTCATCTCCTGTGCGTAAATGAACATGATCTGCTGCCAGGTACCAAACTTGGAGTTGTCGACTTTGAGGGTGCGGTAATATAACGGAAGGGCTTCCTTGGCCTGGTTGTTCATATACAGCACATCGGCATACAGCGCCATGGCTTTTACGCTGGCGGTATCGCTCTGGTAAAAAGATCTGGCAAGGTTAACGGCCGATTGGCGGGCCAGGCTGTCGCGGCCCGATTCCTGGAGGATGGGCACGATCATCGCGATCTTGGTATCCTCGTCTACCTCTTTGCTGCTGATGAGCTGGCCCATCAGTTCGCGGTATTTGACCTCGTCTTTTTTGCGTTTGTAGTACTGCGCCATGATGAGCATTGCCTGCGGATTGTCCGCCTGGTTTTTCATGATGAGCGCATAGGTGCTGTCGGCCTTTTCGGTCATGTTATTGGCTTCGTACATCTCGGCCAGCATGCCCAGGTATTTTACATCGCCGGGGTTTTGGTCTATCAGCTTCTGGATTTCCTTGGCTGCAAGGTCAACCTTGCCCATTTTGAGGTAAATGGCCTGTTTCTGGAATATGAGTTCATCCTGCACACCGGTCAGCTTCTCGAGGTCGTTGATGGTTTGCAGGGCGCCATTGGTATCGTTGCCGCGCATTTGCACGAGTGCCCGTTTGTAGAGGTACTCTTCTTCCTGCGGAAACTGTTTCACCAGTTTGCCATACACATCGGCGGCTTTCAGGTATTGGTTGTTCACCGTCAGTGCGTCGGCATACATCTCGTTGAACCATTTGTTGCCGGGCTCCAGCTGGGCTGCTTTTTCGGCATAGGGCAGGGCCTGGGAATAACTGTTCTGCTCCAGGAGAATGCGGCCGATATTGTATTGTACGGTAGCATTGGTGGGGTCCATTTTCAGGTACTCCTGGTACAGGCGCAGCGCTTTGGTATTGTCGTCGAGCATGCGGGCTTTCTCCGCATCCATGAAAATAGCATCGAGCTTGGTGCGGTCGTAACCGTCCAGCTTGGCTGCCGACTGGTTCTGGCTTACAGGACGAGTGCCTGCAGTGGTCCTTTTACCGGAACTGCAGGCACTTAATGAAATAACAGCCGCGAGGCTCAATGTTATAAAACAGTATGGTTTGAAAACATTATTACTCATAAGAAGTGGTATAATCTCCCATGCTCAGGGCCTTCGGCCTCTTCTCCATCGATACCTGATTGCCAATCATGGAATTATCCAAATGTACACCATTTAGATGGGTGTAGGATTGGATGATGCTGTTTTTTATGATACTGTTGTGAATTTTGGCGCCCTTCTCCAGCGATACGTAAGGACCCACTACGGCATTCACGATTTCTACACCTTCGGCAATGTAACAGGGAGGAATAATCACGCTGTTCAGGCTCTTCAGGCTTTCGTGCACGAGTTGCTCCTTGTTCTGTTTAATGCTCAGGATACGCTGGTTGGTATACACCGTAGCATCTTTGTTACCACAATCGAGCCATTCTTCTACCTGGCCGGTAAAGAACTTCATGTTTTTGTGGCGCATGTTTTCCATGGCATTGGTGAGCTGGTATTCGCCTTTTTCCTTCAGATCGTTATCTACCAGGTATTGCAGCTCGCTGCGCAGGTTTTCACCGTCTTTGAAATAATACACCCCGATAATGGCCAGGTCGGACACAAAGGTTTCCGGTTTTTCTACAAACGCGGTTACCTCGCCGGCTGGGTTCAGGGTTACCACACCAAATTTGGAGGGGTCTTCTATTTTCTGACACCAGATGATGGCATCTTTTTCTTTATCAAAATCGAAAGTGGCTTTGAACAAGGTATCGGCAAAAGCAATGAACACATTGCCCTGCAGCAGTTCTTTGGCGCAGAGAATGGCATGGGCGGTACCCATGGGTTCATCCTGGTAGCAGATATGGCCTTTGGCACCCAGGCGGGCGGCTACTTCGAGCAGGTGTTGCTCGGCTTCGGCTCCGAAACGGCCAACAACGAAAGCAATATTATCAATTTTTTCATGGCAGGTTTCCGCTATGTCTTCTACCAGTCTTTGCACGATGGGCTTTCCGGCCACAGGCAGCAAAGGTTTGGGGGTAGTTAAAGTGTGAGGGCGCATACGCTTGCCCGCACCAGCCATAGGAATGATGATATTCATGTTCAGTCAGGGGTTTCTGGTTTTACGATTATTACTTTTTCACACAAATCAGGAGCCGGTGTGGCCAAATCCGCCTTCGCCGCGTACGGTTTCGGACAGCATTTCTACATGCTCCCAGGTCACCCTTTCATAACGGGCCACCACCATCTGGGCTATACGCTCGCCATCTGCAATGGTTTGAGGCTCGTTGGACAGGTTAACCATGATGATTTTGATTTCGCCACGGTAGTCACAGTCGATGGTGCCGGGGGTATTGAGCAGGGTAAGACCGCGTTTAATGGCCAAACCACTGCGGGGCCTGATCTGGGCTTCATAACCCATAGGCAGCTCTATAAAAAGACCTGTAGGGATAAGGGTGCGTTCGAGGGGTTGCAGGGTAACAGGAGCCAGGAGGTTGGCTTTCAGATCCATACCGGCAGCGCCGATGGTTTCATATGCCGGAAGTTCGTGACCGGACTGGTTTATAATCTTTACTTGTATCATAACATTTGCTGAGGGCCGTGCAAATGTAATTATTTCAGCTATAAACGTGTATAAAACAACAAAGCCCCTATAGAGGGCTTTGTTGCGAACCATACCACAATGAAAAGACTGCAAAGTGAGTAACATTGTAACCTGTTGCTCCGCAGTTTCTTTTTGCTTGTTGATGTAAAGATCATATGCTTTGGGTAGGGTTAGGCATCAGTTTGAGCATTGTGCGGTTTTGACTGAGCATTGTGCGGCTTTGGGTGAGGAACGAACATGGGGTTGTTCCGGGGCTGCGGTTGGTGGGAGGTCAATGCCTGTCCCGCCAATGCGGGGGTGAATGGGCAATGGTCAATAGTTTCTCTTGTCAGAAGTGAGAGAGCCTGTCCCGCCTCATGCGGGATGAGACGGCGCGAGAAAATAATCCTGCGAGAGGAAGGTATGTGATCTCGCATTCTAGGAATGCACGCCGCCGTGCCTTTGTGCTCCCGCACGGGCGGGACTTACAGCGCTGCGAGCTGCTGGATTACGAATTGACGGATTCCGAATTGCGGATGCCTTCCGTTGCGCCTCTGCTTCACTGCGCCTTTGCGAGAAACGTTATTTGAACTGAAGATCAACCCATTACGGACTTACCTAAAACAACTAAGGCCCCTATAAAGGGCCTTGTTGCGAACCATACCACAATGAAAAGACTGCAAAGAGTAGCAATGTAACCTGTTGCTCTGCAGTATCTTTTTGCTTGTTGATATAAAGATCGTATGGTCCGGAGCTATTTTCCCGCGCAATGAGTATTGGGCGGTTTTTAGTGAGAATTGTGCGGGTTTGACCGAGAATTCTGCAAAAGGGTGCCAGGCAACCGGCTGCTTATTTCTCCAGTAAAACGTTAGCGTAGGCAGATACGCCTTCTTCGCGGCCCACAAATCCCATCTTTTCGTTGGTGGTAGCTTTGATCGATACGGCATCTATATCCAGGCCCAGGATACCAGCTATGGTTTCCTGCATGGCGGGGATGTAGGGTTTGATCTTGGGTTTTTCGAGTACCAGTGAGGCATCGATGTTGGAGATGCTGTATCCTTTTTCGAGGATCAGCTCATTACAGCGGCGCAGCAGTATTTTGCTGTCGATGTTTTTGTAGGCTGCATCGGTATCCGGGAAATGGTGACCGATATCGCCGAGGCAGGCAGCTCCGAGCAGGGCATCACAAATAGCGTGAAGGAGCACGTCGGCATCGGAATGCCCCAGTGCTCCTTTATAATGTGGTACTTCCACACCACCTATCCAGAATGTCCTGCCTTCTACTAATTGATGGAAATCAATTCCAAATCCAATTCTGAAGGGCATTATGAATCCTTTTTAAGGTCGTCGAAGTCAAATGTTAATGAGAAACGGAATGTATTGCTCAGTGGGTTGCGGGTAATGCCCGAACCGGAAGGTACCAGGTAAGATACGTTGAGACCGAATACGTTATAACGTACACCGGCACCTACGGTAAAGTACTGGCGGTTACCTTTGGTTTTGTTTTCGTAGTAATAACCTGCACGAACGGCAAACTGATCCTGGTACCAGTATTCGGCACCTACAGAGAACATCAGCTCACGCATTTCTTCTGCAAAACCGCCTTCAGCATCGGTGAAGGAACCAAACAGGCCCGATACCATTGATTTGTCGGTAGGCATGTAAGGGTGACCGTTAGAGTCGATTTTGGGAGAAGGTACCAGCAGCTTGTTGATATCGGCAGCGAAAGTCATTTTGTTGTACTCGTCAATACCGATGGTGTAAGCAGCACCCAGACCCATGTTGGCGGGCAGGAAGTCTTTGGTAGTACCATTATATGAAATCCTCGAACCCAGGTTGGTCAGAGCCAGACCAGCGCTGAAGTTGTTGGCAATACCTTCTTCTTTTTCGTAATCCTTGCTGTAGAAGAATCCGAGGTCGGCAGCTACGGCATTACCGGGCTTGGCAGCCTGTACAGCACTGCTGTTGCTGAGGTCGGCACCGGTAGTCAGGTTAGAGTTGATATAACGCATAGAGATACCCGCAGAGAACACATTGCTCAGTTTGCGGCTATACCCTACGTCGAAAGACAGCTCACGGGGACGGCCTGTACCGATGCTTCCGCCGTTGATGTCGGTGTAGTTGATTTCACCAAGGGAGAAATAACGGAATGATGCGCTAACCGCCTGGTTACCATCTTGTCCGAATTTTTTATAACCTGAAATGTAACCCAGGAAAATATCCGGAACCAGGTCTTTCAACCAGGGAGTATAGGTTACGGCAAAACCCATATCTTTTTTGGCCATCGCCATTTTACCAATATTCCAGTAGGTAGCGTTGGCATCCGGAGAGAGTGCCACACCTACATCGCCCATTGCACCACTGCGTGCATCAGGAGAAATTCTAAGAAATGGAACCGCGGTTGATATGGTTCTAACTTGGTCTCCACTGGTGGTTTGCCCTGAAGAACTGGTTTGCGCGAAAGCAGCCGGAGTAACGGCTGTTAACAACAGCCCGGCAGCCCATGCAGATAACTTTACATTTTTCATTATGTTCATGCACTTCTTGGTTTTCGAAAAAATAAGCTCAAATATAACGCTTAAGGTCAGAAATTATTGGATGCCTATAATAATACTAATTTCTGGTATTGGGAAGCCGCCTGGCCTGTGGCGCTCTTAACAGAGATTTTATACATATATACGCCACGGCCCAGTTTATCACCGTAATCGTCCAGTCCATCCCACTCAATATCGTCTACTCTTGTGCCCGGTGTGTTGATAACGCGGCGAATAGATTTCACAATTTTTCCTGATACGGTAAATACCTGGAGGGTCATGTACAGGTTTTCGTTCGGAAAATTGTGTTCAAACATGAATGAGGTGCGGGTGGTAAAGGGGTTGGGATAGTTGTACACATGGGTGAGCGACATTTTATCCTGGTTCACCACCACAAAGTCTACCGTGGTTTCGGACGCATTATTATAGGTATCCCAGGCACGGATTTTCATGGTGTGGTTACCGGCCGCCAGATCCTGCAGCGGGAAACGTACCGAGCCCGAAGTATAATCGTCGAGTGCGCCTTCGTAAAAGTCGTTGAGGATATAGGTCTGTGTAGCGTTGTTGTCGAGGATCGCTACCAGGTCGTGGCCTACCGCGTTACCGGCGGTGTTGATACCGTTTTCGTCTTTCAGTTTCAGCAGCAGCAGGGGATTGGGATTGGTGCTGCCACCGTTTACAAACTTCTCATTGTTGAGCCAGGCGCTGATCTGTGGTCCGGCATTATCGGCCGGGGCATTGGTAGCAGTGCCGCCCACTTTAATACTGTCGTTAACACCGGCACCATCTGTACTGTTGTTTTGTACATACATGCTGATGCGGCCATTGCCCAGGTTGTAGGTAATGTCTTTGGGAATGATACAGGTGAAAGAAAACTTACCGTTAGTCACAGTGGCCTTACCGCGGTAGATGATGCTGTTTTGCACATCAAAGCTTTTGGGGCCAAAGCCGGGGTAGTTCACCAATGTAGATACGGTGCGCTGTTTGTCATACACCGCAGGATAAACCACGCCGTTGTAACCGGTTATGGGATTGCCGTTCTGGTCTACCACGGTGCCACTCAGTACATATTTGCCCAGTGCTTTGAGCGTATCAGGGTCAACAGCTATGTTGCGGCCGTTGATGGAATCGAGGCGCACGCTGAGTTTAGGGAAACCAAGGGTGAGCGCAGGATCGCCGAGCAGGGCAAACTTGCGGTAGTTGGCTGCCGAACCTTCCTGGATTACGTTAATGTATTTCAGGTTTTTGGACAGCATGTAGGCATCGCCCAGTGTGGGGTAGGTGGTACCGCTGATAGGCGAAAAAGCTTTCTGAAAGTAGAATTTGTTCATCTCCAGGTTGGCATCCTGGAACACCAGTTGGGTGGTAGTCATGAGCGCAATAGCACCACCTTTGGCACGGGTAAGCAGCATTTCACCGGCCGAGAACAGGTTGGGATTATCAAACCGGCTGAACTCGCAGGTAGCGGTTACCAGCAGCGGCAGTTTGTTGGGGTTATCCCAGTTTTTGATATCGGCCAGGGTCAGGATGCGTTCGGCAGTCCAGCCCAGTTCGCCACCATGACCAATATAGTTCATCACAAAAGTACCGTTGAATACCTGGTTGTTGATGGTTTTGTTGATCTCGGGCTGACGGGCACCGGCAGGAGTGGATTCAATGGGATAAGCATCGCCATAAATCTTGTTCACGTTGTATTGCGGCGCCTTTTGTTTGGCTACGGAAATAACGGCTTCATCATCGTCCATGAACCAGAGGCCGCTGCCCCAGGTACGGTCCACGTCATCTGCCACATAGGTCATATTGGTTTTCCAGGGACCAAAAGCTTCGGGACTTTCGTAGTTGATGATTTTGTCGATCACATCATTGGCTTCGGTGCTGCTGTTTACGGGCAGGCGGCCAATACCCATATCCAGGGTGTTCACTACGGTATAGTTATTGAGATCTTCGTTATCGTCGAGGAAACCATAAAAATCATCGGTACAATACCCGAGTGTTCTGATGATGGATTCCGGGGTTTGATAAGTGGGTACGAAGTTGTTGTTGTTGGCTACCCGGTTCATGTAGTCATACGAAGCGTCGCCCATCAGCAGCAGGTATTTGGGTGCTGAAGCGCTGTCGGGTGCGCGGTCGTAGAGCATTTTTACGAAATCGCGGATAGCAGAAATATCCTGCGAGCCGGATGAAAATTCGTTGTAGATCTGGCTGGTGGTAGCCACTACGGTGCTCAGGTTGTTTCTGCCGGCATGGTAGTTGGCCAGGCGTTGTGCTTCGCCCAGGAAATTGGGGTGAGTTACTACGATATAATCTGCCTTATTCACCGCATGCAGGTTTTGGGTGTTCACCCTGCCCACGAATTCGGGAGCATTGAATTCATTACCATTAAATGCTACGAATTCATGAAGTCTTTTGCCTTCCTGTACAAAGGTGCCGTTGTTGTGTTGCAGCTCTACCGGACTGAGTGGATTGGTCACATCCCAAATGGTGAGGCTTGAAGAAGGGTTGGCAATAATATATTGTACGAAGTTGTTGCCCACTGTATTCCAGTCGCGGAACTGCAGGGTGTTCACTCCGCTCATGTTGAGCTGGCGACGGGTGTGCAGTTCTATGCGATCGAGGTAACCAAGGGCTACAGAGCTGCCGGGCGACATGTTGAGGTTAACGGTCACCTGGTTGCCGGAAGTCTGGAAGTTCTGGTTCAGGGTTTTGGCCAGGATCACAGGGTCGTAATAGTTACCGCCGGTGATGGCGCCAAAGGTTTCGGTACCGGTATTCTGACCATTTACAAAAACAGAGAGGCCGGAGGTACCACTTGGAGAGATCACACCAAAGCGGGTCACGATGCGGGCCTGACCGGTACCATCGAGATTAGGCGTGCTGAAGCTGAAACTGCGGTTGAGGCTGCGGCCGGGATTATTGCTCAGTTCCTCGCCCCACCAGTCTTTACCAAAACGGGCGAGGTTGAGGGAGTCCATTTCGTGGAACTGGAAATCATCGAAGGTAGTAACGGTGCCACTGGGCGAGCCGCTCACCGCCACATTCTGCACGCGCTGGCCGGCACCCTGGTCAAAGCTGAGGAAATAATAACTCTGGGTTTCGTAGAGGTTTTTGCGGGAGGTGAATGTTTTGTTCACGCTGTCCCTGGTTTTGCCATCGGGACCAGCGGCATAGAACAGGAAATAATCACCTTCATCGAACCGGCCGTTGCCGTTGAAGTCGAATACCTTGATGGGGTTTTCCACGAGGTCGTCGTTGGGCAGCATGCTGATGTTTTCGTACAGCATTTGTCCGCCGTTGCCGAGCAGACGGATGCTCGCCAGATCAATTGCGTTGGGGTCCACACCCAGCTGGCTCATGAAGTTGCGGTCGGCTTTGTACATGCCGTTGCTGCGTACTGCTATTTTGTACCAGTTGCCTGCTGCCAGTGCCGAATTGTTTTTATAGGATCTTGCACCGGAGGTTTTCATCGCCACGGGAATCTCACGGACGCTGGTGGTATAGCTGTCGAGCCGGATGTATTGGCCGTTGCTGCGGATCAGTTTCGGGATATGCGCAACAGCCACGGGTTTCTTGCGTTCGATACCCCAGGCCACTACTGCATCAAAGGAAGAAGGTAATTTGAGGGTATCCCATCCTCTTTGGGGTTGTACAACGCGGGTATTGAGTTGCCCGAGGGTCACTTCGGGCGTATTGAAATAACGGAGCGGAATTCTTTCGGAATAATACAGGCTCGAAGCATCGCGCGGATCGGGCGCCTGCTCATAAGCGGGCGTGCTCACCGGCGTTACAGCGGGCGTAAGGGTCCTGTTGCCCGCAGCCTCTACATTAAATATGCCGGGCTGGGTGGCAGTATTGCGCAGCTGGGCATGGGCGGCAGTGCCGATCATGAGGCTTACGGAAAAAATATAGGCACCAGGAAAAGGTCTGATCTTCATACAAAGTCGGCTAATAATTACAAATTTAACGCTTTATACAGCCACTGGCTACATGCAACATTATAACGGAAGTGCTATATAAATATTTTAGAAATAAAGTCGTTGTTTTTTTGCGCTCACTTATTGACTTTTTAAAATAATTACTATAACATTGTGAAGTTAATGTGTATCCAAGCCTTTTAGGCGCCTGTGCGCTGTGAAGAAAGGGCTTGACTATTTCTTTAATTTTCAGTTATATTTGCGAATACCCTAAACTGTTCATTTGTTATTATGAGAAACAGATTACACGGTCTTTCTTTAGTGATGCTTGGCGCTGTAAGTGCATTCATGGCATCATGTAGCGGAGGCGATCCGAAATACAACTCCAAGGTTTCCTCCAAGACTGGTTGGAATTATAATGATCCTAAGTTGGGAGGTTTCGACGTGAACCCTAATTTTAAAGGGATGAAACCTGGCCCTGGTCTGGTGTTTGTAGAAGGTGGCCGTTTTACAATGGGACAGACTACAGACAATCCGATGATGGAATATAATAACATTCCCCGTACCGTGAGCATTTCCTCATTCTATATGGATGAAACCGAAGTAGCTAACGTACACTATCGCGAATATCTTTTCTGGCTGCAGCGTTCTTACGGTTCTGACTTTCCGGATGTAGTGAACAATGCCCTGCCCGATACTATGGTATGGCGCTCTTCTATGTCTTACAACGAGCCGATGGTGGAATACTATTTCCGTCACGCTTCCTATAACAACTACCCCGTTGTGGGCGTTAACTGGAATCAGGCCAACGAGTATTGCAAATGGAGGACTGACCGCGTAAACGAAATGAACCTGATCAAAGGTGGTTACCTGAAAAAGAACCCCAACCAGGTGAATGAAGATATCTTCGATACCCGTACCTATGCATACGGCCAGTACGAAGGTTCTCCCAAGAAAAAGAAAAGAGACTTTGACCCCGTTAGCGGTGGCTCACGTAACGTAGGCTACTCTGATGGTATCCTGATGCCCAACTACCGTCTCCCAACAGAGGCTGAGTGGGAATACGCTGCCCTGGCTCTCGTAGGCCGTAACCCCGAGCGTGCTTCTAAACGCCGCCGTGGTGAAGAGGTAGTAACTGATCGCCAGGTTTACCCCTGGGGCGACAGCCGCACCACCCGTTACGAAATCCGTAATGCTTACCAGGGTGAATTCCTCGCCAACTTCAAACGTGGCAATGGTGATGCGATGGGTGTTGCCGGTGGTCTGAATGACAATGCCGATATCCCTGCTCCTGTATATTCTTATGCGCCCAACGCTTTCGGTCTGTATAACATGGCCGGTAACGTAAGCGAATGGACCCTGGATGTATACCGTCCGCTGAGTTCTATGGATGTGGAAGATTTCCGTCCTTACCGCGGTAACGAGTTCGACACTTACAAACGCTTGGAAGATGGTACGCTGGAAGAAAAAGACAGCCTGGGTAACCTGGTTAGAGCTGACCTCGACACTTCTGCGTTTGATGTGGAAAAAAGGCCTAACATGCTCCGTAACCAATACAAAAACTACAAAGACGGTGATTCTACCTCTCAGTATGTGTATGATTATGGTAGAAATACCCTTATCAACGATAAGAGCCGTGTAATCAAAGGTGGCTCATGGGCTGACCGTTCTTACTGGTTGTCTCCCAGCACCCGCCGTTACTGGAACCAGGATGCGGGTAGCGCTACCATCGGTTTCCGTTGCGTAATGGATCGTTTGGGTAGCCCCGATGGTGGTCGCACCAGTGGTGGTAACTCTTTCGGTAAAGGCAAATAATAACTGAAAACAATAGCAAGTAAAAGCTCCGGTAACGCCGGAGCTTTTATATTTGTGTAATATTCCATTCTCCCGCCTATGTACACGGCTATTACAGATTTATACCCTATTTACCTGGCACATCCTTCGGTACAGACCGATACCCGCAAACTGCAAAAAGGCGATCTTTTTTTTGCGCTCAAAGGCCCGAATTTTAATGGAAATGCTTTTGCTGCTGCAGCCCTTGAACAAGGAGCAGCTTATCTAGTAGTGGATGAAGCCGATGCAGTAGTGGATGAACGCTGCCTGCTGGTAGAAGATGCTTTAACAGCCCTGCAACAACTGGCTGCGCATCACCGCAGCCAGTTCAAGATTCCGTTTATTGCCATCACCGGCTCTAACGGCAAAACCACTACCAAGGAGCTGGTACATGCCGTACTATCTGCCTCATTTAAAACCATTGCCACGCAAGGCAACCTCAATAACCATATTGGTGTGCCGCTCACGTTGCTGTCGATACCGGCGGGGACAGAAATGGCCATCATTGAAATGGGGGCTAACCACCTGCGCGAAATTGCTTCGTATTGCGAAATAGCCCGCCCCGATTATGGCATCATCACCAATTGCGGGAAAGCCCATCTTGAAGGATTTGGCAGCATAGAAGGCGTGCGCAAGGGCAAAGGAGAACTGTATGATTACCTGCGTGCTCATGGTGGCACTGCTTTCCGCAACACCGATCTCGATTACCTGAAAGATATGGCCGCAGGCATCAGTCAGCAGGTAACCTATGGGGAAGCGGGAGCCGATTATATGGGCAAACCGTTGTATGCCGATGGTATGCTGCATGTGGCTATTCTCAACAGTGGGTCCGAAACGGAGATCCGTACCCAATTGGTGGGTGTGTACAACTTCCCGAATGTAATGACCGCAGTAGCGATTGGCCGGCATTTTGGTTTAACTATCGACCAGATCAAAGCTGCCATTGAAGCATATGAGCCGGGCAACAGCCGTTCACAGCTCGTGAACTGGCAGGGCAACCAGGTGATACTCGATGCCTACAATGCCAATCCCAGCAGCATGAAGGTGGCCATCGACAACATGAAAGTGGCCGATGCTGCTGAAAAAGTATTGCTCCTTGGTGCCATGAAAGAACTGGGCGAAGAGAGTGTGCAGGAACACCAGCAACTGGTGAACCAGTTGGCCGATGCAGGTTTTGAACATGTGGTGCTGGTGGGTGGCGATTTTGCCCATACCGATCACCGCGGTTTTCAATACTTCGACAGCTACACCGGTGCGCGGGAATGGTTGCAGGCGCAACAGTTTACAAACGCGCTCATCCTCGTGAAAGGCTCCAGGGCCATGACGATGGAAAAAATTATAGCTTAAATATGAGCGAAATGAAAAAAGGGCTGCATGGCAGCCCTTTTTTGTTGATGTGGTATCCGATGAATTATCCGGTTATTTCCTGGCACAGTTCAATCAGTACGCCATTGGTGCCCTTGGGATGCAGGAAGCACACCAGTTTGTTGTCGGCGCCTTTTTTAGGGGTTTCATTCAGCAGTTGAAAGCCTGCATTTTTGAGGCGTTTCATCTCGGCGTGAATATCGGTCACTGCAAAAGCAATGTGGTGAATGCCCTCGCCTTTTTTCTCGATGAATTTGGCAATGGGGCTATCTGGCCGGGTAGCTTCCAGCAGCTCAATTTTGGATTCGCCGGTCTGGAAAAAGGCTGTGTTAACGCCTTCGGTTTCTACCATTTCGGTTTTGTAGCACGGGGTGTTCAGCAGGGTTTCAAAAAGGGGAATGCTGGTGCTGAGTTCTTTTACCGCAATGCCCAGGTGTTCTATTTTTTCCATGATGGGGAGATATGCTTGCCTGAAATAAACTTGGTGCTGCAAAGCTTACCTTTACAACAGCAGTCAAAAGTAGCAAAAGCGCATGAGTCTTACGCCATCTTCCCAGCCCATATACCTCGATTACAATGCCACTACCCCTTGCGATGCCCGCGTGGTGGAGACAATGCTGCCTTATTTTACCGCACAGTTTGGCAATGCGGCCAGTGCCTCCCATGCTTATGGCTGGACGGCAGCTGCGGCGGTAGACCAGGCCCGGCAGCAGGTAGCGGCATTGATAGGTGCCGAAGCCGGCGAGATCGTATTTACCTCCGGTGCTACCGAAGCGGTGAACCTGGCCATCAAAGGCGTAGCAGAGCGATATATTTCCAAAGGTCAACACATCATTACCTGCGAAACCGAACACAAGGCCGTGCTGGATGTATGCACCCACCTCGAAAAACAAGGCTGGAGCATTACCCGCCTGGGTATGCAGACCGATGGACTGGTAGATGAAATGGCCCTGCAACAGGCCCTGCGGCCCGATACGGTGCTGGTGGCGCTTATGTATGCCAACAATGAAACGGGTGTCTGTCACCCTATCGCCCGGCTGGCGGCTATGGCCAAAGCGCAGGGTGCGCTGTTCTTTTGCGATGCTACACAGGCCCTGGGAAAAGTACCGGTGCAAGTGACCGAAGGCGTAGATCTGATGGCATTTTCGGCGCACAAGCTGTATGGTCCCAAAGGAGCCGGCGGTTTGTATGTGCGGAGAAAAAATCCGAGGGTAAGCCTGATCGCACAAATGGATGGTGGCGGTCATGAAAAAGGGATGCGCTCCGGTACGCTCAATGTGCCTGGAATTGTGGGACTGGGTGCGGCCTGTGCCCTGGCTGCTACTGAAATGGAAGTCGAAGCCCAACGCCTGAATGCCTTGCGCAACCAGCTGGAACAGGCATTGCTGGCTATGGAAGAAGTATACGTGAACGGGAAAACGCTGCACCGCCTGCCGCATGTTTGTAATGTGTCTTTTGCCTTTACCGAACCTTCGGCGCTGCTTTCGGCGGTGAACAAGGTAGCGGCGGTATCTTCCGGCTCTGCTTGTACATCGGCCTCCAGGCAGCCTTCGCATGTGCTCAAAGCCATGGGGCTGGGCGATGATATGGCGGCGGCATCCATCCGTTTTTCATTGGGCAGGTTCACTACCGGGGCTGATATTGAGCAGGTTATCAGTGCTTTGCAAACCATCATACCCCAGGTGCGGAGCGCAAGTGCTACCTGGCAGCTGTACCGGGAAGGCCGGTTGGGTGCGGAGGAGCTCGAACGCTGGCAACACCCCGATAGGCCGCAGCAATAGCCCTTATCAGATGTTTTAACACTAGTTTTGCATCCTTTTGGTCTATTTTTAGGAAATTTGCATAGAGAGATAATTACAGAACAATGGTAACCAATACAGATAACGCAATTTTCATCAGCGATAAAGCCCGCGACAGGGTGCACCACCTCATGAACGAATCGGGCAATACCTTCGAAAAAGGCTATTTCCTGCGGGTAGGTGTAGTAGGCGGCGGTTGCTCCGGCCTGAGCTACAAACTGGATTTTGACAACCAGATGCAGCCTGCCGACCAGGTATTTGAAGACAAAGGCATCAAGATTGTAACCGATCTGAAAAGCTTTTTGTACCTCGTGAACACCGAGCTGGAATATACAGACGGCCTCAACGGTAAGGGATTCCACTTCAACAATCCCAATGCCAGCCGTACCTGCAGCTGTGGTGAAAGTTTTTCCGTATAACAATATGTACATAGGAGTAAAAAACCGGTCTCAGGCCGGTTTTTTACATTTAAGCGCCTCCTGTATTTTAAATTGTGTAATGTGATTGGCTGGTGTAGGAGGATTGCTGCATTATCTTATTTTTGTGACTTGCTTTAAACAACAAGAAGAGGGTTAAACATGTATAGCATTTTCCGTAAAGAACTGAACCTGTTTTTCAGTTCCGTAATAGGGTATGTGGTAATTATCCTGTTCCTGATGCTCAACGGGCTGTTTTTGTGGGTGATTCCCAACAACAACAATATCCTGGAGTTCGGGTACGCATCGCTCGACAAATACTTTGAAATGGCGCCCTGGGTGCTGTTGTTCCTGATACCTGCGGTAACGATGCGTTCGTTTGCCGATGAGTTCCGGGGAGGTACCATTGAAATGCTGTTTACCAAACCGGTCACCACTTTCCAGATTGTGTGTGGCAAATACCTGGCATCGCTGGTGCTGGTGATTGCCGCCATCCTGCCTACGCTGCTGTACATCGTTACGGTAAGTAAGCTGGCTACACAGGGCAGTGTACTCGATTATGGCGGTATTGCCGGTTCTTACATCGGGCTCACGATGCTGGCGGCGTCTTTTACGGCCATTGGCGTATTTGCCTCTTCGCTCACCAGCAACCAGGTGGTATCGTTCCTCATTTCGCTGTTCCTGTGTTACCTGTTGTATATGGGCTTCGATTTTATTGCCAATATGAAAAGTGTGGAAGGAACGCTGGATTACCTGCTTTCGCTCATCGGTATGGCTTTTCACTACGATGCACTCAGCAAGGGTGTAATAGACTCGCGCGATATGGTGTATTTCCTCACCATCATCTTCTTCTTTATCATCATGACCAAAACCGCGCTGGAAAGCTATCGCTGGGAAAAAACTAAACAATAATCATGGGCATCTTTACCGCAGATAATCTTAAACCTGTTACCCGCAAATCGCAGGCCATTGTGCAGCTGTTGATCCTGGCCGCGGTGCTGGTGCTGATCAATATTGTGGCCTACCGTTTTCATGTGAAGGCCGATCTGACTTCAGAAAAACGCTATACCCTTTCACCTTCTTCCAAAAAACTGCTCAAAGGGCTGGACGATGTGGTGACTGTGAAAGTGTACCTCAAAGGCAAGTTTCCTGCCGGTTTCCAAAAGCTGGCCGGCTCCACGCGTGAGCTGCTGCAAAACTTCCGGGATGTGGCCGGAGCTAAAGTGCAGTTCGAATTCATTAACCCGTTTGAAGGTAAAACCGAAGCAGAGCGGGCCGAAGTGTACAAGCAGTTTGCCGAAAAAGGCATGATGCCCACACAGCTGGCCGTGCAGCAGTCGGAAGACCAGTCGTATTCCGAAACCATCATTTACCCCACCGCCCTGGTGATGCTTAATGGCAAGGAAATGCCGGTGAACCTGCTCGAAACCCGCCTGGGTATGGGCGCGCAACAGCAGCTCAACGTATCGGAGCGCCTGCTCGAGTTTAAGCTCATCAATGCCATCCACAAACTGCAGCAGCCCGATAAGTACAATGTTGCCTACATCACCGGTAATGGCGAGTCGCTGGGCAATCATACCATTGACCTGCTCACGACACTGGCTATGGGGTACAACCTCGATACCCTCGACCTCAACAACATTACCAGTATTCCCATCAGTTATAAGGCGATCATCATTGCCAAACCTACCGTGACTTTTGATGACAAGGCCAAGTTCAAACTGGACCAATACATCATGCATGGTGGTAAAGCGCTGTTCCTGATAGACCAGTTGCGTTGCGATGCGGATAGCCTGCGTACCATACAGCAATTTGTAACCACCGATTATAATCTGAACCTCGACGACCTGCTGTTTCAATACGGCATCAGGGTAAATCCTGTGCTGGTTGAAGACCTGCAGTGTAACCCCATTCCGTTGATTGTGGGTCAGCAGCAGGGTGCCAATAAGATGGAAGCCTTCCCCTGGATTTATTATCCGGTGCTGGTTCCAGACAGCCGCCATCCTATCGTGAACAATATGGACGCGGTACAATCGTTTTATGCCAATACTATTGATACCATTCAGAATGCAGACATTACCAAAACGGTGCTGCTGCATACCTCACAATACAGCCGCAGCATTGCTAACCCAGCCCGTGTAACGCTGGCTATGCTGCAGTTTAAACCCAACCCCGACCTGTTTAACAAGCCGTTTAAACCGGTAGCTGTACTGGCCGAGGGTAAGTTCCGCTCCATTTACAGCGGCCGGGTAACGCCTGCTTTCCTGCAGGTACTGCGCGATTCGCTGAAGCAGGATTATGTGGGTGAGCGCGACAGCGGTAAAATTATCGTGGTAGCGGATGGCGATATCGTAGCGAATGATTTTACAGAACGTGAAGGTCCGATGCCATTGGGTTATTACCGGGGCACCAAGGAGACTTTTGCGAACAAGGATTTTATACTGAACTGCCTGGAATACCTGACCGACGACAGCGGCCTGCTCGAAACCCGCAGCAAGGATATCCGTTTGCGCCTGCTCGATCAGAACCGCATTAAAAATGAGAAACTGCGCTGGCAGCTGCTCAACATCGTATTCCCGGCATTGCTCGTTATTTTCTTTGGCTCATTGTACCTGTTTATCCGCAGGAAGAAGTACGGACAGGCTTAATTCTAATTAGGAGAAGACATTATGAAGAAAACGCTGATTTATTTATTGTTGCTGGTGGTGGTAGCTGCTGCTACCTGGTTCCTGGTGTTCCGGAAAGACGGTGGCAATACCATGCAAGCCGGAGAAACCAATTTCCGGGTAAAGGATACTGCCGATGTGGGCAAGGTGTTCCTGGCCGATATGGCCGGCAACCAGGTGCTCCTCGAGCGCAAGGACGACCATTGGACGGTGAATGGCAAATACATTGCCCGCAAGGATGCTGTTGAAACACTGCTGGCCGGCATCAACGGCCAGGAAGCCCAATATGTGGTACCCACGGTATCGCGTGATTTGATCCTGAAACAACTTTCGGTATCCGGTGTGAAAACAGAGGTGTACAACCGCAACAATAAAAAACTGGCCAGCTTTTATGTAGGCAACTCTACCCAGGATTACATGGGTACATACATGCTGGCCGATGGTTACAAAATTCCCTACGTGGTGCAGATCATGGGTTTCCGTGGTTACCTCACCCCCCGTTATTTTACTTCCGAAACCGAATGGCGCTCCAGGGTGTTGTTTACCTACAAGCCGGAAGACATCAAAAAAGTAGAAATCACCTATCCCGAAGTGATCGACAATTCATTTGTACTGGACAACAGCGAGCGCCCTACTGTAACCGGAAGTGTGCAGATGAGCATTCCGGTGAATGAAGCACGTGTGAAAAGTTACCTGACGCTGTTTGGCCAGGGTGCGGCAGAGGGATATGAGAATGATTTTCTTTACAAAGACAGCATCCTGCTGAAAGGGGTGAAGTATTGTACACTGACTATTGAGGGCAAAAACGACCCCAAACCTTTCGTCATGGACATCTACCACCGCCCTGTGGACAAACGCAGTAAAAACACCGGCGATGGCATTAACAGTCCCTGGGATGGCGACCGTTATTTTGGCCTGGTGCGCAATACCGGCGACTTTGTGAGCATACAAAAAATGACGTTCTCAAGAATATTAAGGAGCTTTGGAGAGTTCTATGTAACCGATGCTCCTACTGCAGATACCACGGCTTCTAAAAAGGCCATGATGCACGAGGGGAAGTAGGCTGATTAACCACCTAAAGCTAACCGACATGACCGCCGACCAGTTGAGTTACCTGATATTTGGCATTGCCGTCATCATTTCGATTGTGATCGACCTGGGGCTTTTCAGCAAAAAGAACCAGGTAGCGAGCATCAAATCGGCAACTTACCAGTCCATTTTCTGGGTCATTATCTCGCTGGCTTATTTCGGGGTGTTGTGGTATGAAGAAGGCAGGGATATTTCTATCCAGTATCTCTCTGCCTACCTGATGGAGAAATCGCTGTCGATCGACAACATTTTCGTGTTCGTCATCATCTTTTCATCGTTTCGCATCAAAGAGCAGTACATTGGCCGGGCGCTGTTTTATGGTGTGCTCATGGCCATTGTGTTCCGCGTCATCTTCATCACCATTGGGGTGGCACTGATTGCCCGGTTTGAGTGGATACTCTATATTTTCGGAGCCTTCCTGCTGTATACCGGTTTTAAAATGTTCTTTTCCAGTTCGGAAGATGAGTTCAAGCCACAGGCGAGCCGTTTGTACCGCATCATGCGGTCGTACCTCCGGTACACCGACGAGGAGCCTGAAGGCCGCTATATCATCTGGAAGAAAAACAAGGCTTATTTCACCCGGCTTTCGCTGGTGATCATATTCCTGGGTTTTACCGACATCGTTTTTGCACTCGATTCCATACCGGCTGTATTTGCCATTTCGAGTCACAAACTGGTGATCTACACTTCCAATATTTTTGCTGTGCTGGGACTGCGGGCTTTGTTTTTTATGCTCCGTGGCGCAGCCTCCAAATTTGACTACCTGCAACAGGGTGTGTCTGTGGTGCTGGTTTTTATCGGTATCAAAATGCTGATTGCATATTTCGATATCCATATCCCCACCCTGCTCTCGTTCGGGTTCATTATTTTTTCTATCACCGCCTCTATTTTATATTCCATTTATCACAACCACAAGCAATCGAAGCTGGAGGAAATGGAAGATCAAATTGAAGAATAAGTTATCAGTACACTATGGTGGATACACAGTATGCTGCGTCCGAAATCGCCAGAATTGTTAAGGGAAAAGTTATTCAGCAACAGCAGGACACGATCGTGCACCAGCTGCTGCTCGACAGCCGCAAAGTAAAAAATGCGGCCGAAGCGGCGTTTTTTGCCCTGGTTACCCAGCGCCGCGATGCACATGATTACCTGGCCGATGTATATGCTGCCGGCGTAAGGGTATTTGTCGTGAGCCGCGATGTGGATTACGATGCCCTGCCCGAAGCGACCATCATCAGGGTGAACGATACCCTCGATGCCCTGCAAGCCCTGGCTGGTGCACACCGCCATAAATTTAACCTGCCTGTGATTGGCATTACCGGCAGCAATGGCAAAACCATTGTGAAGGAATGGCTGTACCAGCTGCTGGAAAAAGATTACCAGATTGTACGCAGTCCCAAGAGTTACAACTCGCAAACGGGTGTGCCGCTTTCGGTATGGCAGATTGGTAAGGAACATACGCTCGGTATTTTTGAAGCTGGTATTTCCCAGCCCGGCGAAATGCAGCGCCTCCAGAAAATCATTCAGCCTTCCATTGGCGTGTTCACCAATATTGGTGGCGCACACGATGAGGGCTTCCTGAACCTGCGCCAGAAGATCAACGAAAAACTGGTGTTGTTTTCCAAATCGGATATCCTGTTTTACTGCAAGGACTATCCTGAGCTGCACAACTGTGTGCTGCACTACCTGCAACAGGTGAAGAACGCCGGTGAGCAGGACGTGAAGCCGCATCTTTTTACCTGGTCGCGCAAGATGGATGCCGACCTGCAGGTAAAACTGATGGACAAGCAGGGCAAACAAACCCATATTACCGCGCTTCTCAAGGGAGAGGAACTGGATATTATCATTCCTTTTACCGATGAGGCTGCTATAGAAAATGCGATTCACTGCTGGTGCATATTGATTCACCTGGGTGTGCCGCAGGAAGAAATTCGCCAGCGCATGTTGCAGCTCGGCAAAGTGGCCATGCGCCTGGAGCTGAAACAAGCCATCAACAACTGTTCGCTCATCAACGATGCCTACAACTCCGACCTCAACTCGTTTTCGATAGCCCTGGAGTTTTTGCAGCAGCAACACCAGCACCCGCAACGCACCCTGATCCTCTCCGATATTTTGCAGAGCGGCAAAAGTGAACACGAGCTGTACGATACCGTAGCCAAATTGATGGAAGAAAAATCCATCAACAATTTTGTAGGCATCGGTAACGCCCTCTATCGCCAGAAGACCCTGTTCAAAAACCAGAAAAAACTGCGCTCGGTATTCTTTAAAACCACCGACGATTTTCTGCGCAAGTTTGACAAGTTCAACTTCTCCAACGAAACCATCCTGCTCAAGGGAGCGCGCTCCTTTGCGTTCGAAAAAATAAGTAAGCTGCTCGAGCAGAAGAAACACCAGACGGTGCTCGAGATCAATCTCAATGCCATTACCCACAACCTCAAAACCTACCAGGGCCTGCTAAAGCCCGGTGTGAAAACGATGGTGATGGTGAAGGCATTTTCTTACGGCAGCGGCTCTTTTGAAATCGCCAACCTGCTCCAGTTCAACGGGGTGGATTACCTGGCGGTGGCTTATGCCGATGAAGGTGTGGCGCTGCGCAAAGCAGGCATTACCCTGCCGATCATGGTGATGAATGCCGACCAGAGCAGCTACGGTTCTATGGTGCAATACCAGTTGGAACCGGAGATCTATAACTTCAATTCGCTGCATCTGTTTGAAGAAACAGTGCGCAACCTCAACCTGGAGCAGTACCCGGTACACATCAAGTTTGATACCGGCATGCACCGCCTGGGTTTTGAGCTGACCGATGTGCAGCCGCTGGGTCAATACCTGAAACAGACCGATGCGCTCAGGGTGGTATCTGCATTCAGTCACCTCGCTGCCAGCGACGAGCAGGAGCATGATGCATTTACCGCACAGCAGGCCACCAATTTTGAACGCATGTGTACCACGCTCACCCTGGAACTGGGGTATGGCTTTACCCGCCACCTTTGTAACAGCGGAGGCATTGTACGCCATCCCAAACACCATTACGAAATGGTACGCCTGGGTCTGGGTCTGTATGGCGTGGACGGTACCGGTGCTTTGCAGCCGCAGCTCAAAAATGTGAGCACGCTCAAAACCACTATTGCCCAGCTCAAACATATCAAAGCCGGTGATACCATTGGCTACAGCCGCAAGGGCAAAACTACCCGCGATACGGTAACCGCTACGGTATGCCTGGGGTATGCCGACGGGTACAACCGCCGCTTCAGCAACGGGAAGGGGCAAATGATGATCAACGGGGTACTGGCGCCGCTCATTGGCAATGTAGCCATGGATATGTGCATGCTCGATGTTACCGATGTGCCCGAGGTGCAGGAAGGTGCTGAAGTGCTTGTTTTTGGCGAAGCGCTGCCCGTAACAGCGCTCGCACAATGGGCCGATACCATTCCTTACGAGATCATGACCGGCATCTCCCAACGGGTGAAGCGGGTTTATTTTGAAGAATAATTGAAATTGCTCCTATATTTGGACGCTTAAATAAAGATACGAACGTGAAGCTCCGCAATCTTGTACTATTAACCATACTGGTGTTACTGATCGACCAGTTCTCGAAAATATACATCAAGACCCACTTCTATTATGGAGAGGAAGTGAATGTAATTGGTAACTGGTTCAAACTTCATTTCATTGAAAATGAGGGTATGGCTTTTGGAATGGAGTTTGGCGGCGGCTTCGGCAAGCTGTTTCTCACCACTTTCAGGCTGGTAGCGGTGTTTGCCGGTTACTTTATTTTGCGAAACCTCGTAAGACAGCGGTACACCAATGGTTTGCTCGTATGCTCGGCCCTCATCTGGGCAGGCGCTATCGGCAACCTGATCGACAGTATGTTTTACGGCCTCATCTTTACCGACAGCACTTTCCACCTGGCGCAACTGGTGCCGATGGGTGAGGGTTACGGGAAATTCATGCATGGCCGTGTGGTAGATATGCTGTATTTCCCGATCGTGGAAAGCACGTATCCCAGCTGGATTCCCGGTATTGGTGGCCGTCCGTTCACCTTTTTTGCTCCTATTTTTAACGTAGCCGATTTTGCTATTTCGGCCGGTGTGATAGCCCTGCTGCTGTTCCAGAACCGGTACATGAAAAAAGGTGAGCCCGAGCCTACTACACAAGCTTAATATGACTTGTAGCTTTATTGCTTATCTTTAAGCTTTAACGCTATGAAAAAAATAATATACACCGTACTGCCGTTGGCCATGCTGGCCCAAAGTTGTGTAAGCAACCTCGTCTCTAAAAAAGGCAACGGACAAATGAAAACTGAAAGCCGCGAACTTGCGGCTTTTCATGCTATAGAACTGATCGGCGAAGGCAAAGTGATCATTGAACAGGGCGCCGGTTCGGTGGTAACCCTGACAGGCGATGAAAACCTGCTGGCTGAAGTGAACACCAAGGTGAAAGATGGCGTGCTGGTGATCAAACCCCGCGAAAACCAACACCTGCGTTTCTCGAAAGACCTGGTACTGGTGATCCGCACGCCCAACCTCGACGATATCAGCATGACCGGTAATGGCGACATCACCAACAAAGGCATCCTCAACTGTGGCGACCTCGATGTATCGCTCACCGGCATTGGTAATATTCAACTCAAAGGTACTGCCCAGAAACTGGACGCCAGCCTGACGGGTACCGGCGATATGACCCTCGATTTTGACAGCAAAGAACTGGAAGTAAGCGTTACCGGCACCGGCGATGTACGTCTCATGGGCCGTACCGATGCGGCCGACCTGCAGGTAACCGGCACCGGCGATATCGATGCTACCGGTTTGCAAAGCGGCACCATGAACAGCCAAACAACAGGGCTGGGGAAGATTAAAACCGGGAAATAATTTAAGATTGGAGAATGGGCGATTTAAGATTTATGTACAATCGCTGATGTATGATTTGATGATGTCTGATTGAACTGATAAAAAACTCCTCTGCCTTTGGCAGGGGAGTTTTTGTTTGTACTACAGCGTGAGAGGAAGGGAATGTTTAAAGGCTAAACTTGGGGTTATTTCATCAAGGTGATGCAGCTGAATGCACAGTAGTAGAGGAGTTTAATCAGGGATGTTCCGAAAACGGCTGTAATAGTTTTCGGATGGCTTTTTTGGTTACTTTTTTTCCGCAAAAAAAGTGACAAGAAGCTGAAAGATGCAAAGTAGCACCAAGTCTTGGTGAAGATGAATATTGGTTCGATAATCGCTGCCAGGAATCCTGGTGGCACAAAAATACTTCCGGCGTTGCTGGGGGGGATTTGTACTACTAACGACTAAGGACTTTCGACTCCCGACTTTTCCCAAACAAAAGCCCCGGCTAAAGAACCGGGGCATTTGAGTTGTTGTATTTGCTATCTGTTAAATACTTAGTGCGCATCTACCGGCACTACGCCGTTGCGCTGGAATTTTTGCAGGTACAGCAGCGGAATCACCAGCAGGAAGAACACGCCTACCATCCAGAAAATATCGGTGTAGGACATGAGAGCGGCCTGCTTGCCTATGGTGCCTTCCATAGCGGCATAAGCCATTTGCTGTGCTTTATCGAATGAAAAGCCCTGTGCCTGGAAATTGTGCATCATGCCCTGGTACCGTTCGGTAAAAGCAGGGTTATACTCGTTGATGTTTTCAATGAGCATGGCCCTGTGGTACCCACTGCGCACGTGCAGAACGGTGGTGATGATGGCAATACCAAAAGAACCACCCAGCTGGCGCATCATGTTGTTGAGACCGGTACCCTGACCTATTTCCTTGCCGTTCAGATCGCGGATGGCGAGTGTAGTGAGCGGTACGAACAGCATACTCATACCCACCCCGCGAATGATCAGCGGCCAGAAGAAATTCTCGGTGCCTGATTGGGTGGTAGCGCTGTTCATCATGAGACAAAACACGAAGAAGAGCAGCATGCCTGCGGTAGAAATAAACTGGGCATGCACGCCCCGTTTGAGCAGCGATCCGATCCAGGGCATCATGAAGGCCGTAGCAATACTACTGGGCAACAGGATCAGCCCCGTTTGCTCGGCCGTAAAACCAAGGATATTCTGACACAATACGGGGAAGGCAAACATGGAACCATACAGCCCCAACCCCAGCACAAATGAGGTGACCATACCAATGGCAAAACTCCGCTTTTTGATGATGCGCAGGTTCACCACCGGGTGTGAGGTCGACAGCTCGCGCCAGAGGAAACAGATACCTGCTGCCACGGCTGTAAATACCAGCACGCTGATGTAGGTAGTCTGGAACCAGTCTTCGCTTTCGCCTTTTTCGAGCACGGTTTGCAGACTGCCCACGGCTAGTGCCAGTAAGCCTATCCCCAGCCAGTCGACCGGCATCTTACCGTCCTCCTTGGGCGATGATTTAACGAAGGTGAGCACAAAGAACGAAGCGATGGCACCCACCGGAATGTTTACATAAAAGATCCAGGGCCACGAAAAGTGGTCGTTGATATAACCACCCAGTGTAGGGCCTACTGCCGGACCAATAATGGCGCCAAGACCAAAGAGGGCGGTAGCCATACCGATCTCTTCTTTGGGCCAGGTTTCGAGCAGGATGGCCTGTGCTGTAGAGAGCAGACCACCGCCTGCCAGCCCCTGGATGATGCGAAACACCACCAGCTCGGCCAGTGAGGTTGCATGTCCGCAAAAGAACGAGGTGACGGTAAATATGATGATTGATGCGAGAAAGTAGTTTTTGCGCCCGAACCGGTTGCCCAGCCATCCCGACATAGGCAGCACAATTACGTTGGCCACGCCATAACCGGTTACAATCCATCCCGCATCTTCGAGCGTAGCGCCCAGGTTGCCCATGATATCGGGCAACGATACGTTAACGATGGTGGTATCGATCAGCTCAAGCAAGGATGCAGAAATCACCGTAAGGGTCACAATCCACTTTCTCAATCCTTTTTCAGCCATAAACTATTTTTTAATTGCCGTATGCGCGGCTGCTTAAATGTGAACCGATACTTTAACGCTCATACCGGGTCTGATTTTGGCGAGCAGGCCATGATCGTCGGTGATTTTGATGCGCACTGGCACCCGCTGTACCACCTTCACAAAGTTGCCGGAAGCATTATCAGGAGGCAGCAGCGAAAATTTGGCGCCGGTAGCACCCGAGAAAGATTCTACTTCACCCTTCATCACTTCTTTTTCGAAGGCATCCACTTTGATGTCTACTGCTTCTCCTACTTTGAGGTGCTCCATCTGTGTTTCCTTGAAGTTGGCAGTGATATAGAGGTTCTGGTTTTGCACAATGGCTACCATCGACTGGCCGGGCTGGATCATCTGTCCCACCTGCACATTGCGTTTGGAAATGGTACCAGAAGCAGGAGCGGTGACAATGGTATAAGACAGTTGCAGGGCTGCAAAATCCACATCGGCTTTGCGCTGGGCAATGCTGCTGTTGCTGGCGTTCACCTGCTCGCGGCCGGTACCGATCTGTTTGTCGATCACGAAAGTCTGAGCCTTGGCAGCTGCGAGGGCTGCATCTGCTGCATCTTTTTCGGCGCTGATGCCGTCAAACTGGGCCTTGGTAATGGCATGGTCGTTCAGCAGGTTTTTATAGCGGGTATAATCCTGCTGGGCTTTCCAGGCACGGGCTTCGGCTGCAGCAATATTGGCCTTGGTGGTAGCGAGGTTGGCTGCTGTAGAATTCACACCGGCTTCGGCTACACTCACATTTCGGGTAGCGGCTTCCTGGGCTGCCATGGCCTGCTCCAGTTTAATGCGGTAATCTTTATCGTCGAGGATAAACAGGGTATCGCCTTTCTTTACCTGCTGGTTGTCCTTGAAACGGATATCGGTGAGGAAACCACCTGCACGCGCTATCACAGGACTGATGTCGCCATCTACCTGTGCATCGTCGGTATCTTCATGGTGCAGGAAATACAGGTATTCTTTTACAGAGAAAACAAGGGCCACCAGTACTACGATTCCGAGGATGACCGGAGCCAGGCGTTTTGCATTCATTTTCTTTTGTGTCATTGTTGTATCGTGTTATTGGAGATGAAACATTTTTGTTAAGGTGCCGGTAGCCTGGGCCAGGTTGTAATAAGCCTGGAGAGCATCGGTCTGGGCAACTACGAGGTTCAGCTGCGATTGGTACAGCATGGTTTCGGCATCGATGCGGTCGGTGGTAGTAGCTACCTGGTTCTGGTACTTGGCCTGCATGATGCGGTCGTTTTCGGTCGACTGCTCTACGGCCAGTTTCAGTACTTCTATTTTGTTGAGCGCCTGTTTGTAGGTCTCAAACTGCTGGTACACCTGGGTTTGCACCTGGTCGGTAGCCAGCTCACGGGCTTTCTGTGCTTCCTGGGCCTGCAGTTTGGCTTCGTTGATTTTGTGCGTGGCCTGGTAGAGGCTCGTGGGCGACCAGCTCAGGTTCAAACCAACTGTAAGCGGTAACAAGTACGTGTTGGCTTCGGGGATGAAGCGGGTGTTGGGGTTAATGTAATACCCCTGCACTGCGGCTCCCAGCTGAGGTAAACGTTCTGCCTTGGCATTTTTGATCTGCACGGTGGCCAACTGTTGCTGCTTTTCGGCGCTGCTCAGTTCCAACCTGTTTTCGAGGGCCAGTTGTACCGGTGCCTCGCCGGCAGGCTCACCAGCTGAGGTGGGCATATTGGGCACGATATCTGTTTCCTCGGGCAGTTCCAGCAGCACGCAAAGGCTGTAATTGAGCACTTTGCGATCGGTCTCGAACTGGAGTTTAGACAAGTTGGTGTTGGCCTTCTGCAATTCCCAGCGCAGCACATCGTTGCGTGTGGCCAGTCCCTGGGCCTCAAATTTTTGCTGCTCCTCAAGGCGCAAGCCTATCTCTTCCAGGTTTTTGTCGGCGATGCGGATGGCATTCATCGTTTTGTACAGGTTGAGATACATGCCAATCACCTGCTGGGCTACTGCCTCGCGCGACAGCTGCAGGTCGTTGCCGGCAATCTGCTGCATCAGTTTGGCCGATTGGGCGGCATAGGTAAACTTACCTCCGGCATAAATCGGCTGCGTGATGCTCAGGCTGCCCATGTACAATCCGGCATGATCGGGCAGCGAAAGGGGCTGCGGCATACCGGGTACGGCAAACTTGCGGGTGAAGATGAACGCTTCGCTGTAACCACCGCTGATCTTGGCGGTTGGCAAACGTTCCATATCGATTTGTTTGATTTTTTCGGCAGACTCCTGGAGTTTTAATTTGCCGATGGCTACGTGGTCCGAAACTTCCAATGCCCTGTTTACAGCACTGTCAAGAGATGTTTGAAATGAATTACGGGCAAACGTTTGATTAGTTAGTAGGGTGAAAAAAATGGCCAAATACACCGGTATGGTGATGGCCCTCATGCCTGGTTTCATATTTAAGAGTTTGAAAAAAAAGCGGCGGCATTACCCGCCGCCGCAAAGATAAACCAATTACTTGCTTATGTGATCGAGCGTGAGCTGTTTTAAGTGATTTTTAATGCGCTCGATGAGGGCTGCTTTTTTCTTGTCGTTGCCCAGATCTGTCTTCAGCATCTTCTCGTTCAGGAATTTAGAAGCGGAAGACTGGGTAACGGTACCCACGATGCTCAGGATCACGAGATCAACATCTACATTGTCTTTGAATACGCCTTTTTTCTGGCCTTCAGCAATGATTTTACGGATGTTGTTCACGTTAGCCATGAACGTGTCGCCGATTTTGTTGGTGAGATTGGTGCGTTGCAGCAGTGATACCTCGCGCTGGGTGATGATGTTGAAACGGATGTTGTGAAAAACGCGGTCAACGTAGAGATCAATAACCTGGTCGAGCTTTTGGGAGGGTGAAAGCTCTTTGTCTTTGGTGACATTGTCGATTTCTTCCTTTTTGTAGCCTACACGGTCGTCAATGAGGGCCTCGAACAGTTTCTCCTTTGATCCAAAATAGTAAGAAACCATTGCCACATTGATCACAGCTTTGGAAGCCAGGTCGCGAATGGAGGTACCTTCATATCCTTTTTCGGCAAATAACTCCTCTGCGGATGCCAGGATGTGGTCCTTTTTGTCTTGTGTTCGTTTCATGAGTCGGGATTTAATACAAAATAAAACAAATGTTTTCTACAGTTCGTGCTTTTTCGGTGATTTAAGGTTTTTTTAATTAGGAAATAGTGG
>Ga0247823_10000633_pt1 | contig 29664 bp, 27 predicted proteins | sample 13C_PalmiticAcid_2_FD_192426 | JGI IMG/M metagenome (GOLD analysis project Ga0247823, IMG submission 192426) | Soil microbial communities from agricultural site in Penn Yan, New York, United States - 13C_PalmiticAcid_Day30 | ecosystem: Environmental > Terrestrial > Soil > Agricultural land...
TCAGCCAGTTGGTCGATGCGCTGCCGATCAGCACGTTCGCCAGTTCGTTGCCCACGCCGTAGAAGGTGGTGCCCTGCAGCGTCAGATTCTCGACATTGGCGTCGAGCAGGTACATCCCGCCGGCCATATCGGCGAACACCGTGTCGATGCCTTCGCCGGCATTTTCGAACACTTCGCCATTGCGGTCGACATAATAGATATCGTCGCCGGTCCCGCCGCGCAGCACGTCGAGCCCGCCGCCGCCGATCAGCGTGTCGTTGCCGGCGCCGCCCTCGAGCAGATTCTCATGCTGTGTGCCGGTGATGACGTTGTCGAGCCAGTTGCCGGTGCCGCGTGTCGCAGCCCCGATCAGGATGAGGTTCTCGACGTTCGCATCGAGCGTATAGTCGAACCCGGCGACGACGGTGTCGTTGCCCTCGTTCGCGCTTTCGAACACCTCGCCCGCGCGGTCGACATAATAGGTATCGTCGCCGGTCATGCCGAGCAGGATGTCGGCGCCCGCGCCGCCCTCCAGACGGTCGTTGCCGCCGCCGGCATAGATCACGTCGTTGCCGTCGTCGCCGTACAGCACGTCGTCGCCGTCGCCGGAGAAGATGCCGTCATCGCCGCCCATGCCATAGATGGTATGGCCGCTGCCGCTGGTCGCGACGATGTTGTTGCCCTGGTCGTTGCCGATCGCGAAGAAGCTGCCGGTGCCGATATAGGTCAGCATCTCGACATGGTCGCCCAGCCGCATGCTCGACAGCGACGAATGTACCGTGTCGCGGTTGCCGCCATTCGCCTCTTCGACCACGCGGTCGCCGGCGTCGTCGACATAGTAGATGTCGTCCTCGGTGCCGCCGATCATCAGGTCGGCGCCGGTGCCGCCATCGAGCACGTCCGCGCCGCCATTGCCGGTCAGCGTATCGTTCCCGCCGCCGCCCTTGAGCACGTTGGCGATCTCGTTTCCGGTCAGCACGTCCCAATAGATCGAGCCGGTCAGATTCTCGATGCTGATCAGCTGGTCGCCGTCGCTCGACGTTCCCGGTGCGCTGGTTGCCGCCTGGCCCAGCGTCACCGTCATGCCGACTCCCGCCGTCGAGTAGTCGGCCGTGTCCTTGCCGCTACCGCCATCGAGCAGATCGGCACCGGTCCCGCCGATCAGCGTGTCGTCGCCGTCATTGCCATAGAGCAGATCGTCGCCGTCGCCGCCGGACAGGGTGTTGGCGAGCGCGTTGCCGCGGATCATGTTGTTGAGCTCGTTGCCGGTCCCGACCCGTGCCGTGCCGGTCAGCGTCAAATTCTCGACATTCGCGCCCAGCGTATAGTCGATGCTGGCCTCGACCCAGTCCCGGATGCCTTCATCCGCCTGCTCGACCACGACGTCGCCGGCATTGTCGACGACATAGGTGTCGTTGCCCAATCCGCCGATCATCGTGTCCGCGCCGGCCTTGCCGTCGATCCTGTTGTCGCCCGAATTGCCGGTCAGGACATTGTCGAGCGCATTGCCCGTGGCGCTGCCAGCGGTGCCGGTCAGCGTCAGGTTCTCGACATTGTTCCCCAGCGTGTAGCTGAGCGAGCTAAGCACGGTGTCGACGCCGCCATTGGCGTCTTCGATCACCTGGTCGCTCAAATGATCGACGACATAGGTGTCGTTGCCCGCGCCGCCGGTCATGACGTCGATGCCGACACCGCCGTCGAGATAGTCGTCGCCATCGCCGCCGAACAGCTGGTCGGCGCCGCTGCCGCCGTACAGCCGGTCATTGCCGCCGCCGCCATACATGACGTCGGTTCCGGTCCAGCCGATGATCGTGTCGTTGCCGCCCTGCCCATAGACGTTGGTGAACGGGGTGACGTAGTTCGTCATGTCGAACACATTGCCCGCCGCCGACAGCGTGAAGCTGAGGCGCGAGGGGTTGCCGAGGTCGTAGGCCGAGGTCACGCCCGCCATCGTCACCGTGCCGCCGGTGGTCAGCACGAAATTGCCGCTGACGGCGGTCAGCGCGTCGAGCTGCGCTGCGGTCAGCCGCACCGATGCGTCATATGCGCCGGTATCGATGCCCTCGATTCCAGTCAGCGCCGCGCCGCTCAGGTCGATCGAGAAGGCCGCCGGGGTGGTGAAGCGGATGATGTCGAAGCCGGCACCGCCGTCGATCGTCTCGCCCGCGACATAGTCGCTGGCCGCGTCGTACCAGAAGATGTCGTCGCCATCGCCGCCCGACAGCGTGTCCGCACCGGCGCCGCCGCGGATGCTGTCGTTGCCGCCGCCGCCGCTGACGATGTCGTCGCCGCCACCGCCGCTCAGCGTGTTGGCGGCGGAATTGCCGATGATCGTGTCGTTGGCCGCGGATCCGACCACGTTCAGATTGCCGGTCGCCGCGCTGGCGTCGAAGCTGTTGCCGCCGGCGTTGAGGGTGAAGGTCGCGCTATAGTTGCCGGTCAGGGCGATCGCGCCGGGCGTCCCGATCCTGACCTGACCGGCAATGTACAGGATATCCCCGGTCAGTTGCTCGGCGGAAAGCGTGACCGTGCCTGAGGTCTCGATCCGTTCGACGCTGATCAGCGAGACGGTCGACAGGTCGAAATCGCCCCCGCCGTTGAGTTGCAGCGTATCCATGCCGGCGCCGCCGTCATAGATCTCGCCCGCGACCAGATGGGCGGCGGACTCGACGATCAGCGTGTCGTCGGCATCTCCGCCATAGATCTCGTCCCGCCCGGCGCCGCCGACCAGCGTATCGAATCCGCCGCCGCCATAAAGGGTGTCGTCGCCATTCTCGCCATAGAGACGGTCGTTGCCCGCACGCCCCTCGAGCCGGTCATTCCCTTCGCCGCCATACAGCGTCCCGCCTGGATTGCCGGTATAGAGCTGGTCGTTGCCGCCGCCGCCGTACAGCGTCGAGGTATAGCCGAGCGCCGCATAGACGATGTCGTTGCCGCTGCCGCCGGTCACGCGCGACATGGCGATGCCGGCGCGAAGGTCGAGCGTCGTATCGGCATTGGCCAGGATATATTCGGGACTGGTCCCGAACCCGGTGCCGCCCACGGTGGCCGTGCCGCCGGTCGTCAGCCGCACCCGAACCGCGTCGACGAAATTGGTGAAGCCGTTGAGCTGCGCCATGGTCATGGCGATCGTGCCGTAATAGCCGGCGCTCGCCGCCTGCAGCCCCTCGACGCTGGTGATCGACAGCTGCGACAGGTCGATCTCGGCCTGCATCGACGCGATGAGCTGCAGAATGTCGCTGCCGCTGCCGCCGTCCATGCTTTCGCCGGGGGCGAGGTCGCTCGGCGCATCGATGCGGAAATAGTCGTCGCCGTCGCCGCCGAACAGGATATCCGCTCCGCCGCCGCCCCAGATATAGTCGATTCCGCCGCCGCCATAGATGGTGTCGACGCCGTCTCCTCCGCGAAGCTGGTTGCTGCCCGAATTGCCGGTCAGGACATTGTTCAGCGCATTGCCGGTGCCGTTCAGGTTCTGCGTTCCGGTGAGCGTCAGATTCTCGACGTTCGCGCCAAGCGTGTAGCTGATCGAAGCCAGGACCAGATCGGTGCCCTCGTCGACCTTCTCGACCACGGTGTCGCTTTCGTGATCGACGACATAGGTGTCGTTGCCCGCGCCGCCATACATGATGTCGACGGCGCCATTCAGGCTCGGCCCGCCGTCGAGATAGTCGTCGCCGTCGCCGCCGCTCAGTGCGTCGGACCCTTCTCCGCCATAGATGGTGTCGTTGCCCGCGCCGCCTTCGAGAACGTCGTCGCCGTCCATTCCGTGGATCACGTCGTCACCGGCGCGCCCGGTATAGATGTCCTGACCCGCGGTGCCGGTATAGGTGTCGTTCCCCAGCGTGCCGAGCTCCGGCAGCGTCATGATGCGCGACAGGATGCCGGTCGCTCCGGGCGCCGATCCGCCGGTGTCGCCCCACGTCACGACGATGCGGTTGTCGGGCAGCACGCTGATGGCGGGGTGGTTCTCGGAATGTTGCGTCTGCGTGTTGATGCGCAGTTCGTCGCCGATCTTGCTGCCGTCGCTGTCGAACAGCTGCAGGCGGATGCTCGGCATCACCAGATCGCCGTCCTGGCGGCTGGCATCCTCCCACACGACGATGAAACCGCCCCAGGCCAACGTTTCGACGGTGGGGGAGGATTGCGCGCTGGGCATGAGCGAGCTGACCACCAGTTCGCCGCCGATCTTGCTGCCGTCGCTCGCAAAGACCTGTGCCCGGATGCCGCCGGTATTGCTGCCGTTGGGTCCGTTTTCGGTCCAGGTCGCGACGAAGCCGCCCCCGGCAAGCGGCCGGATGCTCGCGTCATATTGCGCGCCGTCGGTCCGGGTGTTGACCAGGAAGCGCGGACCCACCGCGGTGCCGGACGCGTCGAAAATCTGTCCCAGCAACCCGATTCCCGGATCGCCATTGGCACCGCTCTGGTCGTTCCACAGCAGCGCGAAATTGCCGTTGGTCAGGGTCGTCGCCGTCGGCTGGTTCATGAAACCGGTGGTGGTGAAGGTCAGGGGCGATCCGGGCGTGCCGGCGGCGTCGAACAGCTTGCCCACGATCTTGCCGCCGGCGCCCCAGGCAACGACGAATCCGCCCGAATCCAGTCCGGTGATCGTCGGGGGCAGGCTTGAATCGTTGAAGCCCAGCGTGCCGGCGATCTGCTCTCCGCCCACGGCCGCGCCGACTGCGTCATAGACCTGAACGCGCACGCTGCTTTCCTGATTGATCCAGGTCACCGCGAACCCGCCCGATGCCAGCGCCGTCACCGTGCCGTAGAACTGGGTGCCGCCGGTCTCGGTATTGACCCGGAACTCGCCACCGATCTTGCTGCCGTCGGGCGCGAACATCTGTCCGCGCACGGATCCGGGGCTCATATCGTCGGGCGCCGGGCCGGTGTCCGACCAGATCGCCACGTAATTTCCCGATGCCAGGCTGACCGTGGTGGGCCTCACAGAATAGCCGGCGGTAACCGCGTTGACCTGAATTTCGTCGCCAATCGGCCGTACCAGCTTCACCACGGTCATCTTCTCCAGGGAATTCGTTTTGACTCGTATCGAATACTACCGCGGCTGATCTGAGAAGTCAGTGGCAAATGAATGACAAGTTAACCTTTTCGCCTGTCGTTCGTTTCTGTGCCGGATCGATGAATGCGGGTTGCGCGTGGTCGTGACGCTTCCCATTTCGCGATTTCGCAATATCGGCCGCGGCCCGGCTTGCGGATCAGGAACAAATCTGGAACAATTTACCGCATGCTGACTCACATTTCCGTCCGCGGCGCGCGCGAGCACAATCTCAAGGGCGTGGACATCGACATCCCGCGCGACACGCTCACGGTCATCACCGGCCTGTCGGGTTCGGGCAAATCCTCGCTCGCCTTCGACACCATCTACGCCGAGGGTCAGCGCCGCTACGTCGAGTCGCTGAGCGCCTATGCGCGCCAGTTCCTTGAGATGATGCAGAAGCCCAATGTCGAGCATATCGAAGGCCTCAGCCCCGCCATCTCGATCGAGCAGAAGACCACCTCGCGCAACCCGCGCTCGACCGTCGCGACCGTCACCGAGATCTACGACTATATGCGCCTGCTCTGGGCGCGCGTCGGCATCCCGTACTCGCCCGCGACCGGCCTGCCGATCGCCGCGCAGACGGTCAGCCAGATGGTCGACCGCGTCCTTGCGCTGCCCGAAGGGACGCGCATGCTGCTCCTCGCCCCGGTCGTGCGCGGCCGCAAGGGCGAGTATCGCAAGGAACTGCTCGAGTGGCAGAAGGCCGGCTTCCAGCGCGTCCGCATCGACGGCGAGACCTATCTGATCGAGGACGCGCCCGCGCTCGACAAGAAGTACAAGCACGACATCGAAGTGGTGGTCGACCGCCTCGTCGTCCGCGACGACATCGCCACGCGCCTTGCCGAAAGCTTCGAGACCGCGCTCAAGCTCGCCGACGGCCTCGCCTATATCGATCTCGTCGACACCACCGTCGATGAACTCGCCGGCAACCGCGTCCAGGAAGCCCCGCAGACGTTCGCCGCCGAGACGCCAATCTCCTCTACAAACGTCACCGGCGGCGCGATGAAGGGCACCGGCATCCCCGACAACCGCATCGTCTTCTCGGAGAAGTTCGCCTGCCCGGTCAGCGGCTTCACCATCGCCGAGATCGAGCCGCGGCTGTTCTCGTTCAACGCCCCGCAGGGCGCATGCCCGGCGTGCGACGGCCTCGGCGAGCGGCTGGTGTTCGACGAGGATCTCGTCGTCCCCAACCACGATCTCTCGATCAAGAAGGGCGCGGTCGTGCCCTGGGCCAAGTCCAACCCGCCATCGCCCTATTACATGCAGGTGCTCGGCAGCCTCGCGCGCGAGTTCGGCTTCAGCCTCGACACGCCGTGGAAGGATCTGCCCGGCGAGGTCCAACTCATCATTCTTCACGGCACCGGTGGCAAGCCCGTCACGCTCACCTTTGTCGACGGCAAGAAGTCCTACGACGTGAAGAAGCCGTTCGAGGGCGTCATCGGCAACCTCAACCGCCGCATGCTCCAGACCGAGAGCGCGTGGATGCGCGAGGAACTGGCCAAATACCAGGCGAGCCATGCCTGCGAGACCTGTGAGGGCGCCCGCCTCAAGCCCGAGGCGCTGGCGGTCAAGATCGCCGGCCGCGACATCTCCAGCGTCACCCGCCTGTCGGTCACCGACGCTTTGCCCTTCTTCGCCAATCTGCCGCAGGATCTCACCCCCCAGCAGCAGGAGATCGCCAGGGCCATTCTCAAGGAGATCGACGAGCGGCTCGGCTTCCTCAACAATGTCGGCCTTGACTATCTCAACCTGAACCGCACCAGCGGCACCCTCTCGGGCGGCGAGAGCCAGCGCATCCGCCTTGCGAGCCAAATAGGTTCAGGATTGTCCGGCGTTTTGTACGTATTGGATGAACCGAGCATCGGCCTGCACCAGCGCGACAACGACATGCTGCTCGCCACGCTGCGCCGCCTGCGCGATCTCGGCAACACCGTGCTGGTGGTCGAGCATGACGAGGACGCGATCCGCACCGCCGATTACGTCATCGACATGGGTCCCGGCGCGGGCGTTCATGGCGGCGAGATCGTCGCGCATGGCAGCTTCGAGCAGGTCCTCGCCTGCACCGGCAGCATCACCGCCGACTATCTCGCTGGCCGCCGTGCCGTCCCGCTGCCGGCCAAGCGCCGCAAGGGCACCGGCAAGAAGCTCACCGTCCACAACGCCACCGCCAACAACCTCACCGGCGTCACCGCGAGCATCCCGCTCGGCACCTTCACCTGCATCACCGGCGTGTCCGGCTCGGGCAAGTCGAGCTTCACCATCGACACGCTCTACGCCGCCGCCGCGCGCCAGCTCAACGGCGCGCGCCTGCTCGCGGGCAAGCACGACAAGGTCACCGGGCTCGAGCATCTCGACAAGGTGATCGACATCGATCAGTCGCCGATCGGCCGCACCCCGCGCTCCAACCCGGCGACCTATACCGGCGCCTTCACCAACATCCGCGACTGGTTCGCCGGGCTGCCCGAGGCGCAGGCGCGCGGCTACAAGCCCGGCCGCTTCAGCTTCAACGTCAAGGGCGGCCGGTGCGAGGCGTGCACCGGCGACGGCCTGCTCAAGATCGAGATGCACTTCCTCCCCGACGTCTACGTCACCTGCGACGTCTGCCACGGCCAGCGCTACAATCGCGAGACGCTCGAGGTGAAGTTCAAGGGGATGAGCATCGCCGACGTGCTCGACATGACGGTCGAGGACGCGGTCGAATTCTTCAAGGCCGTTCCCCCGATCCGCGACAAGATGGCGATGCTGGCGGAGGTCGGCCTGGGTTACGTCAAGGTCGGCCAGCAGGCGACGACCCTGTCGGGTGGCGAGGCGCAGCGCGTCAAGCTCGCCAAGGAGTTGGCGCGGAGAGCCACCGGCCAGACCCTCTACATCCTCGACGAGCCCACCACCGGCCTCCATTTCGAGGACGTGCGGAAACTCCTCGAAGTCCTCCACGCGCTGGTCGAGCAGGGGAATACGGTCGTGGTGATCGAGCACAATCTCGACGTCATCAAGACCGCCGACTGGATCCTCGACCTCGGCCCCGAAGGCGGCGTCAAGGGCGGCGAGATCGTCGCCGAGGGCACGCCCGAGACCGTGGTGAAGGCGCCGCGCAGCTATACGGGGAAGTATCTTGCGCCGCTGCTGGAGCGGGGCAGGGTGGGGGAGAGTGTGGCGGCGGAGTGATGCATTCCGTGGACTGAGATAGGGGGTGGCTGGTGTCGAAAATTATCGATTTTAAGGCGCGTATTGGCTCAGTCACCGCCTCCGACGGTAGCGTCTTACCGTTTTCGGATGATGATGTGGTGATCGTAGTTGGACCAAATAACGCCGGAAAATCTCAGTTCCTGCGTGACATAGAAGAGCATTTTTCGAACTCTCCTGCGAATAAGCATAATGGTAGGGTTGTTTCTAGAATTTCTATTCGTTGTGATAATATTGGTAATTTCGAAAAGGCTATTGAGAGGTACGCAGACGGCAATAGTAACTACGTATCTTATGATGTTGGTGTTCATAGCAACGCCCTTATAGGGGTGAAGAGCGATAAGGGTGAGGTGCTTCTAGGAAGGTTCGCGCCTTTTTTTGTTAAGAGGGTTTCTGCTGACGCTAGGCTTTCTATCACTGACCCCTCGCCCGCGCTTGGTCCGGAGCGCGCGCGTACGCCAGCGCAAATCCTTTTCGACAATCAATTGCTATTGAGCGCTGTCAGTAGCGTATTTCGCAAAGCCTTCGGAAAGGATCTATTCCTAGATTATCGCTGCGGTGGGCAGATACCGATATATGTAGGAGAGCGGCCGCTATTACCGCCTGGCTGCGATAGAGTATCTGATGAATATGTGTCTCTCGTTCGGGCTTGTGACAAGCTGCATGAGCAGGGCGATGGTATGAAGAGTTTTGGAGGTATTCTTCTTTCAACCCTGGTGGTTAAGTACAATGTTACTCTCATAGATGAGCCTGAGGCGTTTTTGCATCCGCCGCAAGAGCGTATCATTGGTAAGTTAATAGCTGAGAATGCGGATGGACAGATAATATGTGCCACACATAGTCGTGATGTTTTGCAGGGATTCCTGGAATCTGATCGTAAGGACATCAGGGTCATTCGCATCAAGAGGGATGGTGGCGTCAACACCATTCATGAGATCAATGCTTCAGAAGTGAGGGAGCTGTGGAATGATCCGGTGTTTAGATATTCTACGGCACTGGACGGACTTTTCCACGATAGAGTAGTGCTTTGCGAGGCCGATCCAGACTGTAAATTTTACGAAGCCATCGAGTCATCGTTGGATTCGGCCAGGGTCATTGACTCACACTTTGTGCCGTGTGGTGGGAAGGCGGCATATCCGAAGTTCATAAGAGCAATGGCTAAACTGGATATTCCTGTATTGTGTATACTTGATCTGGACGTCCTTAATGATGAGGACATGATCAGGCGAATTTACGAGGCGCAGGGAGGGGTCTGGTCAGACGTGTCGACGCTATGGCGGCGTGTTGACGCCGCTGTTCGTAAGGGTGTTCCGGTAAGTGATCGAGATCAGACGAAGGGACGTATTGTATCTATACTCGACAAGTGGATTTCAGGAGCGCCTCCTAGTTCGGATATCGTCGAATGTCTCAAACAGACTAAGCCTTGGGCAGCAGTGAAGGCCCAGGGGATTGGCGCGGTGCCAGCTGGCGATGCCTCAAAGGCACTAGATGAGCTACTTGCAAATCTCGCTGCAAGGAGCATCTTTGCTGTTCCCGTTGGTACGCTTGAGAACTTTGTGAAGAGCGTTGGTAACCATGGTATCAAATGGCTGAACGGTGTCTTTGCTGAATACGAGCTAAATAGCGACAAGCTTGCCGAGGCGCGCAGTTTTGTGAGATCTGCTCTTCGTAACGATTGAGGTTGATGATGGTACGAGTATGTGCCTCCATCGCTTTCTCCCCCGTGGCTAGTGCGAACCTCTTCGCGCTTCCGTGGTTCTACGTGAAGGGGCCTTCTTTCTCTTCTCAGCGTCGTGACCTGGAACAAAAATAGAACTTTCCTACAGCCGGTATTTATCCCCTTGGGGCAAGTAGGATGACGCCGGGCACAACCGCTGGTATGCGGGGCGAATGGGGCGGGACGCTAAGAGAGCATTTTGGGCGGGCGGCCTCACGACCAGCGGCGCGGCTGTCGCCGGCGGTTTCAAACTGGCATTTCCCGATATGATTGTGCCGTTCGAATGGGCGATGGCTCTCGTTGCTGTCGGCCTTGCTAGCATGGCGGTGTGCGCCCTCTTCGGCTTGCGGGCACTATTCGGCTTGGACGACAGGTTCGACGACGTGCGAGCATGGTCGGTCTCGGTGCATCCGGGAATGCCAGCGGTAGCCGCTCGCAACGGTAACCTGGACCGTTTCCTGTTGCAGATGTGCCAGTTCGCCAATCTCTCGAAGGATCAGGCTCGCATTATAGAGCTGACCGTCCTCATTCCGTTCTACGATGTCAGCAAAGAGCCGGTAAAACTCGTGAAAACGAGAACCGACCAACTCCCGTATGAAGATGTTTGGGCGGACAGCAATCCGCGTTACCAAGCGAATCTGCTTTTTCCAATTACGATCGCCCCGAACACCATGGTCGAAGGACGCGTGGAATTTGAGGTACCGGCCGGAATCAAAGTCAGCGAGATCGACTGGTCGAGTCCCGTTATCAAGATTGTCGAGAGCCGCGGCGCCCAGTCGATCACGGTGTTGCCCAATCACGTTTACGACGCAGGGAAGGGTAAGCAGTATCGCGGCCTCCTTGGCGCCCCCTTCCCGCGGAAAGCTCAGCGAGATTTACGAAGGCTCAAGGCGGCCACCGCACACATTTCACGCGAGTAATGAGGGGTTAGCGCCTCGCGCACGTTTGACGCACCGAATTCACCGCCGCCTGCGCATTGCCCAGATCAAACACGATCTCGGTGTTGCCGCCGTAGCCGTGGACGCGGACGACCAGTTCCTTGCCGGGCGCAATGGCGTCGAGCAGCCGCTGCGCGGGCTTGTTGACCGTCATCGCGGCATAGGTGTGACCGTCGACTGACAGCCAAGCCTCCTCGCGGATCGGCGAACTGTCCACGCGCCATTTGACGACCATGTTTCGCGTCCCGAAGAATGCGCCGGGTACTGCGACGATCGCGTCGATATCCCGCCCGGAACAGCGCAGTTTCAGGATGCCTACAGACGGGCGGCCAATGGAGTTCAGCGGCCGGTTTCTAGATAACAGCGTCTGAGACAGGCTGCGCTTCCCGTCGAGCGCCGAGACATCCTCTCGGGCTTCCCAGATCCCGCTTTTGAACTCATCCCCCTGCGCGACCACGAGCAGCGCCGTCGCTGCAAGCATCTTGAGCATACGTCATTCCCCGCACTCTCCCGGCTGGCGCCGGGTGGTTCGTAACGTGCGAGCACGGGGCAGCACGCCTCCCGTATTCGCCAGGAGGCTATTGTATTTCGGGAGCCGCCCGACATGAGCGGACCCGTGCTCAGCACGTCATCGTGCATCACCACCGGCTTACGAGACCGAGGGCGATGACACAGGTTTAGGTTGTGGGACGGCGGGTGTCTATGGCAGCCATTGCCGCGACAGGAGATGCACAATGGGCGTTTCGGATGATGACGGCGGGGTCGAAGACGAAGGCGCAATGCTGATCGCGCTTCAGGGCAGAATTGTAGCCTTGGAGACTCTCACAAAGGCGCTTCTGATCGACCTGGTCGGTCGCCATGCGGGCACCGCGGATACATCTGCCGAGGCAGCCGCAGAGCGGTTCAAGAAGATACTGGTTGCCAGCGCACAGCACCAGCAGTTCCCTAGCGAGGCAGGTGAGTACGGGGACTTGGTTTGGGAGGAAGCGGGTAAGGCTCTGACCGGCCACTTGGATAACCTGATCGTGACTGCGAGAGCTTTAGATAATTGATGCGCGGGAGCAGCGGTGCGCCAAACGCGTGCTCCAGAAGGTCGGCGATATCCATAGCGAAATCATGATATCACGTTTTTCGTGATTCCGGGAGTCCGTGGTCACTGATGTGACGCCGCCCGCGCGCCGTGCTATACCTCGCCCATGCCCGACGAAGATCCCAACGCCCGCTTCGACGCGCTGCTACAGCGCATGGCCCACGGCCAAGCCCCTAGCGGGCAAACGACCAAACCAACCGATCAAGCATCTGATGCGGCACATGACGCATGTTCCAGCGATACTCGAACTCCGCGAGATACTTCGGAAGGTGACGAGCGCTGACGTGGATGTGCGTGCCGTTGATGCCGCGCTTTAGTTGAGCCCAGAAGCCCTCGATCGCGTTGACGGTCGCACCGGTCTTTTCGCAGACATACTGCTCGCGACTGTGGTTCACCGTGTCGTGCCGATAGCCCATCGTCCCAAGCCCACCGTAAGCCTTGTGTTCGTCGGTATGGATCGTGCCGGGGCGCTTCACTGACTGGCGGATTAGCGGAAGCAGGGTGCCGCTGCGGCGATCAGGCACAACATGCGTCACGATCCCACCGCCAGCTTCCAACATGCCGAATACGGTGGTTTTGTTCACCGAGGGATCGCCGCCCTTCTTGTTACCGGTTGCGCGACGACCGCCCACAAAAGTCTCGTCGATCTGGACAGTGCGACCGAGGCCACCGATCGGCTCGTCGCCGTCGACTTCGCCCATGTACTTCCGGATCTCATGGCACATGCGCCACGCCGTCTTGTAGGTCACGCCGAGCTGGCGCTCGACTTCCTTCGCCGCGACGCCGTTCCGCGACGTGCAGAACAGGAACATCACGAAGAACCAATCGCGCAGCGGCGTGCGGGTGCGGTCGAACGGCGTGCCGGCGGTCGGGTAAACCTGATGCCCGCAATATTCGCACGCATAGGAGCGGCGCCCCTTGGCCCGGTAGAAGTGAGCGCTCTTGCCACACTTCGCGCAGTCGTGCCGGTCGCCGAAGCGAACCCGCATCAGGTGATCCAGGCACGCGTCCTCAGTGGGGAAACGATCCTGAAACTCACGGAGCGTGGGAGCCTTGTTCTTCATAGGTATTCAACTAGCAGTTATGCCTACTTGTTTCAAGGGGATGAGTGCCCTACAGCCCCCATTCCGGCATACCTAAACGGTCCTCCAGAACACACGAGAGGACCAGGGCCATGAACGCGATCACTCAGACCGAAGCCGAATTCACCTTCGATCACGCCGCTTTCCACGACCTCGAACCCGGCGTCCCCGACCACACCCGCTACCATGGCTGGACCGCGGAGAAGCAGAAGCGCTTCCTCACCGCGCTGTCGCTCGGCCACCCGATCAACCGCGCCTGCGCCATCGTCGATATGTCGCGCCAGTCGGCCTATGCGCTGCGCAACGCCGCGCGCGGCGCCGCCTTTCGCCTCGCCTGGGACGCCGCCTTGCTCCGCTCGCGCGACGTCCTCGCCGACGAGCTGATGGAGCGCGCGCTCAACGGCGTGCGCACCACGGTCACCGCCGATGACGGCCGCACCGTCACCCGCCACCGCCACGATAACACGCTGGCCTACCGCATGCTGACCCGGCTCGACCGGCGCGCCGACGCCGCCTGCACCGATGCCAATGCCACCGCGGTGCGCCTCGCCGCCGCCGATTTCGAACAATTGCTCGACCTCGTCGCGCGCGATGCCGCGCCGGCGCGTGCCGGCCTGTTCCTTGCTGCGCGGCTGGGTGCGTGCGGCACCGAAGCCACCGAGGACGATCTCGCCCCGATCCGCACGCTCGCCCGCGCCGATCGCTGGCTGCGCACCCATACCGATCTCGCCGAGCCGCTCGACACGTCGGACCTCGATCCCGCCAACCGCGCGCACTGGACCGCCGAACAATGGGTCCGCGCCGAGGCGATCGGTCTCGTCCAGCTCGCCCCGCCCGAACCCGCGCCGGAGGCGGACCCGGAGGCCGGGATGGACGAAATTTCCCGCGAACTGTGTCAACTTCGTCAACTGGAGGCGGAGAAGCGGGCCCAGCGCGTCTGGTGGTGTGACTATGCGGAGGCATGGCGCACCAACTTCCCGCCGCCCGCCGACTATGACGGCGAGGAGGAGGGCGACCCCGACGACGAGGACTATGAGCGCGAGCTGACGGGCGAGGAGGCGGAGGCGCTCCAGGCCCTGCGCAGTCGTGAGATGGCGCCGTTCATCACCGCGGGCCTCGCCGAACGCGACGCCTGGCTCGCTGTGTGCCGCGGGGAGGGGGATGCAGCGGGGCAGGGCGAGGCGGAAAGGGCGCCGGCCATGGCCTGAGGGGGAGTCCCCGCGCAGCTCGGCACCGCGCACGAACGCGCCGTCTTCCGGCTTTGTCCTGCCCGTGCGCTTTCCGGTTGCGCCACCCGCGCACATTCGCTTGGATGGCGCGTCAGGGGGTGCGCACATGGCCGATTTTCTGCACGCGATCGTCATCCTCGCCTGCGTGCTGCTGCCGTTCGTCGCGATGCCCCTGCTGTGGCGCCGCATGAAGCGCGTCCGCGATCGGGCGTATCAGGGCAGCCGCGAGCGCGCCGGAACCCGGGCCACCGCGTGGGAGGAGACTGGGGAGGCCGGGGAGGGCCTCGGCGTGACTCGCAGGAACGATCCCAATGACGATCTGATCGACCTCGGCGATCGCGGCCGCCACAGCCGCTGGCCGCTCGACAACAACTGATTTCGGGGACTTACTTATGCTCACCAGCTACGCCCCGCTCGCCGCCACGCTCGACCGCGAAGCCGACTGGTTCACGCGCACCCTCGAGGATCGTCTGCGCCGTTATGCCGACGGCCGCGGACCGGGCGCCGGACCCGACCTTCCGTCTCCGCCCGAGCCGGGCGACCCCTGCGCCTATGGCGCCGCGGTCAGCCACCACCAGCTCGGCGTCCATGAGCGGCTTGTCCTCATCCTCGCGCTGCTGCCCTGGATCCGCCCGCAGGCGCTCGATCCGCTGCTGCTGCGCAATGCCAGTATCGACCGGCCCTTCACCGAATTCGGCGGCGTCGCGAGCCCGGCCCGCGCCTTCGCGCCGACGCGGCAGACCGCCTTGTTCCTGATCGCCGGGGACGATCTGGTCGTCCGCACGCGGTCGATCGCGATGTTCGCGGTCGAGGGCGCGCTGGTCCGCAACCGGCTGCTCGCGCAGCAGGCGGACGACTATGCACCCTGGATGCCGCTCGACCCGCATCCGCAGCTGATCGAGCGGCTGTTCCGCGCGCCCATGTGAATCCTCGCGAAGGGAGTCCGAAGCCAGTCTGAAATCTGTTGATGCCGCGCATCGGGGCATGGCGGTTTGCCGATCGGATCGCTAGGTTGCGTTCCGCATGTCTGACTCCCTTGGCCTCGACGAACCGCCCCAGAACGCGAGCAGCTCGCGTAATGCCGCCTATCGCGTCCTCGCGCGCAAATACCGGCCGCAGACCTTCGCCCAGCTCATCGGGCAGGATGCGATGGTCCAGACGCTGGGGAATGCGATTCGGCGCGACCGGCTGGCGCACGCCTTCCTGCTGACCGGCGTGCGCGGGGTCGGCAAGACCTCGACCGCACGGCTGATCGCCAAGGCGCTGAACTGCATCGGGCCGGACGGGCAGGGCGGGCCGACGATCGATCCCTGCGGGGTGTGCGAGCCGTGCCGCGCGATCGCCGAGGGCCGGCATATCGACGTGATCGAGATGGATGCGGCGAGCCATACCGGCGTCGACGACGTCCGCGAGATCATCGACGCGTCGCGCTATGCGGCGGTGTCGGCGCGGTACAAGATCTACATCATCGACGAAGTCCACATGCTGTCGAAGAACGCGTTCAACGCGCTGCTCAAGACGCTCGAGGAACCGCCGGGCCATGTGAAGTTCCTCTTCGCGACGACCGAGGTGCAGAAGGTGCCGGTGACGGTGCTCTCGCGCTGCCAGCGCTTCGACCTGCGCCGCATTCCGGCGGAAAAGCTTGCGGCGCATTTCGCCGAGGTGGTCGCAGCCGAAGGCGCCGAGGCGGAGCCCGAGGCGCTGGCGATGATCGCCCGTGCGGCGGAGGGCTCGGCCCGCGACGGCCTGTCGATCCTCGATCAGGCGATCGCGCATGCCGGGATCGAGGGCGGGGCGGTGAGCGCCGACGCGGTCCGCACGATGCTCGGCCTGTCGGACCGCAATGCGATCCGTGCGCTGTTCGGCCGGGTGATCGAGGGCGATGCGCCGGGTGCATTGGGTGCGCTGCGCGACCAGTATGACCTTGGCGTCGACCCCCAGGCGGTGCTCAAGTCGCTGCTGGAAACGGTCCATCGCGTGACGCTGTCGAAGCTCGGCAACGAAGCGGTTCCGGGGCAGGCGGCGGAGGAAACGGCGGCGCTGGCGGAGTGGGCGGGCAAGCTCGGCTTCCCGGCGCTCCACCGTCTGTGGCAGCTGCTGCTGCGTGGCCATGACGAGGTGATCCGCGCCGCGCTCCCGATCGAGGCGTGCGAAATGGCGCTGCTCCGTGTGATCCACGCGTCCAGCCTGCCCGATCCGGGCGATCTGGCGCGCAAGATCGCCGAGGGACTGCCGGTCGGCGCCGCGCCCGCCGCAGCTGCACCTTCCGGCCCTGCGGAAGCCGCCGCACCGCGTGATCTCGCCGAACTCGTCGCCAGGTTCTCGGCCGCGAACGAAGTCCATGTCGCTGCGCGCGTCAGCCGAATGGTACGGGTTATTCGGTTCGAGGAGCCGGTGATCGAGATCAGCAGCCACGGGTTGCCGGCCGATCTCGTCGCGGATTTCGAGCGGGTGCTTCGACAAGTGATTGGAAAGCGATGGTCGCTTCGTGTGACCGATGCCATCGGACAACCGACCTTGCTGCAGGAAGAGGCAGCCAAGGATGCCGCTCATCTCGAATGGGTTAAACAGACGCCAATCGTCGCTGCCGCTCTAGAAGCGTTCCCGGACGTCAACCCGGACACGGATCTGCGTGTGCCACCAAGGAAAATCGCATGAAGAGTATCGAAGACATCATGGCCATGGCGCAGAACGTCCAGGACGAGCTGACCAAGGCGCAAGCCAATCTTGACGGGATCGAGGTCGAGGGCGCTTCCGGCGGCGGCCTGGTCAAGGTCAAAGCGAGCGCCAAGGGCCGTATCATCGGCGTCGATATCGACGAATCGCTGCTCGCGCCCAGTGAGAAGCAGATGCTGGAAGACCTGATCGCCGCTGCGCTCAACGATGCGCGGGCAAAGGCGGACGCTGCGGCGCAGGCCGAAATGTCCAAGCTTTCTAGCGGCATCCCGCTGCCGCCGGGTTTCAAGCTGCCGTTCTGAGATTTCGCAACGGGAACAATCGCTTCATTGCGGCCGTTGGGGTCGCCTGTCTGTCAATCCATCAGGAGATACGACATGAGCGACGATGACCGCAGCGAAGCGACCCGCGTCGAAACGCCAACCCACACCACGACGATCATCGAACGCCGCGGCGGTGGCGGCGGGCTGGTCCTGGGCCTGATCGCCCTGGTGATCGTGGTGGTCGGTGCCTTCTTCTTCCTCAGCGAGAAGGGCGGCGAGACGAAGAAGGACGCTGCCATCTCCGAAGCCGCCAAAAAGGTGGGCGAGGGCGCGGAAAAGGTCGGCGACGCCGCGGAGAAGGCAGGCCAGCGGATCGAAAATTCGATCCAGTGACCGGATTCGTGGTGGCTGCGACCGTGGGGATGCTGGCCTCGGCTGGCTCGGGTCGCTGACACACGCCCGGCCAGCCGGCCGCAAGCCTAGCTACATGAGACGCTATTGGAGAAGTGCAGCGTGCTGCTCGCCCAGGTCGTGTTCCATCGCCAGCCTTCGCGATTCTCGATCTTGGGACCGACGCCGAAGTTCACGCTGGTCTTCGAGCTGCCCGGCTGATCATATTGGACATAGTTCGCTTGAACTTCGCCCGAGCAGACATAGGCGCGATCATCCGGGTTGGTCACAAAGGCGATATATGTGCTGCCGACCTTTTCCCACCTGACGACCGGTCCGGCCATTGCCGGCGTGGCAATCGAGGTGAGCAGGGCAATGTAAGCCGCATATTTCAATGACATTTCATCCCCTCCTGCTGTGGATGGGAGCGTTTTCTCCCGTCCCCGTTATATTCCGGTCAGTACGGGGTTTCGGATTGTTGCATCCATGATGGTGCGAACCGTCAGCGCAGGCAGGCGTCGAGCCCGTCATTCTGGACGACGGCGATCCGTGCCGTGATCGAATTGCCGTAGCGGCGGGTGAAGCCCTTGGGGGCGACGCCGGCGCGCTTCTTGGGGAGCGGCAGCACCGCGGCGATCCGCGCCGCCTCGGCACGGGTCATCTTTGACGCGCTGTGCCCGAAATAGCGCAGCGATCCTGCCTCGACGCCATAGGTGCCGATCCCGGTCTCCGCGACGTTCAGATAGACTTCCATGATCCGCTTCTTGGGCCAGATCAGTTCGATCAGGAGGGTGAACCACGCCTCCAGCCCCTTGCGGAAGAAGCCGCCGCCCTGCCACAGGAAGACGTTCTTCGCGGTCTGCTGGCTGATCGTCGATCCGCCGCGCAGCACCTTGCCGCCCTTGGCGTTGCGATACATTGCCGCGGCGATCGCGTCATAGTCGAAGCCGTTGTGCGAGCAGAAGGACGAGTCCTCTGCGGCGATCGCGGCCCGCGCCATGTCGGGATCGATCCGGCTCAGCGGCACCCATTGCTTGCTGATGCCGTGGCCCGAGACGAGATCGCCGGCCATGGTCAGCGTGAAGGGCGGGGGGACGAAGCGGAAGAGCAGCACCAGCAGCAGCGAGCCGGCGATAAACACCAGCAGGCCCTTGCCGGCCCAGACGATGAGCCGGCGGCCCCAACGCCGCATGCCAGCTGCTGCCGCCAATTCCGCCCCCGGTCGCGCCGTCAGCCGACGGCGAGCAGACGCCGGTCGCCGGCCAGCCGCATCATCGCCTTTTGAAGCTTCTCGAACGCGCGCACCTCGATCTGGCGGACGCGCTCGCGGCTGACACCATAGACCTGCGACAACTCCTCGAGCGTCTTGGGGTCGTCGGTCAGGCGGCGTTCGGTCAGGATGTGCTGCTCACGCTCGTTGAGCTCGTCCATCGCTTCGGTCAGCATGGTGTGGCGGACATCCGCCTCCTGCGCCTCGGCCACGACCTCATCCTGCAGCGCGCTGTCGTCGGCGAGCCAATCCTGCCACTGGCCTTCGCCATCCTCGCGCATCGGCACGTTGAGCGACGTGTCGCCGCCCATCGCCATGCGGCGGTTCATCGACGTGACCTCGTCCTCGGTCACGCCCAGATCCTTGGCGATCTTGGCGAGATGCTCGGGGCTCAGGTCGCCATCCTCGAACGCATCGAGCTTGGCCTTCATCCGGCGCAGGTTGAAGAACAGCTTCTTCTGCGCGGCGGTGGTGCCCATCTTCACCAGGCTCCACGAGCGCAGGATGAATTCCTGGATCGAGGCGCGGATCCACCACATCGCATAGGTGGCGAGGCGGAAGCCGCGATCGGCCTCGAACTTCTTCACGCCCTGCATCAGGCCGATATTGCCCTCGGAGATCAGCTCGGACACCGGCAGGCCGTAGCCGCGGTAGCCCATCGCGATCTTCGCAACGAGGCGCAAATGGCTGGTCACGAGCTGCGCCGCAGCATCGGGATCGCCATGCTCTTCGAAGCGCTTGGCGAGCATATATTCCTGCTCGGGCGCCAGGATCGGAAACTTCTTGATCTCGGCCAGATAGCGGTTGAGGCTCTGCTCACCGCCGAGTGCGGGGATCGTCGCCGGGACGTTGCTTCCGCTTGCCATGATCTACTTACTCCCTTTTGTGCGTCCCCCCTGAAGCGGCGAGGACAATGTGCGACCCTCCGAAGACGGGTCAGTGAAAACCTATACGACGAGCTGGTGGAACAGTTCCTCCATGTCGGACGGCATTTGACTTTCAAAGGCCAAAGCCCGGCTATCTATGGGGTGGATAAACCCCAAATGGGCCGCATGTAAGGCCTGACGATGGAAACCCAAGGTTTCCAATAGCTCACGATGTTCTTTCTTCGTTCTGCCATAGACCGGGTCCCCGATCAAGGGGTGGCCGATCGATGCCATGTGTACGCGTACCTGATGCGTCCGCCCGGTTTCCAGCCGACATTCGACCAGGGCCGCCTCGTGAAGTTGACCAAGTTGACACATTTGCCAATGCGTCACGGCCCGCTTGCCACCGGCGACGATCGCCATCTTCTTGCGGTTCTGCGGCGACCGGGCGAGTGGCGCGTCGATCGTGCCGCCTCCGGTCTTAGGCCGGCCCGAGACGATCGCCTTGTAGCGCCGATCGATCGAGTGCGCCTTGAACTGGCGGGCGAGCCCGACATGCGCGCGATCGGTCTTGGCCGCCACCATCAGGCCCGACGTGTCCTTGTCGATCCGGTGGACGATCCCCGGCCGCGCGACACCGCCGATGCCCGACAGGCTGCCCCGGCAATGATGGAGCAGGGCGTTGACCAGGGTTCCGTCGAAATTGCCCGCAGCCGGGTGGACGACGAGGCCTGCCTGCTTGTCGATGACGATCAGATGCTCGTCCTCGAAAACGACGTTGAGTTCGATCGCCTGCGGTTCGTTATGTGCGGCCGCGGGTTCGGGAACGTCGATGCGGAACAACGCGCCGCCCGGAGCTTTCTTCTTGGGATCGCGCACCTGGCCATCGGGGCCGGTGACGTTGCCGGTGGAGATCAGTGCCTTGATCCGCTCGCGCGACAGCGTGGGCAGGGCATCCGCCAAAGCCCGGTCGAGACGCCAGCCATTCGCCGCGTCTGCAATCCGCGCTTCTAGTGTGGAAACCCCCGGACTCATTGTCGTAGAAAGATGGGAATGAGGGTCCGGATTTCAAGGTGTGTTGTCGAACTAATTCAGCGCGCAGCGGCCGAGGCTGCGCCGCGTGAAGCATGCGGGCTGTTGTTCGGGGCGGGCGACACGATCGAGGCTGCGAGCGTCGAGGACAATGTCGCCGCAAATCCACATACCCATTTCGAGATCGATCCGGCCGGATTGTTCGCGGCGATCCGGGCCGAGCGGGCAGGCGGGCCGTGCGTGGCGGGCCATTGGCATTCACACCCCTCCGGTGACGCGATGCCGTCGATCACGGATGCCGCGATGGCCGTGGCCGACGGCAAGCTGTGGCTGATCGTGACGGCGAACGCCGTGACCGGGTGGCGAGCGACGGCGCGCGGTGCACGCCATGGCCGGTTCGATGCGATCGAGCTGGAGACGCTCTAGGCGGCGGCCCCGCGTTCGGGCAGCCGGAAGAACAGCGCGAGCTGCAGGCTCTCGGCGATGCGCCGTGCCTTGTCCTGCAGCGCCGCGGCAGCTTCGGACGTCATCAGCGCATCGCTGGTCTCGTCCCACAATGCCAGCCAGCGGTCGAACAACTCGGGCGTGATCCGCGCGGCGTGCTTGTGATGCGCGGGCACCGGCCGCCCCTTGTAGCGGCCGGTGGTGAGCATCACCGACGACCAGAAGTCGGTCAGCAGGTCGAGATGCTCGGGCCAGTCCTGGACCGCGTCGTTGAACACCGGTCCGAGTTCGGGATCGGCACGTACGCGGGCGTAGAATTGCCCGACCAGTTCACGCAAGCTGTTCTCGTCGATTTTCAGGCGTTCGCCGGCAATGTCTCCGCTCATGCTGCACATCTATGAACACGCGTGGTCGGGTTCAATTGGGCAAACCGTCCCAGTCGGGCGGACCGTCCACCGCCCGTCGAAGGCGTTCACCGCTTCGCCGAGCTCGCGGCGGGAAGGGACTTGCGGGCAGGTTGCCGCGCGACGATCGTCCGGCCAGGATCGATCGAGAGGAGCGGGACCTTGGCCAAGACCGATTTCAAGACCGTGGACGATTATATCGCGACCTTCGAGGGCGAGGATGCCGCCGGGCTGCAGGCGCTGCGCGAGACGATCCTCGCCGCGGTGCCCGAGGCTGAGGAGAGGATCAGCTACCAGATCCCGGCTTTCTACCATCATGGCTGGATCTTCTACATCTCGGCCTATGCGAAACACTTCAACCTGTCGTGCCCGCCGCCGAGTGCCGCATTCGAGACGTTCAAGGACGAGCTGGCCGAGTACAAGATGACCAAGTCGGCGGTGCAACTGCCCAAGATCAAGCCGCTGCCGCTCGACCTGATCGGGCGTATGGCGAAGGTACAGGCCAAGGCGAACGCCGAACGCGAGCCGAAGAAGACCAAATAGACGATTAGCGGAACATTCGATGGTCGACCTTGTTACCCCTTTGTAACAAAAGGATTTGACATGCTCTGGACCATCGCCGTCGTCATTCTGATCCTCTGGCTGCTCGGCTTTTCGCTCAACATCGCCGGCGGCCTCATCCACCTGCTGCTGGTCGTCGCGCTGATCGTGGTCGTCGTGCAGTTCCTGCAGGGGCGGCGCGGGGTATGAACCCCGCCCCGCGGCGGCGGGTCAGTGCCCGTCGCCCTTCACCAGCGCGGTGATCGCCGCCAGCGCCGTGTCGAAGCGGCCTTCGGCCTCGGCGTTGCGCAGCAGCTTCACGCGCTCGACCATGATTTCCTTCGGCGTCGGGGCCTGGCCGAACAATGCCATCACCTCGTCCGCGAATTCGTCGAGCGGCTGATAGCCTTCGCGCGTCCGCTGGCCCGGCGTCAGGTCGGTCTGCACGGCGGGCGGCGCCAGTTCGATCACCTCGACCTGCCCGGCAAGGGTTTCGCGCAGTGACACGGTGTAGCTGTGGATCGCCGCCTTGGTGGCGCTGTAGGTCGCCGCCACGACCAGCGGCACGAAGGCGAGTCCCGAGGTGACGTTGACGATCGCCGAGTCCGGCTGAGCCTTCAGGTGATCGACCAGTGCGTTGGTCAGCCGGATCGGGCCGAGCAGGTTGGTGGTGATCGTCGCTTCCGCGCCGGCCAGGTCGCGGCGCGTGCCGACATCCTCATGCTGCATGACGCCCGCATTGTTGACGAGGACGTTGAGCGACGGATGTGCGGCGATAAGGTCGCGGGCAAATGCCTCGATCGCGTCGGGGCTTTCGATGTCGAGCGTCATCGCGTGCATGTTCGGCCGGCCGGCGATCGCTGCCTCCAGCGCCGCGCGGCGGCGTCCGGCGATGATGACCGTGTTGCCCGCGTCGTGGAGCCGCTGCGCCAGCGCTTCGCCGATGCCCGAGCCGCCGCCGGTGATGAGAATGGTGTTGCCGCTGATCTTCATGGAGTGCCTCCTGAGTGGTTGACGGCGATGTAGCGCGGCACTTTCGACTGGAAAGAAGGCACCCGAAAGATTTATACCCACCTGATGGAGAGTATTGCGAAATCCTGCGAATGGCACGCGGCGGACCCGCGCATCGATGCGCTGGTCAACGAGCTGATCGGCAACGTTGCCGACAAATGGACGATGATCCTGCTCGAGACGCTGGAGCAGCATGGCGAGTTGCGTTTCACGCAGCTGTCGAAGCTGGTGCCCGAGATCAGCCAGAAGATGCTCACCCAGACGCTGCGGCGGATGGAACGCGATGGCATGGTCACGCGCACCGTGCATGCAGTGGTGCCGCCCCGCGTCGACTACCGCCTCACTCCGGTGGGCGAGAGCCTGGGCGAGGCATTCTGCGGCGTGTGGCTCTGGGCCGAGGCCAATCTGGAGACGGTGACCGCCGCGCGTGCGAAGTTCGACAAGCGCGGCGGGTAGCAACTCAGTTCCCCGGCAGCCCCAGATAGTCCGCGCCGTACACCGCCTTGCGGATATCGGTGTGGAGCGTGCCGTCGAACGGGATGGTCTGGACGAAGAACACCGTCGCCATCCGGTTCGCCGGATCGACCCAGAACAGGGTCGAGGCCATTCCATCCCAGAAGAATTCGCCCACCGCGCCGCGGTTGCGCTCGGGTTTATCCGGGCGCGCGGTGCGCACGGCGAAGTCGAACCCGAACCCGCCATCGATCTTGCCCATCAGCCATTCGCGTTCCTTGACCGCGGGATCGAGCTGATCGGTCGCCATCAGCCGGATCGTCGCGGGCTTGAGGATGCGCGCGCCATCCAGCTCGCCGCCGTTCAGCAGCATCCGGGCGAAGCGCATATAGTCGTCGATCGGCGCCACGATGCCCGCGCCGCCCATCGTCAGCTTCGCACCGGGAAAATTCATGCGCTCGGTCTGTGCGTCGGGCTGGCGGACGAGCTTGCCGTCCTGCTTCACATAGGTCGCGGCGAGGCGGGGAAGGCGGTCCATCGGCTGGTGCCATGCCGCCTCGCGCATCTTGAGCGGCTCGAAGATATGCGTGCGGACATAGTCGGCGAACTTCATGCCCGAGAGGCGCTCGACCAGCAGCGCCTGCACGTCCACCGCCGCGCTGTAATGCCATTCGGTGCCCGGCTCCGACAGCAACGGCACCTTCGCCAGCCGATGCCCGAACTCGACGAGGTCATGGTCGAGGTTGAGCGGATCGGCGGCGGCGAAGGCCTTGTGCGCTGCGGTCGGCCCGTCGCCATAGGCGAAGCCCGCGGTGTGGCGCAGCACGTCGCGGATCGTGATTGGCCGGCTGGCGGCGCGCCATAGCGGCTTGCCGTCCTTGTCCGTCCCGTCCTGCACCAGCGGATTGGCGAATTCGGGCAGATAGCGCGCGAGCGGATCGTCGAGCCGGAACTTGCCCTGTTCCCACAGCTGCATCAGCGCGACGCCGGTGACAGGCTTGGTCATCGACCAGATCTGGACCAGCGTGTCGCGGCGGAAGGGCTTGTCGCCTTCGCGGTCGGCGAGGCCGTGCTCGCCATAATAGGCTTCGCGCCCGTCCTTCCACACCAGCGCCGACACGCCCGCGGCGCGGCCATCGGCGACCATCGTTGCGAGCATCTTGTCGATCCGGGTCTTGTCGATGCGCAGTGTCTCGACAGCTGCCGGGCGCTCCTGCGCCACCGCGGGCAGCGGCACTGCCGCGGCCAGCATTGCTCCGGTCAACGCTGTCATCATCGTTCGCCGCATCTATCCTCTCCGCTCGTTTCGGACGAGGCTATCGGGCTTCACGCCGGGATGAAAGATCGTTTGCTTGCGGCATTGCCGTCGCTGCTCCAAAGAGTTGCGCGAATTGCCGGAGCATCCTGTGACCATCTCCCCCACCGATTTCGCCAGCCTTCTCTGCTCGCGCCTCTGCCACGACCTGCTCAGCCCGGTGGGCGCGCTCAACAACGGGCTTGAGCTGCTGGCGGACGAGAATGATCCGGAGATGCGTGCGCGCTGCCTGGAGCTGCTCGCCGAAAGCGCGCGGGCGAGCGCGAACAAGCTCAAATTCTTCCGCCTTGCCTTCGGCGCCGCAGGCGGGTTCGGCGATACGGTGGATACGCGTGAGGCGCAGGCGGCGATCGAGGGGTTGTTCGGCGACAATCATCGCGTCTCGATCGGCTGGATGGTCGAGGATCCGCAGCTCCCCAAGCAGGTGATCAAGGTGCTGCTCAACCTCGCGCTGATCGGCGGCGACGCGCTGGTGCGCGGCGGCCAGCTCGACATCGGCGCAGAAGCGCGCGACGGCATGGTCGAGATCGTGGTGCGTGCCGATGGCCCGCGGATCGTGCTCGACCAGGAGCTGCGCGGCGCGCTGACCGGTGACACCGGCGACGCGCCGGTCACCCCGCGCGCGGCGGCGGCCTATCTGGTGCATCAGCTCGTCGCACAGGGCGGCGGCGACCTTCAGGTCTCGCCCCCCGATGCGCCGGTGCTGTTGTTCGGGGCGGCGTTCAAGCTCGCCTGAAACGCCCGGACTTTTGGCGGAGACAGAGCGATGGATGAGATCGGCGTCGGCCTGATCGGCTATGGTCTGGGCGGTCGTGCCTTCCATGCGCCCTATGTGCGGATCACCCCGGGCATGGCGTTGCGCGCCGTGGTTTCGCGCGATCCGGCCAAGGTTCATGCCGATCTGCCTGGCATGCGCGTGGTGCCCGATGTCGCGACCCTGCTTACCGAACCGGACATCGACCTCGTCATCGTGTCGAGCCCCGACGAACTCCACGCCGAACATGCGCTGGCCGCGATCCGTGCGGGCAAGCATGTGCTGATCGACAAGCCCTTCGCCACCACGCTGGCCGACGCCCGCGCGATCGCAGCGGAAGGGGAGGCGGAGGGCGTCATCGTCACCGCCTTTCAGAACCGCCGCTGGGATGCCGATTTCCGCACGCTGCAGGGCCTGATCGCCGACCGGACGCTGGGCGAGATCGTTGAGCTTGAAAGCCGGTTCGACCGCTGGCGCCCGGTTCCGGCGGAGATATGGAAGGAAGCACGGCCCGGCGGCATCTGGCTCGACCTGGGGCCGCACCTCGTCGATCAGGCGCTCCAGCTGTTCGGACGGCCGATCGGTGTCACCGCCGATATCGCAACGCTCCGTAAGGGCGCGCCGGCGCCGGATTATTTCCAGGCCGTACTGCGCTATCCCGCGCTTCGCGTAACTCTGCACGCCAGCAAGCTCGCCGCCGCCAACACGCTCCGGTTCAAGGTGCACGGCACGGGCGGCAGCTGGGTCAAGCACGGCATCGATCCGCAGGAAGCGGCGACCGTCGCGGGGAAAGTGCCGGGTGAGGGCGCCTGGGGTGTCGATCCGGTCGACGGCATGCTCACCCGCGCCGACGGATCGAGCGTATCCGTGCCCAATGTCGCCGGCGACTATCGCCTCTTCTGGCAGGCGCTCGCCGCGGCGGTGCAGGGCAAAGGCGTGAACCCTGTTCCGGCCACGGACGCCATCGCGGTGATGGAAGTTCTCGACGCGGGGCTGCGCAGCGCGGAATCGCACACCGAGGTCAAAATCTCGCAAGCTGGATAACCCCGTCTTAACGCCTGCGCGGCCATGACCGGTCGGACCGTGTGGGGGCATCGTGGACGACCTGCTGCAAGAATTCATCGCGGAAACGCGCGAGACGCTGGAAGCGCTGTCGGGCGAGATCGTCGCCTGGGAGGCGAATCCGGACGATCGCGCGCGTCTGGATGCGATCTTCCGCTTCGTCCACACGGTGAAGGGAAGCTGCGGCTTCCTTGACCTCCCGCGCCTCGCGCGCCTGAGCCATGCCGCGGAAGATGTCCTGGCTGCCGTGCGGGCCGGGGAGCGCGCGCCCGACCGCGCGCTGGTCAATGCCGTGCTGGCGGTGGTCGACCGGATCGGCGAGCTGGTCGAGGCGATCGATGCCGGTGCCGGCCTCGACGACAGCGGTGAGGATCTGCTGATCGCGGCGCTGGCCGAGGGGTCGGCGGAAGTGATTCAGGCGGCCGCTCCGGCGGCGCAGCGCGCGGCGGCGCGGAGCGTGCGCCTCAATGTCGACCTGCTCGACCGGATGATGAGCGGCATGTCCGACATGGTGCTCGCCCGCAACGAACTGTCGCGGCGATTGCGCAATGCCGAGGTCGATCCGCAGGTCGAGGCCGCGCTCGAACGCATGTCGGCGACCGTTGCGGACCTGCGCGATACCGTCACCCGCACCCGCATGCAGAAGATCGATGCGCTGTTCTCGGCGCTGCCACGCATGGTCCGCGATACTGCGGCGAGCCTAGGCAAGTCGGTCAACCTCCAGATCGACGGCGCCGAGGTCGAGCTCGACCGTGAGATGATCGAGGTGCTGCGCGATCCGCTGGTCCACATCATCCGCAACTCGATCGATCACGGGATCGAATCGCCGGAGGGCCGCCGCGCCGCGGGCAAGCGCGAGCATGGCCGTCTCAGCGTCGCCGCGCGCCAGTCTGGCAACCAGATCGTGGTCGAGATCGCCGACGATGGCCGCGGCATCGATACCGACCGCCTGATCCGTAAGCTTGCTGACGCCGGCCGTGACGAGCGCGCGCTCCGGATGCTCAGCGACCGCGCCAAGCAGGAGCTGGTGTTCGAGCCGGGCCTGTCGAGCAAGGACGAGGTTTCGGAGATTTCCGGCCGCGGTGTCGGCATGGATGTGGTCCGCGCCGCGATCGAGCAGATCGGCGGCCGCGTCGATCTTGACAGCCAGCCGGGCAAGGGACTGCGCATCCTGATCCGCGTGCCGCTCACGCTGTCGATCATCCCGACGATCGTCGTCGCCGCGGCGGGGCAGCGTTTCGCGGTGCCGCGCCAGGCGATTGAGGAGATCGTCAGCGAATCGAGCGAGTCGATCCGCGTCGACCGCATCGGCAGCGCCGAGGTGGTAACGGTGCGCGACCGGCGGCTTCCGCTGGTCGAACTCGCCAGCGTGCTGGAAATTGGCGGCAATGTCTGCCCGATGCACACGATGCTGGCGATCGTCAGCGTGGGTGAGGGCAGCTACGCGCTGCGTGTCGACGATGTGCTCGACAATGAGGAGCTGGTCATCAAGCCCGCCGCGCCCGCGATCATGGCGACGGGTGTCTATGCCGGCCAGACGCTGCCCGACAGCGGGCGTCCGATGCTGTTGCTCGACTGCGGCGGGATCGCGCGCGACGCCGGGCTCCAGTTCGTCCACGACGTGCTCGCCGAGGAAGCCGAGGAAGCCGTCGAGGCGGAGGCCGAAGGCATCCAGGCGCTGGTCTTCATCGATCTCGACGGTGCCCGCCGCGCGGTTCCGCTCGGCGTGGTCGATCGCATCGAGCAGGTCGAGGCCGACGCGATCCGTCATGCGGCCGGGCGGATGCGGCTGACCATCGATGGACGGATCATCCCGCTCGCAGCACAGCGCGATCTGACCAACGCGCCGATATGGTCGATCCTGCGCCTGCAAGATGGTGTGAGCGAGATCGGCTATGTCATTGCAGAGGCTGCGGATATCGTGACTCTTCCGGTGGAGGTCGTCGCGGCAGGTGTCCCGGGCCCGATTGCCGGCGCGGTGCTGCTCGCCGGCGAGCCGGTCGAGCTTCTCGACCCGCACTGGCTGTTCGCCGAACATGGCGAGGCGGGGGCGGATCAGGATGCGGCGCCGCTCTGCCTGCTCACCGGTGGCGATGACGGGTGGATGCGCACCTTTGTCCAGCCGATGCTCGAAACCGCGGGATATCGCGTGACGCTCGACCCTGGTGCGCATGCCGATGTCGTGCTGGCGCTCGACAGCCCGGCTGAAGCGCATGCCGTCAAGGCACCGGTCGTGCGCCTCCGCAGCAAGCGCGGTTGCGAGGGCGATGGCAGCATCTGGCGTTATGACCGCGACGCGCTGCTCGGCGCGCTTGCCAGCGTCGCACGGGGGAAGTGATGGAACGGCTCTTTCTGATCGCGCATGTCGCAGGCCGGGCGGTGGCGATCGGTGCCGACCAGGTCGAATCGGTGGTGGATATCGGCACGATCGTCGCGGTACCTCGCGCGGGCGGTCACGTCCGCGGTCTCGCCGCGCTGCGCAGCCGTGTCGTGACGGTGATCGACACCGTCGCCGCGCTGGGCATGACCGGTGGCCAGGATGCCAGCCGCGCGGTGATCACGCGCGTCGACGGCCACCATTATGCGCTGCTGGTCGACGCGCTCGACGATGTCGCGCCATTCGTTCTTCAGCCGCTCGCCTCGGGTGTTCCGCTCTCGGAAGCGTGGCAACGCGCCGGTATCGGGCTGGTGGAACGCGACGGCGAGCCGATCCTGGCGATCGACCTGACTGCGCTGGTACCGGCGACGCCTGCACAGGTTGCATGAATTGGCATTAACGCGGTGATTACATCTTTCAGGCACAACTGCCGGTGAACGCGCCAAAATCCGGGAATGGCCCAACATGAAGACCTGTCTCGTCGTCGATGATTCCAAGGTGATCCGCAAGGTCGCGCGTCACATCCTCGAAAC
>Ga0247823_10000634_pt1 | contig 29644 bp, 30 predicted proteins | sample 13C_PalmiticAcid_2_FD_192426 | JGI IMG/M metagenome (GOLD analysis project Ga0247823, IMG submission 192426) | Soil microbial communities from agricultural site in Penn Yan, New York, United States - 13C_PalmiticAcid_Day30 | ecosystem: Environmental > Terrestrial > Soil > Agricultural land...
ACGAATTTCGTCCATCACGGCCTTCAGGCGCTCCTCGAACTCACCACGGAATTTGGCCCCCGCCACCATGGCGCTCAGGTCCAACGCCATCAGGCGCTTACCCTGCAAGCTCTCCGGGACGTCGCCGTTAATGATCCTCAGGGCCAACCCCTCGGCAATCGCGGTTTTACCCACCCCGGGCTCGCCGATCAGAACCGGGTTATTCTTGGTCCGGCGCGACAGCACCTGGACGGTACGGCGGATTTCCTCATCACGGCCGATAACCGGGTCCAGCTTGCCATCACGGGCAGCCTCGGTCAGGTCGCGGGCATATTTGCTCAGGGCGTCGAATTGCCCCTCAGCGGAGGCTGTATCGGCCGTACGGCCCTTGCGGCGCTTGTTCACGGCCTCGTTCAGGGCTTGCGGGGTTACGCCCGCATCGGTCAAAAGCTCTTCGACGTGGCTACCACGCAACAGGCTCATAGCCTGCAGAATGCGATCACCAGAGATGAATTTGTCACCTGATTTTTCAGCCAATATCAACGCGCTATCAAGCATCTTTGCTAAATCAGTTGAAATGCGTAGGCCGCCTGCGCCAGAGCCGGTTACGACTGGAATTTTGGTAATAGCCTCGTCGGTTTTACGGGCCACCTTATTATGGTCGCCACCCGCCTCCTTGATCAGCTTCTGGATTAATTGCTCATCGTCATCGAGCATCACACGAAGTAAATGCTCAGGCTCCATCGACTGATGCTTGTTCCGCATAGCCAATGTCTGCGCCTTCTGCAGATAACCCTTTGATTTTTCCGTGAATCTATCGAAATCCATGATCATAACCCCTTCGGCAGGCTCATTTATTCTATCAGAACAACGCCAGCATAAGCGTTAAGATCCTGATATGACTAGCCTATACCCATCAAATGATATTGCCATGATAAATATCAAGGCTCTTGCCTGAATAAGCGATTACTGGCCAAGGCGTATCGCTGATCCAACCGCCCTGGAACAGGGCCAACATAGACAGTCTGGTGCTCTCCCGGTCGCGTCTCAACCATTTGCTTCTTAAAACCCATGGATTCATGGACCTTTACAGCCCCCGGGGAAAAAGGTCCTATATAATAGACTTTATCTACACCAAAGGCACGAGCGTGACAGCTGGCAGCCTCATGAATTATGCGACCTATTTTACCTTTAAAGGGGTGGTGAGGGTCGGGATCACCTTCTCTTAAATGCACTGACACAAATCCCCGTTTTTGCTCATCCTGATAGCCGCCACGACCAATTCCCACTAATCGGGGACCGCACCAGACAGCCACATTAAAAGCCCCAGGATCATCAAAATTATTAATATTATCAATTAGATATTCTTCATCCAGTCTTTCCGGAACGAAAAAATGCTCGGCCCAGGTACCATAATATCTTTGTTCAATATCCGCATTTTGGTTAAAGACAGGGCGCCATTGCTGGTCCAGAGCCTGTGCGGCATCGCCATTGATGAGGGTAAGTCTTAACTCAACACCGAGGGCAGGCCTTAAGTGAGATTCAGCAGTCTTAAGAGCGGCAATGGCCTTGTGCAGAACATTAAGCTGTTCTAGTTCGTAACCATCTAGGCGGGCCGTTTTGTCAAAAGGCAAATTCATTTAGGGATAGTAACATGACGCTCTTAAGTATGCATTAAAGACAAAGGGCGACCACATGGATCGCCCCGTACGTACACTTGATTTATTATTTAAAATCAATGATTTATTTAAGCATCTTCAAGTTGAGATTGAACTTGTGGCGTACGTGTACCCACGATGCTGGCTGGCAGACCCAGACCATCTTCGGTAGCAACGTCCGGCTGTTCGTCGTCCATACCCTCATCTTCGGCTACGGATGCTTTATAGAGGTAAGCATCGCTGCGGCCCTCAATCAGATCAATCCAGCCACTGGTGAGGCGCTGATAGTGTTCAGCATGCTGAAGATAGCTTTCCGCCAGAACACGGTCGCCCGTTGCGTGGGCATCCTTGGCCAAAGCGGCATATTTCTCGTAAATCTGGGCAGCGGTGCCACGGATACGAACGTCCGGTCCGTTGCTGTCCAGTACCTGCATGCGGTTAGGCTGTCCACCGCCACGACGGCCACCATTGTTGTTATGGCCGCGGTTGCGAGAGCGTCTTCCTGCTGCGTTGTGTCTCATGTTTGTTTTCCTGTTTGCTTAGCGCAAAAGCTGATTCTGTTTATTCCCAGACACGTACATCGTACCTGATTCATCACGTAAAGAACAGCTATCCCTTTGTCTGAAATGATTCTTTTCCATCTCAGAACACATACCGGACTTGCAACCCGTCGTGAATGAAATGACTGTATCGCCCCGAATCCGCCACGATCAAGAAGCGCAAGAGGTAAAAAATTTACTTATCCCCATGGCCGATTTCTACAACCCGCAGAATCCCTGCATAATCTGCCCCGATTCGTCTTACGGTAAAGCCAGATTCTTCCACGAGTCGCACCAGATCAACGTCTTGATTTTGCCCCATTTCAAACAGGACAAAGCCTTGGGGGGCCAAAAAGTCTTTTATTTTCATAAGTATGGTTTTGTAGGCATCCAGACCATCCTTCCCCCCCACCAACGCCAGAATCGGATCATGATTCCGTACCTCGACAGATAAAGATTCTATGTGAGATTCGGGAATGTAAGGCGGGTTGGAAACGATCAGGTCGAACAAACCATCTGATTCTGAAAGCGAATCCGTCCAGTTGCCTGTCTGGAACACTGCGCGACCAGAAAGTCCATTATTTTCCATGTTTTCACGTGAAACATCCACAGCCCCGGCATTTATATCGATGCCGATACCTGTAGCGCCCGGAAACTCTTTCAATAGCGACAGAAGAATGCACCCTGTCCCGGTGCCCAGATCAAGAATGCGGCCAGGCGGACGATCTTTCATGGACTCGACCGCCATCTCGACCAGACGCTCGGTATCGGGGCGAGGATCAAGCGTATCGGGAGTTATGATGAACTTCATACCCCAGAATTCTCGAAAACCCAGAATGCGGCTCACCGGCTCCCCCGCCATACGGCGCTCCAGAACCCTGTCCAGACTGTTTTGCTGTTTCTGAGTTACCACGCCCTGCCCGGTGATCAGATCAGCGTCCGAAAGTCCCAAGGAGTGCCGCACGAGGATGCGTGCATCCAAATCAGGTGTGTTGACCTGCGCTGCTGTAAGACGTTTTCTTGCTAGTTTGAGAGTATCGCTGACGTTCATGTCCCCCCTTGTTAAAGGAGGCCCTGTCAAAGCTCAAGGAAACAATGCGTGGGAACCCTAGAAGTCCAGTTCAGCCAGTCTTTCGGCCTGATCGTGAGCGATAAGCTCGGAAACCATCTCATCCAGGGCTTTGCCGTTGATGACGTCCTCGATCTTATAGAGCGTCAGATTGATGCGGTGGTCGGTTACGCGGCCCTGCGGGAAGTTATAGGTGCGGATACGTTCTGAACGGTCGCCAGAACCCACCTGAGACTTACGGTCAGCCGAACGCTCGTTCAGCAACCGCAGGCGTTCTGCCTCGAACAAGCGGGAACGCAGAATTTTCATCGCGCGCTCGCGGTTTTTGTGCTGGGAACGCTCATCCTGCATCTCGACGACAACGCCTGTCGGGATGTGGGTCAAACGCACGGCTGAGTCCGTGGTGTTAACGGATTGACCGCCCGCACCCTGCGAGCGGAACGTATCAATCTTCACGTCATTCATATTGAGGTCGATATCAACCTCTTCGGCTTCCGGCAGAACGGCCACGGTAGCGGCAGATGTATGTACACGCCCGCTTCCTTCGGTTTCTGGCACGCGTTGGACGCGGTGAACGCCGGATTCATATTTCAAGCGGGCAAACACGCCGTTTCCGGTGATCTCAACGACGATTTCCTTGAAACCGCCCAGATCGCTCTCACGCATCTCCATGACTTCGAATTTCCAACCCTGAACGGCGGAATAACCCTTGTACATGGTGAACAGGTCAGAGGCGAATAAAGCAGCCTCATCGCCCCCCGTACCGGCACGAATTTCGAGAATGGCGTTGCGGTTATCGGCAATGTCCTTGGGCAGCAGCGCGATTTTCAGCTGCTGCTCCATTGCCGGGATGGCTTCTTTCAGTGTTTTGAATTCTTCCTGCGCCATTTCGGCCATTTCAGGATCGTTCAGCATGGTCTGGATATCTTCGAAATCCTTGAGCGCCTTTTCGTAGGCATTTACGGCCACGACAATAGGCTCCAGCTCCGCATATTCGCGGGAGAGCTTGACGAATTCCTCGCCCCCCAGTCCGCCTTGGGACATCAGAGAAGCCAATTCTTCGTGGCGCGCTTTCAGCGGCGCTAATTTACGCAACAGATCCATGGGATGGGTTTTTAAGCGAAAGAAGCCGTTTATGCAACGGTCAGTACATTCATCAATATATTAATGCAGGGCATAGCCCGGGGTATGGCGATAGGTCTGCGCCGGGGCATGATTACCGGCGGCATGTGCGCCAAAATACTGGGAGAGCTTTTGCGGTACGGCGCGGATTTTCAACCACTCGGCAAAAGGTCTATCGGCCCCGGTAATCGGTTGCACAGGGTCGCCGCTACGGTTCTTACCCGTAAAGCGCCCGGTTATATCCCGCACCTCGAAACGACTCTGGAATGTTTCACGCGCATTTCGCGGGAAGCCATCCCCATGATTATAGATCAGTCCGCCGTGAATGGATTTTTTATCCAGCGCATGACTGTGCAGATCGGTTGCGAACTCCATCTTTACCGGCGCCTTATCCGAAAGTGGATAGGCCGTACTGGCATCACCCGTCATACGCGGACACACGACCACGACCATTCTGGTTTCATGGCTATAGATACACAGTGTCGATTTATCACCACCGAGGCTACGCCCTGCGGCCTTGGGGTCCAGTAACGTGCGTTTAATCAGGTCATGATATTGTTCACGTGTTGCAGGCTGGCCATCGAGCTGCATTAATTCACGGCCCTGCTGACAATGCTTCAGGTAACTATGGCGGTTATTCGCGATATCATCGGCGATCTTCTCGGCCCATTCTTCGGCGGATGGATGATCAGGTTTCATGGTGTCATGCCCCCTGCTATCTTTTGTGCCAGCAAGGTCGCGCGCTCAAAGTCATCCTGATTGTAATAGCCGGGAACAGATTCAGCACTAAGTGCCTGCAGCCCGGTTGCGAGACTGAGGATCACTTGGCCATCGCTGGCACGTAATCCCTTCAAACCATGCTGATCGAGGCTGTGATGAATGGTTTCTAAAATTTGATATGGCGGGACGAGTGCGTCGTCGATCACGGAGAAATTAGCAGCGACATAAGCGAAAATTTTCATCAGGGAAGATATGGCTGCCTCTTCCCCCTGCGCGGTCGCATCAAACCTGTGTCGTGCTGACGACATATGTCCCCCAATATTACCTTGAGGTCATTTTATCAGCGTAAGGTTAAGAGATTATTGTCAGGAAACATGCCGGAATCAGGCGACTTTTTCGGCTTTTTCAGCTTCGATCTGGGCGGCCTTTTCCTCGACCATCTTGACCAAATGCTCGACAATGCTTTCATCGCCATCCTGAAGACGATGAGCGGTTTTTCCGCCCACATACACCTGGTGCGTACCCTTGCCGCCACCCGTAAACCCAATATCGGTCATTAGGGCTTCACCCGGACCGTTCACCACACAACCGATCACCGAGAGTGTCATCGGCGTGCTGATATGGGCCAGACGTTCCTCAAGCAATTCAACAGTCTTGATCACATTGAATTGCTGACGGGCGCAGGACGGACAAGAAATCACGTTCACACCACGGTGACGCAGACCCAGTGATTTCAGAATTTCAAATCCGGCTTTCACTTCTTCTACCGGATCAGCAGAAAGCGATACACGGATCGTATCACCAATACCCGCCCACAGCAGGTTGCCCATCCCGATGGCTGATTTGATAGTGCCTGAACGCAGGCCCCCTGCTTCGGTCACGCCGACATGCAGCGGGTAATCGCATACTTCAGCGAGCTGCATGTATGCAGCCACCGCGAGGAATGGATCAGAGGCCTTACATGAAATTTTGAAATTGAAGAAATCGTGATCTTCGAGAATTTTGATATGGCGCTGGGCTGACTCAACCATTGCATCAGGGCATGGCTCGCCAAATTTTTCCAGTAGATCGCGCTCAAGAGAACCGGCATTCACACCAATACGAATAGAGCAGTTGTTATCTTTCGCGGCCTTGATCACTTCACGGACACGATCTTCGGAACCGATATTGCCCGGATTAATGCGCAGGCACGCCGCGCCGTTCTGTGCGGCTTCAACGCCGCGTTTGTAATGGAAATGGATATCAGCAACCAGCGGCACGTTGATACGCGGCACGATATGTTTGAGCGCAAGTGAAGACTCTTCGTCCGGGCAAGATACACGGATGATATCAACCCCCGCCTCTTCACATGCCTTGATCTGCGCGACCGTTGCCTCGACGTCATGCGTCAGGGTGTTTGTCATGGTCTGCACAGTGATCGGCGCATCGCCGCCCACAGGTACGTTCCCCACCATGATCTGGCGGGATTTACGACGGCTGATATGCCGCCACGGGCGGTGAAGTGTGTGGTCTTGGGTCATGCGGGTTTATATAGCGTTTTTTGATGAAAATGGAAAAATTTAATGCTACTCAGATAGGGATATCATCATAATTATGAAAACGAAACAGTCCTGTGCTCCGCGTTACGAAGAAAATAGCCACTGAAGCCGCTGCCGATGCCATTCTGGCCTCCAGCTATAAACTCTCGGCCCCGCTGGGTGTACCGACACTTATTCTGGACCCGGCTGATTATGATCCTGCCGGTTTTACGCTCCGTGCCCTATTAAGAGAACCTCTGGCTGATCGCGTTGCGCGAAAGATGCGCAAATTACTTTACGGGCACTACGGACGGACCGATCCTGCGGTCAGGGGATTTCTCAGGAACATCGAGAAATTTCAGATCAGGGTTGCCAATGTTCTCGACAAATCGTTAAGCGGCAATCGCCTGACAGCGCATTCATTTGCACAAGGCAATCTTTTCAATGTCGTCATTTGCCCGGCGACCCAAGACACGCCGACATTGATGCTGAAGCATGGCTTGCATATGTCTCAGGATAAAATACCGGACATGCCTGGCTATAATGCGCAGTGGAATTTCATCAAGCTCTGGCATGAGTTCGCCCATGGTTCTGTGGGCACGTCAGAGTCGCAAGCCGACCAGATGGCGGCTTATATTCACCAGCACACGTTTAATGATCCCTGCCCCTTGATGGCATTTTCTGATTTCCGTGCGGTGCAAGCCGTGATGCATCATGAACGTATCAAGACGATATCAACCTATGGCTGGCCGCTGGTTGATACGATTGATCAGGTGTTGAATGCTGATATTCCATCATCGTGGGATGAGACCGTCAAAACTGCAAAAGCCCCTGCACCATCAGACCCCGCTATCGCTGATTTACAATTTATCGGCAGAAGCCTGAGCAAGATCAGTAAGTCCGCCTTTACCGAACCTGACATATTAATGCTGGGCATGATGAGCGATCACATGGCCCACAAGGGCAATGTAGAGAACGAAAGGCAGCTGCACATTGCGCGCCGCTTTGCGATTGCCGCGCAAAGACTATCTATTGGCACGACCGCTTACGCCGTGACAACGCCGAAGCCATCTATCTGATTATTACTGAGAAGAATTTCCTGCCGCTGGCGCCGTTGATGCCGCACGACGGGCATTACGAGTATCCAGATCCTTCAGGAAAGCGGGCTCAAGCTTGATGCCACGACGAACATCGCCCTTCTCGCCCAGCGGTGCCATCACTTTACCTTCGACGGTAAATTCCAAAGCGCCCACGTTACCCGTATCAAGGACGAGGCCCTTGACGGAAGCTGGAACGATATAGCTATCGCCCGGCTTTAGAATACGTGAGAGTAGCGCCTTGCCGGATACGTCACGAATTTCAACCCATGCACTATCAACCAGTTTCATCACCAATGGCGGTGTGGCGGCTGGTGCTGATGTGGTTGCAACCGGTGCAGAGCTTGTTGCGACTGGCGCTGATGCTGTGGCAACCGCAGTTTGCGCAGGCGCATTTGCATTTGTTTGTGTGACAGCCACAGCAGGCTGGAATGGACCAACATCGCCTGTGTCTTCATACAGCTCTTGCGGCACAGGCGGAATTTCATGAATGGCAGAGGCCACTTGCTCTTCGACCTTCTCGGTCTTTTCACCCGAGAACATCATGAAGCCAAGACCCAGAAGCAATACAGCCAGTGAACCGGCAATGATCAACTTGTTCGGGCTTTTGCTTTCGGAAGCAGCCACCGGCATGTGCAGATCAGGACGGTCATTCACCGGCGCGCCAATCTGGCTCTTGAATAATTTGACGATCTTTTCGCCATCGAGGCCCAGATACTCTGCATACGCACGTACGAAACCGAAGGCATAAACACGTCCCGGCAGATCATCTATACGGCCATCTTCGATGGCCGCCAGATGGGCACCACGGATGCGCAGAATGGCACCGACTTCGTCGATGCTCTGATTATAATACACGCGGGAACGGCGAAGAATTTCGCCGACCGGGAGATTATCATCTTTTTTAAGTTCTGATGCCTGTGCGCTCATGGTCACGTACTTTAAGCTAATTTTCGCTCGCCATCCAGCCCGTAAGCAGAATGAAGTGCACGAACGGCGAGTTCCGTATATTCAGCGGCTATCAACACAGAAATCTTAATTTCCGAAGTTGAAATCACCTGAATGTTAATGCCGCGCTCGGCCAGTGCCGTAAACATGGTCTGGGCGACCCCGGCATGGCTTTTCATACCGATGCCAACGACGGAAACTTTGGAAACAGACTCGTCAGATAGTATTTCAATACCACTGAGCTTCGGTTCGTTTTTCAGAACCTGTAGCGCACGCGCCAGATCGGTTTTGGAAACGGTAAAGGTCATATCGGTTTTACCATCGACGGATACGTTCTGAACGATCATATCGACGTTGATGCTGGCCTCGGCCAATGGACCAAAAACTCTGGCGGCGATACCCGGAATATCGGGCACTTTGACCAGCGTGACTTTTGCTTCGTCCTTGGTATGCGAGATACCGTTTACGACTTCTTGTTCCACAATATCCTCATCACTTGTTACAAGCGTTCCGGGGTAATCACTGCCGATCGGCTCCTCGAAGGTTGAAAGCACCTGTACGGGCACTTTCATTTTCATTGCCATTTCGACTGAACGCGTCATCAACACTTTTGATCCGGTTGATGCCAGTTCGTACATCTCTTCGTAAGAAATCTTTTTCAGCTTGCGTGCGTGCTGCACGATGCGCGGGTCAGCGGTGTAAACACCGTTTACATCTGTATAAATATCGCAGCGATCAGCTTTCAGCGCGGCAGCCAGTGCAACACCCGTTGTATCAGATCCCCCGCGCCCCAATGTCGTGACGCGCTGGCGTGAGGTAACCCCCTGGAAACCCGCGACCACAGCCACTTCGTTATCGGTATCCATGCGGCGCGCAATTTCATCGGCATTGATTTCTAGAATGCGTGCTTTGCCGTGAACATCCGAACAAATAATCGGGATTTGCCAGCCCTGCCATGAGCGCGACTGAATACCGCGTTTCTGAAGCGCCAATGCCATAAGACCAGATGTAATATTCTCGCCATTCGCTACGACGGCATCATATTCGCGGGCGTCATGCAGCGGGCTGATACCCTGACAATAATCGATCAACTGATTGGTTACGCCGGACATTGCGGATACCACGACCGCCACCTGATGACCACGTGCGACCTCAGCCGCGACTTTGTCAGCCGCGTTTTCAATTTGAGGGAGGCCAGCCACCGAGGTGCCGCCAAATTTCACTACTATTCTTGCCATTTCGGGGTATATCTTATGGCGGACATTGGCAAACGCAAAGGGCGATTTTATGGCCAAAGCATCAGAAAATAGACGCAGCACCGTCGATCCGGACGAAATAAGCCATTTCGCCAAAGATTCCGGTCATTGGTGGGATGAAAACGGGCCGTTTGCGCCCCTGCACCGCCTGAACCCTGTGCGCATGAAATTCATCCGTGATGCGGTTGCGCGTCACTATGACCTTGAAACAGGGACAATGTCGCCGCTCAAAGGTTTGAAAATTCTGGATATCGGCTGCGGTGGCGGTCTGGTCAGTGAACCGCTGGCACGTATGGGCGCGACCGTCACAGGCATTGATGCCGACAAGGTTGCCATCGGCGTTGCCCAAAAGCACGCCAAGGCCAGCGACCTGAACATTGATTACCGCGTTGAAAGCACCGACAGCATGAAAGGCCAGTTCGATGTCGTGCTGGCGCTCGAGATTGTCGAGCATGTGGCGTCTGTGGATAAGTTTGTGGATGAAGTTGTGGGTCTTTGCAAACCGGGTGGCCTTGTCATCCTTTCGACCCTGAACCGCACGCCCAAGTCATTTGCCCTCGGAATTGTCGCGGCGGAATATATTCTGCGTTGGGTCCCCACCGGAACACATAACTGGAAAAAATTTGTCCGCCCGTCTGAACTGGCCGGGGCGTTGCGCCGCGCCGGAGCGTTGCCGCAGGATGTCAAAGGCATGCGCCTGCATCCCCTTAAGAATGAATTCGAGATCGTTGATAACGATCTCGACGTGAATTACTTCATGACCGCTGAGAAAGTGAAATCCAAATGAGTAACATCTTCGTCATTATGATGATCATCGCCATGTTCGCCACACTGGGATCGTTGGCTGTGGGCCTGTTCGCCATGGTCAAGGGTGGCGAGTTCAATAAAAAGCATGGCAACCGTCTGATGCAGATGCGTGTAACACTGCAAGGCCTTGCCCTGCTGTTCTTCATTCTGGCTTGGATGACGTCAGGAAAATAATTAAACCGCGGGCGGTTCGCCGTCGAACTGCGCGCCCGTGATATTGGCACCTGCGAATTTGGTGCCGTCCATCTTTACACCGCGTAGGTCGGCTTCAGTCAGATCGGCATTGGTGAAGTCAGCGTAGCAAATATCAGCACCGCCAAATTTCACCATCTTGAATTTTCCACCCGCGCAATTCGCATAGCGCATATTGCAATCAGACAGATCACAGGCACTCGCTTGTTTCTGGCCACCTGCTTCGAAGAACAGTGGACTGAAATCAGCATTACGCATGTCAGCATGACTGAAACGTGCACCGCGCATGCTTGATGCACGGAAATCACCACCACGCAGGAAGCAGCTACGGAAGTCAGATTGATCCAACACCGCACTTTGTAATTGAATATCGGTCAGGTCCATTCCGCACCAACGTGCGCTCACAGCTTTCAACGCCGTCAATTTTTCACCCGCGAGTGACAACAGCACACGCAGATCAAAACCGCTGAGATCGAGTTGTTTGCCTTCTGCACCGACCGTGGACACCCAGTTACGGTGTTCCTTGATCATTTTGGCCAAAGGCTGTTCAAGATTTTGCAATGACTTGCCGACATTTTCATCGGTGATGGTCATGGTCAGATCAACACCGCTGCGGCGGATATCATCAATCTGCACACCTGTCAGGATCGCAGATTTCATGTTCGCGCCGTTGAACTGCGCGCCCTTGATTTCAGCTTCAGTCAGATCGGCGCCTTCGAAACGCGCATTACGCAGATCGGCGCCTGTCAGATTGACCTTTGACATGATCGCATCAGAGAAGTCAGCACTGCTGGCGAGTGAGCCTGAGAGTTTTGCCCCCGCAAGGTTTGCACCACGGAAGTTCACGTTCTGGCTGGCGACGAATGAACCATCGGTCGAGAGTGCGCCTGCGCGCAAGTCAGCGTTATCAAGATTAGCACCGGCAAGGTCGGCACTTTCAATACGAGCACCGCGCAAATCCGCGCGGACGAAAACTGTTTTGTTCAGATTGGCGTTGCTGAGGTCGCACGCATATAAAGTGGCCTCGCGGAAATTGGCCGCCGACAAATCCATCCCCGCCATGATGCAGCCGCTGAAATCAGCCTGACGCATGTCGCGTTCACGTAAGGACAATCCGGAAAGGTTGGTTTTACGCAGGATGGCACGACGACCACCAATGCGCCCTTCCATGAAGCGTTTGTGCATCTCGGCGATTTCATCAAGCTGTGCCTGAGAAACACGCGGTAGGCCGCTGCCGGCATAATCGTCTGTCGCGGGATTTGGAGCCATAAGTCACTTATCTAGAACAAGAATTACATACACAGGGTAAGTTATTCAGTATGGTTCATAAAGAGCGAAAAAATCTTTAACGACAAAGATTTAGGCTTGATTTACTTCACATTTTTCAGGAAATCGTCTGCCAAGGGGCCAGACCAGTCGATCCCGCCCACCATTCTGGACATAATCTGGCCTTCCGGGTTGACCAGAACGGTAATGGGAAGTCCCCTTCCACTTAAGTCGGACCATTGTTTGGCATCCGTCATATATAATGTTTCGAGATTGGATAGTTTGTAGCGATCCAGAAGTTTGGTCATAGCCTCATTATTTTCTGGAAAATCTAGGGAGATGAATACCACGTCAAAGGTTTCAGAGCCGCGTTGTGCCTTCAAAGCCAGCAGTGAGGGTATTTCGGTAATACAGGGTGGGCACCATGTAGCCCAATAGTTCACAAGCAAAGTCTTGCCCGGGTGGGCTTTCAGCAGACGAACGTCCTCGCCCTTCAGGTTTTTAAGCGCTAGATCAGGTTGTTGTTCGTTCAGATCAGTGCTGACCGAAAGCCCGCCACCGCTTCGGCTGGCTTCGCTAACCATCGTTTCAGCCATAAACCATGTCACCGCGCCGATCACAGCAATGATGATAAAAATACGCAGCAGGTTTTTTTGCATCTTAAAGTGTGCCAATCTCGTCAGGTGTTAAAGGAAGCCACCATGCGCAGAAAATCTTTGGTTCGTCTGATCCCTGTTTATATCGTCCTTGCCGGGTTGATGTCTATGACATTAACGGGTTGCGGCGTTAAGCCTGCGCGCCTGTCGCCGCCGGAAGGTCACGAAGATTCAACCTTCCCGAATACCTATCCCGATCCATCCACAGATCCACAATAACCGGAGAGCATCATGTCAGCCATTAAAGGACAAAAATATCAACTGGCCGGGTTTGACATCTCCCAAAAAGGAACGCTGGTGCAGGTGTTCGCGAAATTCTGCGGTGCGGATCAAGACCCCGCGAATTTGCCTGAGACAAGAACAGTAAAGATGTTTGCGAATTCCGAACCGCAGGAAATGCGCGCGATTTATCCGAGGCTGTCACAGCAGGATATTGTGAATGCACTGATCGGTGCCGATGATATTTCCGCCCCTGTTGACCACATCCGTCTGCCGCCATCACCAGAAGAATTAATGGCCGACCTGGGCGAAGATCAGTTCTCACGCATTCTTGTTGAAATGGGCAAAGCCAAGAAGGCCTATTTGAACCGTGAAGAACCTATCACAACCTTCTTACCTTATACCCCTTAATGACACACGGCTTTGAAGAACATGACGGCATATTGCATGCCGATGGAGTGCCCCTGCCCCGGATTGCGTCAACATGCGGCACGCCTTGCTATGTTTATAGCGCAGGCAAACTTGATGAGAATGTCACACGCCTGCAAAAGGCATTGGTGGCCGCCCTGCCTGCAGATTCACAGCCCTTAATCGCCTATGCCTGCAAAGCCAACAGTAACTTAGGCGTGCTTCAACACCTTGCAGGTCATGGATTGGGTGCCGATGTTGTTTCGGGTGGCGAGTTACTACGCGCCCGTACAGCAGGAATTCCCGGCAATAAGATTGTTTTTTCTGGCGTTGGTAAAAGTGATGCGGATATTGAAACAGCCATCCGCGAAGGTGTGGCACAGATCAATATCGAGTCAGAACCGGAATATGAACGCATTGCTGCGATAGCGCAGCGACTTAATATCACGGCGCGGATTGCCTTCCGTATGAATCCCGATGTCGATGCCAAGACACACGCCAAGATCACCACAGGCAAGGAAGAGAATAAATTCGGCCTCCCGCTTGCCGATATTGAACGTTTATATAAAGCAGCATCGACAACTAATAATATTGATATACAGGGCCTCAGCGTTCATATCGGGTCACAACTGACATCATTGGAACCATTTGCCGAAGCATTCAAGAAAACGGCTGACTTTGCCAGACACCTGATGGATCAGGGCTTGATCATCAAGTCGCTTGATCTGGGTGGTGGCCTTGGGATTGTTTATGAGCAGGAGTCTGCCCCCTGCCTTGATACCTATGCCCGGATGATCCGTGACATCATTCATCCGCTGCAAACCAAGATCATTCTGGAACCCGGGCGACTGATTGTCGGCGATGCCGGATTGTTGCTGACCTCTGTCACATACGTAAAGAAAACGGCGAACCGCCAATATCTGATTCTGGATGCCGGGATGAATGATCTGGTACGCCCGGCGATGTATGACGCGTGGCATCCGATCAGGCCCGTGGCACCGCGTTCATCGGATATGCAACCGTTCGACATTGTCGGCCCGGTTTGTGAAACCGGGGATACCTTTGCCCGCGACCGGGCGATTCCCGTAACTGAACCGGGCGACTTGCTCGCGATCATGGTTTCCGGGGCCTACGGATTCGTTATGGCGTCCCGTTACAACACTCGTGCCCTGCCCGCCGAGGTTATGACCCGCAACGGCCAGTTCCGGGTTGTTCGCAACAGGGAAAACATTCGGGATATACTGGAACAAGAGACCATTCCGCAGTGGTAATTTTCTTCCAAAAGTCTAGATTCAATACATTGTGAGCCGCAAACCCGATAAATACGAAAACCGCCCGCTTTATGACCGCCTCGCCCGTAAAAGGATGCTGGCGTCACTGGTTTTGGCGCTTGAAAACGCCGTTACGGCATTCTGGCGTGTTGTTCTGTGGAATGTTTTGTTCGCGGGCCTGTGGCTGCTGCAAATTCCGGCTATCGGGGGCAAAACCGGGACGATTACGACACTTATATTATATGTCGTAGGCTCTTTATGGCTGGTTTGGAAAGATGGCCGCAAATTCCGTTGGCCGCAACGGCGCGAAGTTGACCGCCGCCTTGAGGAAACCAGCAAGCTTGATCACCGTCCTCTTACAGCGATTGAGGACAAACTCGCTAACCCGGAAGAACATGGTGCCCGCACATTGTGGTCACGCGGGAAGTCACGTGCGCTTGCGACCGTATATAAATTAAGAACACCGCGCCCGCGCCCGATTATGGCGACGCAAGATCCGATGGCGCTCCGTGTGCTGGCGGTACTGATCGTGATCATCGGTGCTATTGTTGCAGGTCCGGCATGGAAAGAACGTATTCACCTCGGCCTCAATCCGCTTTATGGCTCGATGGAGAAAAAAGTCGATAAGAGCATCACGATTTGGGTCACACCACCTGAATACACAGCGCAGGGCCAGATCATTCTGCAGGGCCGCGGCAAGCACAAGGAAACGTTGTCTATTCCCGATGAAAGCGTGATCAAGGCCCAGGTTACACGCGGCATCGGTCACCCGTATGTTGTTATCGGCGAACAGGAAATGCCGATGAAACGTAGTGACGCCAAAAACTGGTCCTATGAATTCACGATGTCACCGGAATACGCCACGGGTGAGGCCATTGAGATTAGACAGATGGGGCTGCGCCGTGCTTCTGCCCCCTTTAAGTACATTCCTGATAATCCGCCCACCATCGTATTAATTGAAGAACCGAAGCCCGCAGAAAAAGGACAAGTCCAATTAAGCCTGAAGGTTAAGGATGATTACAGTGTTGATGATCTGATCGTGCATATGCGTCTTGATGACGCCGTCAAGGAACAGCAACGTCCACTGGGTGCGGATTGGGAAGATAAACGCGCCGTCGTCAGTGCCCCTAACACTGACATGGATTTAAAGCCTGTTTATGATCTGGCGTGGCACCCATGGGCGGGATTACCGGTCGTGTTTGACATTACGGCTGTAGATCATAAGAAACAGACAGCTGCCCTGCCGCCTATTCATGTCACCTTGCCGGAACGCACATTCCAGCACCCCACAGCGCGTAAGCTGATTGCCCTGCGCAAGGAACTGATCCTGACACCAGATACGTCGGCCACCGATGTCGCGCAGCAGTTATTCGATATCATGGTGGCCCCCGGCAATTATAACGGTCACCCGGTTGTATTCCTGTCGCTGAAGACTATGTCATCGCGCCTTGTTTATGACCCCAGCATCAAGAGCATTCGCGAAGTCGTAGCCCAGCTGTGGGATACCGCCATCCAGATCGAAGACGGCAATATGGCCATTGCTGCCCGCGATATGCGCAACGCCCAACGTAATCTGGAACAAACACTCAGCAACCCGAATGCATCCCAGGAAGAAATCAACCGCGCGCTGGATGAATTCCGCGAAGCCATGGCAAATTATTTCCAGGAAATGATCCGCGAGATGCAAAAGCAAATGGCCGAAGGTGAAATCCTGACGGTGCCCCCGGAAATGCTAAAGGGTGTTTTGAACCCGCAGGATTTGCAAAATTTCCTTGATGAACTCACCGCGCAAGCATTGTCAGGAAACAAGGATGCCGCCCGTGTATTGCTTTCCAAACTGCAGCAGATGATGGATTCCATGAACCCGAGCACGGGTAGGATGGAAATGCCCAAGGACATGAAATTCAAAATGTCCGCTATCGGTGAATTGCAAAAGCTGATCGAAAAGCAGGAACAATTACTGGCACAGACAAAGTCTCAAGCCGAAGGCATGGGATCGGAAGAACGCCCTCAGAGCTATGGTGATGCGCTGCCGATTGATGAGGAAACACTCAAGAACCTGTTTGGCGACGATATGGTGCCGCCTCCCGCGCCCAAGGTGCCCGCTGTGCCGACGACACCCGGCATCGACACGTCCAAGAACAAAGATGAACAAGAAGCCCTACGTTTTGTACTTGGCAAATTAATGACTGACGCCGATGAACAACTGGGTGAAATCCCCGACAACATGGGTAAGGCTGAACTGGAAATGCGTGGGTCATCACAGCAGCTCGGGGATAACCGCCCTGATGTCGCCGTACCGCATCAGGAAGAATCCATTAAGCACTTGAAGCAATCCATGGACCAGATGAGTGAGCAGCTGGCACAACAGCTTAAGCAAATGATGGCGATGTCTATGGGCTCCAGTGGCGGCCGCCTTGATCCGTTGGGCCGCCCGATGGACGAAGATGACGGATCATCCATGTTCCCGTCTGGCCGCGTCAAAATTCCAGATGAATCCGAGCGCAAGAAAGTGCGTGAAATTCTGGACAGCATTCGTCGCCGTTCAGGCGAACTACAGCGCCCGGAGTACGAGCTGGAATATTACCGCCGCCTGATGCAGCAATTTTGATTAGAAGTTGATCTGGGTTCCGAGCAGGAATGTTGTGGCATCCATATCGGCCGCCCCTACTTCATGGTCAATATAGTGTACTGAACCACGCACGCTCATGCCCGGACCATAGGTATAACCTGCGCCCAGTGAATAACGGTCGGTTTCCAGTGCTGTGGGGCCCGCGAAATTATCATCTTCGCGCGTGTACCATGATGCACCTAACTTCCAGTCTTCGATCTTGTAATCGGCACCGATAACCAGAATTTGCGTGTCTTTATCCGGGCTGGTGCCGTTATCGTTCTCACTGTACGACATGCCCAAACCCAGATTGTTATATTGAATGGCTGTGGCAATGTTCCATGCATGCAGATCATCTTCGCCTGCTGCTGATTGCTCTTGCTCAACCAAAATGTAGCCAGCCCCCATCACAATTTCGACATCACTGATCTTTGTTTCGTAATGCGCAGCAACATCCCAACCACTACCATAGGCACCCGCCACATCGTCGGCAGCTACGCCCGCGAGACCACGTGATGCTGTGGTTGATTCCTGATTGCCTACAAAAGCCGTGGCTTGCACATCAGGTGTCCATGACACGCCCGCCTGAAAGCCATTCCATACGGGGGTCATGTAATTGATCTTGTCGGACGATGCGGTCGTGTCCTGCGCATATTCCATGTCAAAGGCCGCAATGCCTGCAAATGCTGCCGGGGCCAGCGCATAATTCACAGCGCGTACATATTGGCGCATACCGTCGTAATTGCTATCCGCTGCAGGCGCGACAACTTGCAACAGATAGGCAACGCCGTTATTGCCGCCAAAATCCACGCGGCCCCAATCACCTGACATATAGACGAATGATTTATCGACGCCAAAGCCATCACCCATATCGGTGGTGAATTCAAACTGCGCGCCGACCTTGAGGCCATTATCAAGTGTTGTGCTGCCATCAAGATGGATTTCTGAATCGCGAATAATATCGACGTGGCGCTCGGATGATCCGACAGCTGTGTCCTGAGTCGCATAGGTCATGTATCCACGGAAATAACCGCCAATACCCAAGTGCAGATCATTCGACTGCGCATATGCAGATGGGCATATGGCACTGGTCAGAAGCAGGGAAGATAAGAGGATATTTTTATAGTTACTCAGCGACAAACTTAACATTCAACTCTTTCGCAGCAGGAGCATCCAGCGGATACGTTATATCCAGCGGGATGACAGATTCAGGGGCCATATCCTGCCCCGGGGATTCCGTTGTCCAGGTTCTAACTTCGACCCCGGACTCATCACGTAATGCAAAACGTAGTGCGGGTACCCGCACAGCATAGGTCCGTACGTTGCGCACATTGCCCACCACGCGCAAGATTTCTTCGCCCTTGGCGTTATAGGATGTGGTGGCTTTCAGTTCTTCGAACAATAAACCATCACCGGGTATCGGGCCTGTCAGTCCGACCATGTTGTATAGCGCGATACTGTCAGGCCATGCCTTCATCAACGGCCCACGCAGCATCAGCAATGCCGTCATGATAAGCACAGCAATAAATACTGCCCCCATCAGGCCCGTGCCCCAACCGGGCTGCTTACGGAAGAACTTTTTCTTCTCTGCAGGAATTACATCACTGGCCAGAATCGGGGTTGAATAGTCTTCTTTTCCAGAATCATTATCCATCTGCGATAAAACATCGGCAAAGCTGCCACCGTCTTCATCATCAGGGGGCATAACCACAACATCCTGGTCATCTTCGGGGATCTGGAACCATTCATGGCTGCAAATCGTGCAACGCACGCGACGGCCATCACCACCCAGTAAATGGGTGGGTAGCAGATAGCGCGTATGGCATTGCTCGCAGGTTAAAATCATGAACGTAAGCGCCTTGTGGGTTTCCGCCGTCGGATGAGCGGCATGTCTTTGAAACGCCTTCTTTTATATTTATAAAGGTGCTCTGGACTCTCGACAAGCCAGCTTCTTTACGGGGGCTTATTATGCCAATTAAATTGTGGGTTATTTTTCTCGCCCTCATCACCTTCCCTGTCCTGCCCGCGCAGGCGCAGGTGGCAGCGGCTGCTTGCAAGGCCGATGACAAGACTTGCTTGATCAAAACACTCGAAAGTCTGACGGCCACTATTCCGGGTGACAGCGAACGTGACCAGACATGGCGCGAGACCGCAAAGCTGATGACGGCTGCAGGTATGGTTGATGAAGCGCTCACGATCATTCCGAAAATCAAAACCCCTGATACACAGGCGATGACTATTCGTGGTATCGGCATGGCGGCAGCAGAACTGAAACTGCCGAAAGAAAAACAGGATGCCGTATTCAAACAATTGCGCGTCGAGGCAGATAAAATTACACACGCGCCCTCTCATGCGATTGCACTAACCTATATCGGCATGTCGCAAGCATTTGCAGGCGATGACGCAGGCGCGATGGCGACATCAGCATCCATGACGAATGCAGCGCTCCGTAACAAGGCTTACGCAGAAACCGCCGAAATTCAGGCCGAGCGTAATGATCTGCCCGCTGTATTGAGAAGTATCGCCGCGATTGATGATAATGGTTACAAAGATAAAGAGCTTTTTATCATCACCAAAATATTCTCTGACCGTAAAGAATACGCGCACGCACTCGAGATAGCGAAGCTGGTTGTAAACCCGTATCAGCAATCACAGGCATATCTTTATATCCTGACCAAGCAAATCCAGCCTGACAAACCCCATGAAGAAGTGGTCACACCATGATCCGTTTTGAACATGTAGGTTTGCGTTACGGGATCGGCCCGGAAGTATTAAGCGATGTGAATTTCACACTCGCGCCCGGATCATTTCATTTCCTGACCGGCCCTAGTGGTGCCGGTAAAACATCATTGATGAGTCTGATGTATTTGGGCCGTCTGCCCACGCGGGGCCTTGTCACCATGTTCGGCCAGAATGTGAACAAAGCCAAACGTGAGGAAATGGTGCTCCTGCGACAGCGCATCGGCGTGGTATTTCAGGACTTCCGTTTGCTGAACCATATGTCGACATTTGATAACGTCGCGCTGCCCCTTCGTATTGCGGGTAAGCCGGAAAAAGAAATTCAGAACAATGTCCGTGAATTGCTGGAATGGGTTGGTTTGGGCGAACATATGAATGTGCTGCCCAATACCATGTCCGGCGGCCAACAACAGCGTATTGCCATTGCGCGCGCCGTTATCACGCGTCCGCGTCTGCTGCTGGCTGACGAACCCACAGGTAACCTTGATGATGCCATCGGCGAACGTCTGCTCGGTCTGTTCGAACAATTGAACCGTATGGGCACAACCTTGGTGATCGCGACTCACAATCAGTTGCTGATGGATAAATTCCCCCACCCGCGCCTGATCTTGTCCAAGGGGCATCTGACGGTTGAGGAATCCAAGTTCAATTTGCGCAAAAAACTTGAGGGAATATTCTGATGATTTTCAAATTCCCGAATCCTCGCCGTGAACGTACCCTTGGCAAAGCAACGGGCAAGCGCCGCTATGACCTGCCGCTCAATCGTAATGACAGCGCCCGCTTTCTTGTGACACTGATTGGTCTCATGACCTTTCTGGCGGTGCTGGCGATTTCTGCTTATTTCGCACTCGGGGCGATGTCTGAACGCTGGACATCCGGTCTCGAAGATAAAATGACCATCGAGATCCCGGCACAAACCGCCGCAGGACTGTTGCTACGCCCTGATGAGATGGCACCGATCACGCAAGCCGCAGCCAACGTTCTTCAAAACCATCCATCGGTCAAAAGTCATCATGTGATGACCGCTGAAGAAATTCATGAACTGGTAAAGCCGTGGCTGGGTGAAAGTAACCTGAGTGCTGATCAGATGCCCCTGCCCGGTTTGATCTCACTGGAACTGAAACCTGACACGCCACGTGACACTGTGCGCCAACTGGGTGAGCAAATTGCCTCTGCCGCGCCGGGCGCGCGTCTTGATACCCATGAAACATGGCTGAAGGACGTATTGCGCTTTACGGGCGCCCTGCAATTTGCCGCTACATTGTTACTGGTTGTGATTGGCATTACGACCGTGATCGCCGTCGCGGGTGCGGTACGTGCACGCTTGGCCGTTCACCGTTCTGATGTTGAATTGCTACATTTGATGGGTGCTGCCGACCGTTATATATCCAGTCAGTTCCAGCGCCATTCACTGATGCTGGGTCTGACAGGTGGAGCGGCTGGTACTGTTGCGGGCGCCATTGCCCTGCTGATTATTGGCTGGGTATCTGGTGAGATGGATGTTAATCTGCTGCCATCTTATCAGGTCTCTGGCACACAAATTATCGTCACTCTTATTCTGCCGCTGGTGATTGCGGGTCTTGCGACATTGACCGCGCAACGGACCGTCATGCGTGAGCTTCTAGGTATGCCATGACCAGCACGAATCCTTACCGCATGAATGGCTGGCAATGGACGCTGACATTCTTTGTCGGTTTTGCCTTTCTATGGCTCGCGGGGTTTGGCCTGTTCATGGAATATGTACGCGGTATGCAGCCGCAGAACCCCACACAACCGACCGATGCCATTATCGTGCTCACCGGTGGTGCGCAGCGCGTAAATAAGGGGCTAGACCTTCTCTCTACGGGCCAAGGCAAAAAACTGTTCATCACGGGTGTTAATGGCCATGTCAGCCTGCAAGAGATCATGAACCTGTGGAAACGCCCGATTATCGAACAGGACAGCAATGATTGCTGCATTGTGCTGGATCATAAGGCTCAGAACACCATTCAGAATGCGCAAGAAACTAAAACATGGGCACAGCAGGAGAATATCAAGACACTGCGTCTTGTGACATCTGATTATCACATGCCGCGCGCGCGACTGGAATTCAAACATAACATCCCGGGCATCACGATCCTCGCGTGGCCCGTGAAAGCGCATACCGAGAAAACTGAGATCAATGAATTATTGCGTTTAAGTTTCGGCGAATATAATAAGACCCTGCTGACGCTGGTGAAGCTGTACCTGTTGCCGGAGCAGGCGCGTAAAAAACTGGAGCCGTTACTGTGATTTTCCTGCGTTCCACACTGTTCAATATTTTCTTTTTCCTGACGACAGCGATTGCCTGCGTCCTGTTCCTGCCCGGCCTGTTCATTCCGCGCAAACATGCCATGCATATCGTGCAGATTTTCGTGCAGACGGTATATCTGCTGGAACGTGCCTTCCTGAAACTGGATTACGAAGTGCGCGGCCTTGAAAACCTGCCCGAGCAAGGTTGTTACATTGTGGCTGCCAAGCATCAATCTTCATATGAAACATTCAAACTGCACATCCTGTTTCCGGACCCTTCGGTCATTTTGAAGAAAGAACTGCTGCGTATTCCACTGTGGGGAAAATTCTTGGCAAAAAGTGACCCGATTGCGATTGACCGCAGCAGCAAAGATTCGGCCCAGCAAATCATTGACGGCGCCAAGCGCATGAAGGATCAGGGCCGTCCGATCATCATCTTCCCGCAGGGTACACGCGTGTACTCATGGCAAACGGCAGTAGACAGGCCCTATAAAAGCGGCGCGGCGCGCATGCAAGATGCCACTGGGCTGACCATCGTGCCGATGGCCACGAATACAGGTATCTTTTGGCCTAAACACAGCTGGTTGAAATGGCCGGGTACCGTTGTATTTGAATTCCTGCCGCCGATAGCACCGGGGCATGGCGTATCCGACACGACCAAGCAAATTGAAATCTTGCTGGAAACAGAAAGCAAAAAACTGGAGCTGGAGGCATTGTCCGCCAACCCAAAAATACCACGCCCTGAAAGGCCATCTGCGTAAATGAAAAAGAACCTGATTATTGCCGGACTTTTGATCATTCTGACCTCTGCCGTTCTTTATACCGGCTGGTGGTTTGTCGTGGCGGGCATATTAAAAGCTCAGCTTAAAGACCATCCGGACATTCATATCTCGGCGGTCAAGGGCTTCCCCGGCCCGATGAATATCGAGGGCAGCGTCGAAGCCACACGTGTCTGGAACGGCCAACCACAGAAAATTGTCGTGCCGACATTTAGCCTCCGCGGTTATCCGGTTCAGTTTCTGGATGCCAAACTGTCAATGCCGCAAGGCGTTCACGTCGAAGGCACGATGGATAAAGATGTGTATTCACTCGATCAGCTCCAGGTCGAAGGCCCCTTGCCCCTCGATATACCGCAGAAACTAGATCAGGCCAGCGTTACCGCATGGCGTAATGGCGGTGGCCATATCACCATCAATCATTTCAATTTCACCAAAGGCACATTAAAGGGCGAAGGCGCTGGCGCTTTCACACTGGATGAGACATTGCAGCCCTCAGGCAAGATGAATGCCCGCATCAGCGGCCACATCGAGTATCTAGATTTTTTAGTGCAAAAAGGCATGGTTGATAAACGTGATGCGATGCTGGCATCAACAATTCTCAGTGGCCTTTCCAGCCCCGACGAAGAAACAGGTATCACTCACATGGATATCGGCGTTAGCTTGCAGAACCAGACGCTTTACGCAGGGCCTCTGGCTGTGGCACGGCTTCCGGCGCTTTATTGGGGTAGCGATAGTCTGCCTGTTTTGCCTCAATCACCTGACGGCGGATCGCCCGCGTCCGCGCAAACATATCCTGCAACGCCTGACCATCTCCCCAGCGAATTGCCCGCTGCAGTCCTGTCAGATCCTCAGTAAAGCGCTGCACGATTTCAAGCACCGCTTCCTGGTTATTGATGAAGATATCGCGCCACATCACCGGGTCTGAGGCCGCGATGCGTGTGAAGTCACGGAAGCCCGAAGCCGAGAATTTAATTACGTCCGCTTTCAGGTGCTCTTCCAGATCGGATGCCGTGCCCACAATCGTATAAGCAATCAAGTGCGGTAAGTGCGATGTAATCGCCAGCACCAGATCATGACGGCGTGGTTCCATGAATTCGATATTCGAGCCTGCGGCCTCCCACAGCGCCGTCACCTTCTCAATCGCGTTCAGCGGCGTATCCGGTAGCGGCGTAATGATTGCCCAACGACCTTGGAATAACTCAGGAAAACCCGCTTCCGGACCGGAATGTTCAGTGCCCGCAATCGGGTGCGCGGGAACGAAATCAACATAATCAGGCAGGTGCGGCATAACGCCCGCAATCACGGCTTGCTTTACTGAGCCGACGTCAGTAATGACGCAGCCCTGCTTCAGTGATGGTGCAATGATTTGCACTACGGGGCCGCAAGCGCCCACAGGCACCGCGAGAATAACAAGGTCACTGCCCTCGACTGATTTGGCGAGGTCTGTTGTGGCATCGTCAGCGATGCCGAGTTCCAGCACTTTGGCGCAGACAACATCAGACATATCGCCGCACACGATACGTGTCGCCAGATTGTTACGGCGAATAATGCGTGCCAGTGACGAACCGATAAGGCCGAAACCGATAACTGTAACCTGATTGAATGTTGTCATTTTAAGCGCTCTTGGCCTTTAATGAGGTATCTTGTGCGTTCTTGCCGACCTTGTCTTCGTATACAGGTGGCGTTGGATAACCACCGAGGCATACGCAGCGCCCCTCTGGATACTCAAGTCGTTCGAGCAGTTCGGTGAGCTTTGGATCGTTCTGAGCAACGTACCCATCGACCTCAAGCAGATGCAATGTATTGCCATTGTTCTGCGCACGCATGCTGTAGATGCTGCGTGGGGTCAGACCCATCTGCTTTGAACGATCAATAATACGGGTACGGCTGACGCTATGGTCAAGATCAAGCGCCAGGAATGAACGGTCATCGCCTGAGGGTTCAAATTTAATTTTACCCACCACAAGCGCCTGATGGTCGGGGGAAACATTCGCCTTATTACGGTCACCGAACGGCAGACGCGCCATAATGCGCATGGGCGCCTCGCCCTCTTCCGTCATCAGGAATGACCACCACGGTTTATCTTCTTCGACTTCCGGCCACGGCACGACAGCGAATGTAACTTCGCCTTCGCGGACAGCAGCCAGAGCACTCAGCGGCGTTTCAGATTTTTGCAACGGCAATACGGAGCTGAAATAATCCTTGGCCATATCCCAATACAGCAAACCCTTGCCGCCCTCAGGAACAGTCACGGTGGCCTTGAGATTTGTTTGTACCAAAGACACAGCACCAACCAGTTCACGCCAGATACGGGCAATCGCTTCACGCGGCAGAACACCACTGTGACGTCCCAGCAAACGGCGGATCATCATCGCCTCGCGTTCAGGCTGCACAGTGTGCATGTTATTTTTACGCTTGGCCTCGATCACTTTGACGATAAGTTCAGCCCGACGCATCAACAGATCATGGACCTGATGATCGAGGGCATCAATTTCGCGGCGGATTTCTTCGAGGCTTTGGGACATGGAAATTCAATACCCGTAAACCCTCAAAAAATCAAAGGAAATCGATATATTAGCTTAACCTGCCTGCGCTGCGACCACGATACGGCGACGCCCGGTATTCGCCCGCGCATTTATGCGCGTTCCGGCGTAAACCTGCTTGCTGGCCTCGACAATGTGAAGGCCCGCCAACCCCGGAAAAAGAAACTTTCCAAAGCTTTCGACCGTGTAGGCGAAACGCAATAACAGGAATGATTTAAACGGCGGCATATACAGCGCACGCTCGATCCGTTCCCGCACAAACAGGTTATGTTGCAAGTGGTTGTTAATCTGCGACATGGTAAACGGGCGGCCTGCACCAAACGGTGTCCAATCCGCCCGCGCCCAGAACCCCATACGGTTCGGAACGACCAACAGCAGGCGGCCATTGCTTTTCAGCACGCGCCAGATTTCAGCCAGAAATTCATCGGGGTGTTCAGACATCTCGAAGCCGTGGATGACAATAATCCGATCAACGGATTCCGTTTCCAGCGGTATCGCACCATCATCATAAATGCAAACGCGGTTGGGTTGACCTTCGGGCCATGGATGCACCCCACCCTGCGCGGGCATCAGCGCCACCACGCGCTCGGCTTCATCATCCATTACGGGGAAGTAAGGCGTGGGATAGCCCATACCGACGATGCGCAGGCCCTTTAACTCAGGCCAGAACATGCGGACATGACCGCTCAGAATCCTGCGCACCAGGCGCCCGGCCCGGCTGGCGTAAAAATTCTTGAGATCATAGACCCAGTAATTCATAAAACGGCTTCCAATTGCGGAATCAACGGAATATCAGCTTCCGGCATCGCCAGACCATACAGATCATTGACGCGCAACCATTTCAAGGCCTGATGTTCTTTCATACGCGGCTCACCGCGCCACACGCGGCAGGCAAACAACGGCATCAACAGATGAAAATCCTCATAGCTGTGGGATGCAAAAGCCACCGGTGAAAAACAGCATGGGCGGGTTTCGATGCCCAGCTCTTCTTCCAGTTCACGCATCAAGGCGTACTCAGGCGTCTCGCCCTCGTTGACTTTGCCGCCCGGGAATTCCCACAGACCCGCCATGGCTTTGCCTTCGGGACGCTGTGCCACCAGAATACGACCATCCGTATCAATGATGGCAGCAGCCGCCACCAGCACGATCTTCTTTGACCCACATGTCGGCTTGGGCAAATCAAGCGCTTCGGCGCAACCGATCTTCTTTTGTATGAACTGAACCATTCGTTACCTCTTTAGCAAAAAGCCGCAACCCGTTGATGGTTGCGGCTTCGTGCAATTCATAGGAGAAAATTATTCTTTTTTCTCTTCAACCTTTGTTTCCGTCGCCGGTGTAGCTGCGGCTGCTTCAGGCTTGCCGTTGATATCGAACTTCTCAACTTTAGCGTCTGATTGCCATGCTGACAGAATTTCCATCAGCTTGCGCTGACGAACAACAGCCTCGAGTTGTGGTTTTACATCTTCGAACTTCGGCTCAGGGCGGTTACGCTTCTCTTCCGTTTCGATAACGTGATAGCCAAACTGTGTTTTCACAGGTTGCTTGGTGTACTGGCCAGCGCCGAGGGCAAAAGCAGCCTCAGCGAATTCAGGCACCATGTCAGCCTTGGAGAAGAAACCAACTTCGCCGCCATTTTCTTTAGACGGGCCTGATGAGTATTCCTGCACCAGATCTTCGAACTTGGCACCACCTTCAAGCTTGGTGATGACTTCTTTGGCTTTCTCTTCTGTATCGACCAGAATATGACGCGCGCGTACTTCTTCGATCTTGGCAACTTCAGCTTTCAGTTCGTTGTAAGCCTTTTGCAGTTCTTCGTCGGTCACTTTGGCTGTGACTTCGCGATCAACGTACACGTTACGAACGATCTGTTCCTTGGCAGTTTCCAGCATCTTCTGCACTTCGGCGTCGCCATCGAGGTTCGCAGATTTTGCCTTTTCAGCCACCAGCTTATTGTTCAGGACCTGATCACGCGCGAACGGGAACAGCTCTTGCAGTGGTCTTTGGCGGTATGGCTCAGGAAGGGATGTGATGAACTCAAGAACTTCGCTGCGGGTTACATCAACGCCATTTACCTTGGCAACAACAGGGTTGCCCACTTCGATAGCGTTTTCACCTTCACCGATCACTTGTGGTGTTTCCGGTGTAGCCGGTGTTTCAGTTGCTGGTGTCTCTGTAGCAGCTGCTTCCGTTGCCGGAACTGTCTCGCCCGCCGCCGGTGTTTCAGCCTGTGCCGTAACCGCTGCCGTTTCTGTGGCGGCCGGTGTCGGCATGACGCCCTTATCCTTCATCATGAAGAGACCGCCTGCTGCGACCCCCGCCACGACGACAACAGCACCCAGCATCAGCGGGACTGTGGATTTTTTAGTTTCTTTGGGCATTTCGCTAGTCATGTTTATAAACCCCATAATAGGTTAAGTAAGAAAGAGAATCCTGTGAGACATAGAGTCTAGAACTCATCCCTGTAGGAATAAAGGGGGTAATTGGCTATTTCATGGCAGTTATCATTGTGATAATTCCTTATTTTTGCCATAACACTGGATTGACGCAAGCCTGATGCGGGCTTATATCAAACTGTCATTTTATTATGGGTCCGTTGGGGGCCCACTGAGGAGTCTATGTTGCTGGCACTGGCACAGAAAATTTTTGGTTCGAGTAACGACCGTTCGCTGAAATCTTACTATAAGCACATCGCGCCGATTAATGCGTTGGAGCCGGAATTTGAAAAACTTTCCGACGCTGAGCTGCGCGGCAAAACGGAGGAATTCCGGGCCCGTCTGGCAAAAGGCGAAAGCCTTGATAGCCTGCTGCATGAAGCATTCGCCACGGTTCGCGAAGCCGCCAAACGTACACTCGGCCAACGTCACTTTGACGTGCAGCTGGTCGGTGGTGCCGTTCTGCATAGTGGCCGCATTTCTGAAATGCGTACAGGTGAAGGTAAAACCCTTGTTTCCACCCTGCCCACTTATCTCAATGCACTTGAGGGCAAAGGCGTACACGTTGTTACCGCCAACGATTACCTCGCCCGCCGCGACTCTGAATGGATGGGACAGGTTCACAAGTTTCTGGGCCTGAGCGTGGGCTGCATCGTTAATGGCGTTGACGAAAAAGAGCGTCAGGCTGCTTATGCCGCCGACATCACATACGGCACCAATAACGAATTCGGTTTTGATTACCTGCGCGATAATATGAAGTACCGTATTGAAAACATGGTACAGCGCCCGTTTAACTACGCCATCGTCGACGAAGTCGACTCCATCCTGATTGATGAAGCGCGTACACCGTTGATCATTTCCGGTCCATCCGAAGATTCATCTGAAAGCTACGTGGCTGTTAATCGCCTGATCCCGAAACTGGTTGCCGGTGATTTCGAAGTTGATGAGAAACAGCGCGCTGCCACCCTGACCGAAGCCGGTACAGAGCATGTTGAGAACTTGCTGCGTGAGCATGGATTGCTGACCGAAGGCAACATGTATGACGCGCATAACATCAGCCTGGTGCACCATGTGAACCAGGCCCTGCGTGCGCACAAACTGTTCGCTAAGGACCGCGATTACATTATTAAAGACGACAAAGTGATCATCATTGATGAATTCACAGGCCGTATGATGGATGGCCGTCGTTATTCCGAAGGCCTGCACCAGGCGTTGGAAGCCAAAGAAGGCGTGAAAATCCAGAACGAAAACCAGACACTGGCCTCGATCACCTTCCAGAACTATTTCCGCCTGTATCCGAAACTGGCCGGTATGACCGGTACAGCGATGACGGAAGCGCCGGAATTTGCCGAGATTTACCGTCTGGGCGTCATTGAAATCCCGACGAACCTGCCCGTTGCCCGTATCGACCATGATGACAAAATTTTCAAGTCACTGGCCGAAAAGGACGAGGCTATCATTGCGCAAATTCAGGCCTGCCGCGAACGTCAACAGCCTGTACTGGTTGGTACCGTTTCGATTGAAAAATCAGAAACGCTGTCAGCC
>Ga0247823_10000635_pt1 | contig 29618 bp, 26 predicted proteins | sample 13C_PalmiticAcid_2_FD_192426 | JGI IMG/M metagenome (GOLD analysis project Ga0247823, IMG submission 192426) | Soil microbial communities from agricultural site in Penn Yan, New York, United States - 13C_PalmiticAcid_Day30 | ecosystem: Environmental > Terrestrial > Soil > Agricultural land...
CTCCCTCCCCCGCCAACCGCCGCAGCGTCTCAAAGTACTCCTCAAAGTCGGGAAACACGAGCCCGAACCTGGGCCCGTCCCCCTTCTCCTTGATCCGCTGCTCCTCCCACGCCCGCATCTCCGCGAGCGGCGGCAGTGTCCCGCGGCCCGCGAGCAGGCGCGCCGCGTACACGGCCTGCCACTCAAACACCTTGAACGTCAGCCCCGCCGCGACGGCGCCCACGAACACCAGCGTCGGGTCCCGCTGCCACACCACGTGCTGGTACAGCTCCGGCACGCGGTTGTTGCGCACGGGGACGTGAGGGAGGAAGGGCTGCGTCCACGAGTAGCCCGTGCCGAAGACGATGTGGTCGACGTCCGGGATGGCCCGCCCGTCGACGAGGTGCACCGTGCGGCCCTCGATCCGCGCGATGGAGGGGTGCCGCTGGATGCGCGGGTGGTGGAAGGCCCCGTCCCCAAAGTAGCCGTTGGCCGCGTGGCCGATGGTGATGGCGTGCACGGGGGTTTGCGCGGTGCGCGTGTGCGCGAGGTCGTAGGCGATGTCCGCGGCTGAGACGGACGCGCCGACGACAACAACGCGCTTCGGCCGGGACTGGTCAGCGTCTTTGGCCTGTGACGGAGAGGATTGAGAAGGTGGGGGGCTCACCTTGCCCTTGAACTGATCGCGTCCCCGGAAGTGCTTGCTGTGCAGCACGGAGCCGGGCCGCGCCTTCTCGAACGCCTCGAGGCCCTCGATGGCGGGGATGTATGGCACCCAGTAGTGCCCGCTCGCGACAACGACGGCGTCGAACCACTCGGCCCACCAGTAATCTCGGCCTTGGCCCTCTTTCCGCAGCGTCACCTTCCACTCGGCGCCCACCTTCTCCACACGCTCGACCGTCGTGTTGTACGACACGAAATCCTGGTACCCGTTCCGATGGACGAGCCCCTCGATATACCGGCGTACGAGCTCCCAGTGCCGGAAGGGGGTGTTGGCCCCGTGCACCGCGACGGAGCGCTCGCTTCGCTCAGTGGGAAAGGGCTCCTGGCTGAATTCCATGGGTGTCCCGTCGACGTTGGTCTCCAGGTACGGGTACACGGACGATTCCGTGAACCGGGGCTGCTCCGACTTTGGCGTCTGCGCAGGGAGATGTTCCGGGACGGGGAGCGGTGCATCCGCGGTCCGGTCCGCAAGGGCGGCAAAGTTGGTGAGTGTCCCTGGCCGGGTTGCGTCGCCGATCCTGCTCACGATGGTCAGCCCATCTCTTTCTTACTTGGGGGCGAGCGGGGCGTACCAGCATCCTCCGGGCCCTTCGCGCCGCTCGAACACGCGGATGAGATCGAATGCCTTCTCCTGGGCCAGCGCGTCAATGGCGATGGCCCCGGCCGGGCCAGCGCCGATCACGGCCACGCGTTTTACCGGGAGCTTGGACATCGTTTACGGGTGCGTCGACGTGGAGTGAAGTTCTCTCGATGTTGATGCTCCAAACTCACAACAGAGAGTCGAGTTGAGGCAAAGGTTGATATCGTAAAGGGCTTATTAACATCTTATCGCTCCCCTCTTGACCTTTGAGTCCGGGCCGAGCGCGGGCGGGTACCCGGCCGGCCGGGCCCACTTGGCCCGTGGGATTCGGGGCTACCCCCTGTCCGACATGGATGATGCTATATCACGCCATCGCCGGCCGCGAAGTTTGAGGGCACTCCGGTGGGGTTGGTCCTGTTAGTTTCCATTCCTTCGACACAGCTTTTTGCGAAACGAAGGAGGTCCATCAAGGGTTTGTTGGGGCTGTTCCGCTGGACTCAGGGGGTGAGTGAGTTGAATGTCGAGGTCCGCGAGAACGGCACCTCGTATTGTACAGAAGGATACACTCGGCCCAGATTCGGGGACTTTACATTACCAGCCCTACATTCTAATCAAGAGGTGGCTTACTGACCTCGGCACTCACACGGAGGACTTTATCATCCGGTCACGAAGGAGTGGTTACCATGTATGTACCTGGCGCCCATGTGGTCCTCAACCAAGACCAATAGTCACCCCACGCCTTTGCAAAGTTTGCCTGGACTTTCTACATTTGGCAAATGGGTGCCCTTGGCCTTGTTGTGTACAGCTGCGCGTGCAACGTGCCAGTCAGCGAGGCGTCACCGGCTGTCTTCTGCTCGTCATCCTGCTCCGCCCCTGGTCCAATGAACTTGTATGTTCCCAAGGGTTCCCCAAAAACCAAGTCACCGAACCCGCATGGCACCTCGGAGGGAGCATGCAGTTTCTGGGGCCCCATGCATTAAGAAGTTAGCATCGGCACCTGCTTCGCTTCTCATGCAGCCCTTTGATCACGCCACCGGGGGAGTGGGCCGCCGGCCAGGACAGGATGGCCGCTATCAACGTCGTGAACCCCTTGCTTAACCAATATTTTCGACTTGAGTATCTCTTGCTGCTTGGCCTTTGTTCTCCCAAAAACCTTCCCGAGTTTGCTCGACTCCCGCAAGGGTCAAATCCATCCTCGGACTGTTCGCAATGGCTGCACAACCATCACTGGAAGTGATGGGCGTAAAGGAGAAGCCAAATGGGGACGTGAGCGGTTCAGTATCCTCGCTTGAACAAGGTTGGAACATTCAAGATGAGACAAGGGCGCGGAGAAAGTAGGACACGGGATGTATCCATTTGGACCTCGTCAAGGCCATGCTAACTTTAGGCCTGGCAGAATCGACTTTTCCGTCTTGCCCCTCCTGTTCCTCGGCCTGCTCGTCTTCCAACTCGACCGCATGAACATCGCGAGTGCCCTAACGGGTGGCTTTGCAAAGGACATCAATGTGGACCTCAACACCATCAATCTCGGTAACCAACTCATGTTCATGGGCATTGTGGTTCTGGAGATCCCGTCCAATATGGCACTGCAGTGGGTAAGTGAATACTCGTCCGGTGGATCTCTCCCGTCACAGATAATTGACAGCCAGCTGCTACACCGCGACAGATCGGCCCTAGGAAATGGATTGCGGGCCAAGTCCTCGTTTTTGGCACCGTCGCCGCGCTCCAAGTCCTTGTCCGTAACCGCGCAGGTTTTCTCGCCGCCCGCGTCATGCTGGGCATCTGCGAGTCGGGATACATTCCCGGCGCGATATACACTCTCTCGACTTGGTACACCAAGAGTGAGCTTGCCAAGCGCGTCGCCATCCTCTTCTTCGGCATGTTTGGCGCCAACGCCATCAGTCCTGTTCTTGCTACTGGGATTCTGAAGATGGACCATCTCAGGGGCCTCCGCGGGTGGCAGTGGCTCTTTCTCTGTCGGTGGCATTTACCTTACCCCTGAATCCTCCCATTGGCCCGTCGATGCGACACAAAACTAATGCTCTGGGCCCTGATTGCAGTGGAAGGGCTATTCACTGTCTGTGTCGCGCTCATCCTCATCGTCTTCCTTCCCGGATCTCCAGACGCACCCGAGCCGCTGCTCAGCCCGGGCCTCATCCGGTTCAACCATGCCGACAGAGACGTCCTGCAGAAGCGCCTCGAGCAGGGCAGTGACGGTAGTCACGAGTCGCAGGAGGGGCACATCCCGCTCCGCCTCGTCTGGGAAACCGTCTCGCACTGGCGCCGCTGGCCGCACTACATCTCCACCTTTGCCGTCTTTTCCAACTGGAGCTCTCTGACGACGTACACGCCCTCAATCATGGTGTAAGTCCAGCGCGCACCCCCCGGCCCCAAATCTTGCCCATCAAGCCCACTCCAAACATCCACTAACCACCCCCACCCCTGAACCAGATCCTTAGGGTGGGACCCCATCTCAGCCAACGCGCTCGCCGCCGTCGGCGCCTTCCTCTCGCTTCTCGTCGTTTTTGTCTTCGCGTACCTCAGCGACAGGACGAACCGGCGCGGGGCGACGGTCATCGCGGCGCAGGTGTGCTTCCTCGTCGCGCTCGTCGTCGCGCGCGAGGTGCACCCGCACGTCGGGCGGTGGTCGCGGTGGGGGCTGTGGACGACGGTCAACGCCTTCGCGGTGGGCTACCACCCGGTGCACAACACGTGGGTGCAGCTGAACTGTCGAGATCCGCGAGAGAGGAGTATTGCTATCGCGTGAGTTTGAGCTCTGAGGGGACGTTGTGGGTGGAAGAAGGGCCGAAGCTGACCGAGTCGTGCGCCACGTGTAGGATGTGGGTGATGTCGGCCATCAGCGGCTTGATGGTTGGGACGCAGTACTACCGGGCGGGTGATGGGCCGTTGTGAGTTGATCCCGAGCGCAGTGTGGGTGGCCATAAGAGTGGAATGCTAACAATGGGTTAGTTACCGTCACGGACTATTGATCCAGATCTGCATGGTGGTGGTGGGCATCGCCTTTGCGGCGTTCCAGATTGCCATTTACGTGGTGCACAACAGGAGGGTCGCGCAGGGAAAGCACAAGCCCGACAAGAACGGAAGGCCACCGCAAATTTATGTCCCGTAGTCGAGCTGAAGTGAGGGCCGGGGCTCCTGACACAAGAGAGGGGGAAGGAAAATAAGGATTCAAAACAGAACAACCACCAACACTTTGTCCACGACGGACTTGGTCTCACCTTTCCGCTCCGAGAGATTCAAGCACATGCAAGCCCTTGTCGGGCCGTTTTGAGCCAATAATAGCAATGACCGCGCACAACCAACACCCAACATGTGTGATGCTAAGCAACGAGCCGTCCACGAACACGATGTGCTGGAGCTCAGCGACGATTCCGAACTTGAGGTCCATCCTAATGTCGACAAACGGTCCTTCATCAGGGCCAAGCAAAGCCAGGTCCACATGGAGCGCCAGCAGCGAAAGCTCAAGATCGAGTCGTACAGGCACCAGCTCATCGTCAACGGCGTCTTGATGCAGCGTCTCTCTGCAGTCTGGTTGTCTAGTCATTGACGGGGAGATTACCTTACCTTATCGATGCTACAACGGAGGATGGCAAGAACTATCCGCAAGAGATCGAAAGATGTGGAGAAACAGTGTGATTTCGGTGCAGATTTACCTTACCGTTCCAGGTTCATGTAGAGTTATTGCCCGCTCAGGGGTTAGATCTGGGTCATGACATCACCACCTCCATGACATGTAAGACGAACCCTTCTCAAACGAAAAAAAACCCCACATCCTTCAACATTCATTCTATGGTCCTAAACTGGCACCAGATAGCTAACTCACAACAACATCAACCCATTTAAATCTTCAAACGCAACGAAAGATGAGCCAATTGTCCGCGACAAAAAGTGCTGTGGCCCGACTGGGGCGGAGTGTCAAAGCCAAACACAACAGCTCGGCGGCAAGGCCGCTCCGAGCCTTGTCCAGTACAAGTCACTTGTGTGCCAAACCAAGCTGGAAATCCGAGGTTAGATTCCTAATCTTGCAATTATATACATATATTGCGCTCAAAACACTCATTTACACTCGATGCAAAGCAGTCCAGTGATCCCCAGGCAGCTCCGGGTCAAACCCAACCAGGACAGGTCTCCCCTCCCAGCACTGCTTCTGCAACAAAGGCAACAAGTCAAAAGAAACAAAAAACCCAGGCCGAGTTGGATGAAGAACTCCGACAAAAGATGGAGGGCATAGCTGGCGAGGGGGGTGCGTCGGGGGTCGAGTACGAGGACGGGAGGCCTGTGGCCATGAAGAGGTCCGTCAGGGACAACATGTTTCGGTACATCTAACTACATGTACATGTAGCCACATTCCTGTCCCAACCCTTCCTTTTTCGTCACCTAGCAGATGTTCTTCTGGGCGTTCCCAGACAGCGTCCACTTGGTGTTGACACCGCAGGGCGACTCGCGCACCGTGTTGCCGTTGACCGTGAGGGTGACCGAGATGTCCTTGTTGTTGGCGAACTCGGAGCGCGCCGCGAGCCGGACCTCGCCGCCGCCCTGGACCGTGCCGCCCTTGATCGCGAGGTTGTAGCAGTTCTCGATCAGGACCGCATTGTTGCCGTTGTTGGCCAGGTCCACGCTGTTGATGCTGGCGCCGCCCGACTGCGACACGCAAAACACGCCGCGCCCGCCGCCGCGCGAGACCACCTTGTCGATGTACACGTTGGTGCTGTAGCTGCCGCTGGCGAGCTGCCCGTTGTTGTTGGCCATGCGCAGCGTCGCGTACCCGGTGCCGGCCGCCACGTTGTTTCCGTCGACCAGCCCGACCCGCGCGTTGGTCGTCTTCTGCAGCAGCAGGCCGCACTCGCCCACGTTGCGCGCAATCACCTGGTTGATGGTCAGGCCGTCAATGTTCCAGGTCTCGACGGCGTGGCTGCCCGCCCCCGTGACCGAGATGACGTCCATCTTGACGTTGGAGTTGGCCGCCCGGTCGCGGTCGAAGCGGATGCCCATCCCGCCGCTCAGGTTCATGGTGATCTTGCCGAGGTTGAGGTTGCGCGTGCCTGAGAAGCGCAGGCCAAAGTACGGGCTGCCCGTCATGGTCAGGTAGGGGATCTGCACGTCGCTGGTGTCGGTCGACTCGATGGCGCCGCGGCCCGAACGGGACGCGACGTTGATGGTGCCACACCCTTCAAAGATCTTGCCGCTGCTGATGGTGATGGTGTTGGCGCCGATCGAGCCCGACGCCATGACAGCCACGCGCTGCCCGCTGCTGACCGAGTCGAGGGCGGCCTGGATGGCCGCGCGATAGTCGGAGCCCGAGTAGACCTGGCTGCCGCCGCGGGTGGCCCTGAAGGAGTTCCCTGAGCCCGTGACAGTGGCCTGGGGCGAGCCGGAACCGCATTGGGCTTGCACGGCCGAGGTGAGGGCCAAGGCCGCGGTGAGAACAGAGAGAGTAAACTGGGTCATGGCTGCGGTTCGCTTTGCGGTTGTGAGGGCTGTGTCCGAGGTCGATGGGGTTTTTCGACGAAGGCGTTGCGCTGCTCTATTTAACCTCCATGATCTCAGCCTTCCATTCTAGGCAATCGAGCAAACCCGGAATTGCTGGTATGTTTCACGCCTCGTCCTCCAAAAGCGATATAGTCACCTCGGACAATACAACCCCGAAAGCCCACCGTTGGCGGGAATTGGCGGTATAAATCGTCCCCGAGCACCTTGCCAAGCATGAAACTGATTAAGGGGCATCGGCAAGTTGGGCAACTTGATCCAGCGGAGCACTCAGACCCGGCTTGGCTGCAACGACAAAACTCCGTAACACAAAAGACCGAGAACCCCGGACGGCGGAGAGACTTGTGCCAGTGCCGCAATTAAATACGGACAACAGTCCCACCTCTCTCACACCAGCGTTCTGCTCTTTGCCCGAGAGCCTCGCAAGCTTTGCCAGAAGCGACGACGGCGACGAGTCTGGGTTTCCGTTGCCGTTCTTGTCTCTTTTGTCAAACGCGTTTTCGGAGGGGTTTGAAGTCAAACATACCTTTTGTTGACACGTTGAAGTCAGAGAACTATTGACTGCAAGCGGTGGAAGCGGTGTTGGAGCCGTGAGCTTGCCTCCGGCCGCCAACGTCGCGTTCCAGTTCAATTGCTCACAACTCGCTCAGGCCCAGGCATGGCAGCGACTTGAGAGATAATGAAGGTTGAGGTAGGACAACTGATTTGGAAGCTACACTTCAAAATACCGGCAGCAAAAAGCCAACAGCGGCAACTTTGGCAGGGCTTGTAAGACGGGCTTTTTCAGAGCATGAAAGCTGTGGGCATCAATCTGAGGCCCAAGGCATCGTGAAAGCTTCTCCTGAGTTATAGACAATGCCAAAATGAAAAATGATGAAATGACACACGGAGCCTTGAAATAATCAGGAGTTGCCTTGTTTTGTTAGCCATATCATCGCATTCCGAAGAAGAGAAAACAAACACCACCAGTCGCTACCACCCCCATATGATGCCAGCTCAATTACTGGGTTTCCAGGATTTTCTCCTTGTCAGATGGAGGCAAGGCTCGGCAAACAAACAGCTTCTTTGTTTAACGCCTGAACAGCTTGGAAGCATGCCCAGCTCAGCCCAAATTCGAGGTTACCTTCGAACGTTACCCCCCAGAAACCATGGACCTGAGCCAATTTTGGTCCCACCCACAGAGCAGAATACGCCCGCAACATCAATCAAGACATCGTCGAAGCCATCGCCAGTGCCCATCATGTAGAGTTGGAGTATTTTCCATCGCATGCGTAGTTGCATTACATGTAATGCGGGGAGTCTTTTTCATCTCCGTGGCGACTGCGCCCATTCATTCAGCCATGTCTGCGACCGCCTCGGGATCGACCCCATCGAGCCACCGGAGCCTTCGTAGGAGCAGCTCACATACAGCGCCGTTGGGAAGAAATCCTTGCCGCGAGTCGAACACCAAAAATGAGACCAAGCGTGGCTCAACTTAAACCTCGTCGCCCGAGGCCAGCCCATCCCTCGACAACGCAAGCAGCTCCAGCCCACTGCCCGGCTGATGCCTCCGAGTTGGCCGCTCACGAGATACCCCTATCACTGCTGGCCGCCGACCCCGGAAGCACAGAGGGCTATAGCAATTCCCCGCCGAACCCGGACCAGGAGCTGGACTCGGACAAGCTTCGTCCCAAGTTCGGCATCCGCATCCACGGCACTACAGCCGGTGGTACAGCAGATCGCGCGGCACATCTTGCACAACGCATCTCGGAGCTGAAGTTCGCCACTCGCGTTTCCCGCGATACCCGCCCACAAAAGGACTGCATCTAGGTGATCCCTCTCAACCGTGGTGGTGGCTGGATTTAGCTTGGCGCCAACTGAATGGAGAAAGCCGGAGGGACCTCTGGAGTCTGGACGTTGGGGTTCGCCATTGCCGTTTGTTTTGTTTGGTCGACAGAGACAGGAACCCCTCTCCTGTACAACTTGCTTGCAGATTCAGCTCTCATCATCACGTCGTTCACATCCCCCTTTGTACGGCCTGCATGCATGTTCAGCTCCCCTCTTCCCTCGGCTAGGCTCTTGGACGCTCCTCTTGGCCGATGCGCCTCCTCCGACCTCACGCAATCAGATGTGGATATTCGCAACGCGGCAGCGAGGGCCGAGGTCCTGCCTCCTGGATGTATAAAAAGCTGCATCAAAATGTGTCCCCAAAGACCCAACCTCGATCGTCAGTCCCTCTCGCTCGACTGACCACCCACTCCTCGTCCATCCCCGTGTCACTTCTGTCCTGCATCCACCATGTCCTCCGTCGACCAGATCGCCATCCGCACCCCGCTGGCCGCCGTGGCCAACGGCAACCACATCCGGCTGTACCAGCTTGACGTCAACGGCGGCGTGCGCGAGGCCCAGTACGAGGGCAGCTGGGGCGGCGGACAGGCCTCCAACACCATCGGCACCGTCCGCCTCAATAGCCCCCTGTCGGCCACCAACATCGGCTTCTCGCAGATCCGCGTCTACGGCATCGACAATGACGACACCATCAAGGAGTTGGCCTACGACGCCGGCCGCGGGTGGCACCTCGGCGGGCTCGGCGGCAAGTTCAAGGTCGCCCCCTACTCGTCCGTCGCCGCCGTTTTCGTCCACGAAAAGCTCCACGTCTACGCCCAGCTGCCAAACAACACCATCCAGGAGTACCGCTGGAGCGGCAGCAGCTGGGGCGAGGCCGACAACCTCGGCGAGGCCCTGCCCGGCACGTCTATCACGGCTACGGCCTGGGGCGCGAGCGAGGACTCGGCCAGCATCCGGTAGGCCTCGGAAACCCTTGCTGTTCCCTTCAGCTTTTCTGGCAAGCCAGAGCCAAAAAAAAGCCTCTCTAACTTCCCCACCTGCAGAGTCTACTTCCAAACCCCCACCAAGACCGTCGTCGAGAAGGGCAAGGACGCCAAGGGCGCGTGGTACGACGGGTGGTTGTCCTTCCCCAGCGGCGAGACGCGCGCAGCGCTGGCGGCCGTGTCGTTTAACGGGCCGCACCTGCGCCTCTTCTACACGGCGCCCGGCGGCGAGATCCGGGAGAAGGTGTCGGGCGGCCACTGGAGCGACGGCGGCTTCCGCCAGCCCGCGCTGCCGGCGAGCAGCGTGGCCGTCGTCAGCATCGGGGGCGAGCAGCTGCGCATCTATCTCCAGAACGGCACCGACAACACGGCCGTGACCGAGTTCGTGCCGGGTGGGGATGGGGGCATCGTCCACCAGGCCGCCCTCCCGCCCGCGTAGGGGGGTTTCTGTACTAGTTCCTGAGGGGACCCGGGCATGGAGTGACAGGAAAAACTATCAGAGGGCTGCTAGTTGTTAATATCCCCGAAAAACCAAATGTTCTCAAGCAAGCAAGCGCACTCACAACGCAACCACCCCAGGCCAGAATCCCCAAATCACGACGCACTAATCCACGCCCATCCACAATGCCGCCCATCATCCATCTCAGCCCCCTCTTCTCCCTTTCTCAAGGCACATGATGCAGCTGCATGATATGGTTGGACAGGAGAGAGATGGGACGAATCGTACCAAGCCGTCTATTGTATGAGTCGTGGAAGCGATGCCTCCTCGGCATGCTCCAAACGCCTGGCAACCTCTTTATGCCCTCTCACCTTGGCCACTTGCAACGGAGTCCACCGTTTGTTGCCCGTCTTCCTCCAAACATCTGCCCCTGAGCTCAACAACACCTCCACGACATCCATGCTCCCAACCTCCGCAGCAGCATACAACGCAGTACGCCCATTGTAATAGCTCCCTTTTGCATTCACGTCCGCTCCCGCTTCCAACAACCTCCTCACCAGCCCAACATCCCCCCGCAACGCCACCGCCTGCAGCGCGGACAGGCCTTTATACTTCATCAACGGCGTGTTCACCTCCGCTCCGCGCGACAACAACAACTCCACAACCTCCCCATGACCCCCCTCCGCAGCAGCCTGCACCGCCGTCCTCCCATTATTGTACGCAGGTGGCGCGTTGACGTTCGCCCCTTTGTCCAACAACCGCCGCACGACACCCAAGTGGCCCCCTCCGGCAGCAGCCTGCAGCGCCGTCCTGCCCATGTACCGGCTCGCAGGGCGGTTGACATCGGCGCCCGCGGCAAGCAACCGATCCACGACCTCCAGATGGCCGCTCCCCGCCGCCAGCGCGAGGGCGGTCCGGCCGCCGTTGTTGCCACCCGGCGCGTTGACCGCGGCGCCGGCGGAGAGGAGGGCATTGACGACGGGGAGGTGCCCGGCCGAGGACGCTGCCTGCAGTGCTGTCTTGCCGTAGTAGCCGATGGGCGTTTCGTTGGGATCGTGGCCCTCGGAGAGGAGATGGGTGATTTGGTCGAGGTTGCCGTCTGCTGAGGCGAGTTGCAGGGGGGTCCAGCTGGCTTCCTCCTCCTCCTTCGTGTTGGTGGGGTTCTCTTCTTTCCCAATCTTGTCCATCACAGCTGCTATGCTTTTGGCGAATGCTTGCGCAGTTGACGCTTGAAAGGAGACGGGGCCGGTGTTGGTATGTAAGCAAAAGGCCCCAAGAGACGGCCGAGTTGACCAGGAGGATTTGTGCAGGTGTGTTTCAAACTGTCGCAAGTTGGGTCGGGGGATGGTCGCCGACTGCTTCCAGCGCACGCCAAAGGCCCCCAATGACACTGTCCGGAAATTTTTCGAGTCATCCTTTTTCGCGGGGCATGTGTCCCCCCTCAGCCCGCTCTCAACACCGCGGTGAAGCCGTGATAAGCCGCAACGACTGGTGAGTGTAACCTCATGATCCTTCAAAGCCCGCACATTTCGCAACACGCCGCGGCCCGCCACTTCTCAGCAAGAACTGAGTGCTAACAAAAGGTAGTCGCAACACCCTATAGTGTCAAGACTTCAAATGTTGAAGACCCCGTTGATTGCGCCGCTCTTCTCAAAAGCAGGGGTTGACGCTGCCATGGGTCTTGTCTGTGGGACTCGACCTTCGTGAGATAACGGGTGCGCTTCGTTCAGCCGCTGCCGTTTGTCAGCAGGAACCACGGTGACAGCAATATCAATCATCTCTTGGCCCAGAAACACCACCGGTGTGATGGCGGCCTTCACACACACACGCTTCGCCGTTCCTTGGGTCTCAACAACCCATGTTCTTGTGCAGCTCCCGTCCGGAGAGCTGATCAACTCGGTGGCGTCGGTCAGTTGCACCACTTTCTCGCAGCACCGACTCAGTACCTTTTGAACTGAACCAAAGTCCGACAGCTCCGCATCCATCGTGCTCCCGGCGGGAGTCCATGGATACACGGCTGTGTACCAGCGTTCCTTGCTTCGCTCGCCCAAGTACCAGGTTTGGCTCAGCGATGTCTCGTATCCGTCAAGCTGGCTCGCTAGAAACTTGCTCGGGACTTTGCTGCCCCAGACAAGCAGCAGACCTTCGCCGATGGAGGGGGCGGTGCGAGTATGGATGCCGACGACGCCGCATACCACGGCAGTGTCGCCTGGAGAAGCATGAAGAGAGTGGGAGTCGTATTCTCTTACAACAGGTTGTCCAGTTCCAGCAGGTCCAGACTGCATTTCCAGGAACTCGACGCCCCGAGTCTGAACAGAGACCTTTAAGGGGATGTGATGTTTTACGACACAGAGATCAGCTGGATGACTAGGTCGGACCACCTCAACACGAGATGGCGGCGGACGGAACCGCGTGCTGACTCCCCGCTGCTCCGCCTGCAAAATAATCGTCTCGCGTTTGAGATTTGCAGGGTTAAAAGTGCTGATGCCTCGTTAGCACCGGATAGGAGCGGGCTGAGACTTGGTTATGTAACTTGCATTCTCTGCCCCCCGGAGCGACTTCTCCCAACGGCCGCACCCGAACCGGCAGAAACCGAGAGCGGCATCTCGTCAGGAGAATGAGGCTCGGCAGCCAACCATACGCGGCTGAACCTGCGCCGCGTGGACGAACCGGGTATTTTTTTGACAAGGAAGGCGGGACTGCACAAGGCGTCGTCCACGGAAGAACAAATGAGCACCGCAATATAAAACCACTGGAGGTGTTCGGCGGGGGCGATGTATACGTCCAGCTGCATGGCGACACTGGAAAGTAATACCATGGGGGTTTCTAGGCCAAAGTGTTTGTTCGTCCACTGACGCGAGCGTTGCCTGAACCAGGAAGGGGATGCTGCGAAAAGAAAATGAAGCGGCAGCGCGAAACCAGAACCCGGGACCTGCAGGCCGTTTCTGGGCACAGAGAAGGTGAAGATGGACTGATCGGTGGACCTGCGGACAATCTCATGTTGCAGCCGCTGAAAAGCAGCATGGCGTTCGCCGTACAGTAGAGGGAGATTCACTCCAAAGAGGCCGAGGAGGGAATATGCAATGTCCTCCTCTCTTGTGGTATTTCGGTTGGCGGCCCAAGACATGCGAGTAGCAATGCTGAAAGTGTCGAGCATGTCGGCGAGGTCGGCGCGGCACAACCCACAACGGGGCCATGCTGAAGGATCATGCTGTCCTGTCGCGGCCCTCGCGGGGACTGGGCAGCGGGGGTATGGATGCCACCTGAAAACCAGCTCCTCGATTCCTGTGAGCGACGAGAGCAACGACCATAGGCCGTCGCGATTGCCGAACTTAACCCACTGCTGGTTGTAGAAATCAACAGCAGGAGGAGCGATGAGCTCCTGGAGGGTCCACCCTCGCGTGAACCACCTGTTCTTGGTCGACAGCTGTTCCGGCTTCTCGGAGTGAAAGTCGGAGATGTGGGCGTAGCACACGGCCGACTCGGCGTACCAGGCAAACATGGAGTTGATGGCCTCGGACAGCTCGGCGCTGCTGGATTTGTCAATGCAGCAGGTGTCGATCCAGATGTAGTCGTATCCGTTGTCCTTGGCTACCTCGGCGGCTTTGAGGACCTTGGCCAGGCCCAGCTTGCCACAAGCCAGGAGGTGCGGTCGCCCATGCTGGACATCGTCGAAGAGAATTTCGCCTTCGCCCCAGGTGTGGGACAGAATGGCATATGGCGGCTTAGCATTGCCAACAAAGTCGGTGAGCTCCAGGCATTCGGTGTGCAGCAGGCGCATGGTTTCCAAAGTGTGTCGGCTTGGGATTTGGTAATGTTTTAAGACGATTGTTTGCTCGAAAGCGGGGAAACTTGAACTCGGTTCAAAGTTGGACGGCAAGATGCACTTGCGGCACTCTGGGCTTTCGCCAAAGGTCGGCTTGCGCAACACAGCCACAGTCTGTTGTTGAGCGCAAGGCTGACAGCCTGTCCAATGACAACCATGGATAAGGGAGTGTTGGTCCAATGTCCCAGGCTTGAATGATAAAACAACCGGCTTCTGGCATTTTCAGTTTAAGTGCTTTGATGAGTTCATTGAGCTCGGCCGAGGAAACTGCCAGTGAGGTGGCGGAGCCGTAATAATAAGAGTCGCAGTTGCCTGGGCTGGTCTGGGACCACACACCACGACGCAGACCAGAGCACTGCGACTGCAGTGACCACGTGGAGAATACAAGGCACATGGTGACTGAGCCATGCAGCGGGAAGGAACGATTTAATGACTGTGCGAGAGCAGACAGCCCGATCATTGAGAACCCAACCTGAGGCAGCCACGGCAACAGAATGCGCGCTGGACTTGGGTGATTCCTGTGAGGGGACACCAAGGTCGAGAATGTGGGTGGAAGGAAGTGATCGCGAAAGAACTCGTCCGTTCACCTTCTCACCAACGCGTACAAAGTTCAAAACACCAGGTCTGTTGCCAGCCCAGGAGCCCGGGTTTCCTGCCATCTTCCGGTTTCCCAACATCTGCAATCCCGCATGCAGCCTTCAACCCCACCCGCGTGAACATTCTTGCCAGCTCGACCTGCGCCAAAACAAGAAAAAAAACGGCAGGATGGGAGGCAGATTCAGCAAGTTTAGTTGTTCCTGCGCGATCAACTGCAACCGGCCGACCCTCGTCCATGATCACGACGGCGAGGTCGGTCAGTGCCCGCGATGCACCCAGCTGCGCCGAGGCGCCGAGTCCCGCGCCTCCTCGGCAAGCACCAGCACTGAGTACCTGCCTCGACCGCGGTACTATGACTCGCCCAGCCCCGAGAGAATCCATCGTAAGCCCCATCGCCCCGAATGATCCCACTCTCTCCCAGTTCCTGCCTCTTTTCTGCCCCGGGCTTAAAGTTCCGGCCAACTCCGGACCGGGATCATGACCATTCTTCCCAGTCCGAGACCTCGAAAGGAAGGGGAAATGTTGGTTAACAACGAGCACTGAGCAGCATCCGGATCTAACGCTTCCATCGTCTACGCGAGAGCTATGCAACAGCTGGACCCCCGCATGCGGCCCCACGACCGCTACATCGGCGTGTTCGATGACACCGACACTCCGTCTTTTATCAGCGACACTCCCGATCCAAGCCGCTCTTCCTCCGTGGCCGAGAGCCCAAGGACGCGCACCCGTGCCCACCTCGCCCGCGCCGCCGCCCGTTTGGACCTTGCCGCAGCGGCTGCAAACAACTCAAATGCTGCTGCCAATTTGAATCAGATTGGAAACGAGGAAGAGGACAGCCCGCCGACGCCTTCCAGCATGTCCCAGTCTAGCACTGTTGTCTGTCACGGATCGGACGGGGGCTCCCGGCCTATGTCTCGGGCTGCCGTCGGCGGGGGGTCCCACCTTGAGCGCCGCTCTGCGTCTGAACGCCCGGATGGGCAGCGAGAACGGGGAGGACGCAGGGAGAACAATGGCGAACGTGGCAGGGAGTCCAGCAGAAGGAGCAATGTCAGCAGAGCCGCAACAGACCAGCGGGCGGCCCGTCGGGGTCGGGAGTAGGTGATGGATCAAGAGGTTGGTGGACGGAACAATGATGTTGGAAGAATACCAGTTGCTCGGCATGTGGGATTATACGGGTTTTGGGCGGACGGATTCTGCTGTTTGACATTTCTTGCTTTGTGGAGTTGCTCATGTTTGTTTGAGGTGCACGTATCCGGCATGGATTTCACATTCATCGTGCACACCGCCATCAAGGCATCACCATCTCTGGCGTTCTGTACAAATAATAAACTGCGCACGATTTTCACCTCGGGATAAAGAAGCACCTGCAGTCAGCAGTTGCTTCTCCCACTGGTCTCTTCTCCCCCTGCATGATGTCTTGTGTTCGACGCAGCTCAAACTGGTGACAAGTCGCAGGATTCCAGACGTCACGGAGCTGCAGGAAGATGCTTCTAAAGCGCAGACGAGTGCAGAGTCCTGCGACATGTCGGGCATCTCTGTCCCCGTCAGGCCTAAGATGACCTTTAGGACTTTAGATTCTTCTTCGAATATCTCTCTCTCTGTCCACCTCCGCCTCTGATTTCTTGCGTTCCACTCCTCAAAGCTGGGTCCACTCACCACACCTCAGAGTCCAACCCCGTACGACATCCATAACTTGGACGTCGTCAAGCGCAATGCCCAGATTGCAAAATCCCTTGCAACGTCCGTGGGACACAGTGACTCTTGTGGTGCCCTGTCTCGTCAGTCTCTATGCCGTCGTCGCCAAGTGTACGTTCATGTGGATTCAATCTCTGAGGGCTTGTGCTGATATGGCTGATGAACCAGTGGTAAAAGACGTCGTCGAGGATGCCCGGTTGGCCCCGTCGGCCCCTTGGAGCCCCGTGAGACCCGGCACGGTAAGCCCGCCCTCTCTGCCGCGTAACTGCCCTCCCTGCCCAGAACCTCCCCTTGCCGGTCAACCACTTCACCGCTGAGGAGCTTCCCCCTTGGCTTATTTGAGCAGCCACCTTCGCCGCCACACCCCTGCCCACCCTGCCGACGATGCTGATGCAAACCACTGACCCCGATGCAGAACGCTAACCCTTGCAAGCATGCATTGCACATCGTTGATGACTTGGCGAGGAGTTCTCACTCATTCGTTGTTGCTCGCAGTGCTGCCCAAACCTTTGCATGAGTCGTTCCAGTCCGCATCTAACATCATTCATGGCACGATGTACAATTTCCAAATGCTTCTTCTCGTTTGTAGAAGGGAAGAGACCTCCGGGATCCAACCGGGCACGGCATGACCGCTTGTGCATGGCGAAGGCGGCTCGATATTGCCTCTCCGGGGGCCAAGACCACAATGTGCCGGCGTCACATCCATGCCATTGGACCGGCAATCTGGGGCCCCACGAACCTTCATCTCTGGCTCATCTAGATATGTTCATTCCCCCGGCTTTCTGCACAACGCCGCAGCATGAGAAGATAAGTGGCTCGCATGAACAGCTAGACGGCCCGTCTTGTAAACCACCTGCCCCCCTTGGGCCCGGCACTTGCTGACTGTTTAATCACGGGATTGGAAATCTAAGCGACGGACCACGCCCTTTATAGCCAGCCACATCTTCGTCAGCGGTGCTCAACCTGGATTTTCATCCTTGGCTTCTTACCCGCCAACTGCCCTCAGGACCATCCACCCAATCCGCACCAACATCTCCAGGTCTTCTGCTCAACAGTGACCATGAAGCTCACAACCGTCCTCGCGGCACTCAGCCTGGGCATCGCTGACGTCTCAGGCCACTACATCTTCCAGCAATTCACCCTCGGCTCCAAGAAGTTTGCCGTGTACGAGCACATCCGCAAAAACTCCAACTACAACTCGCCTGTAACCGCCCTCTCGTCCAACGACCTGCGGTGCAACGTGGGCGGCAACTCTGGCGCCAGCACGACCGTCCTCGACGTCACCGCCGGGGATTCCTTCACGTTCACGTCCGACGTTGCTGTGTACCACCAGGGCCCCATCTCGCTGTGTGTACCATGCTCTAAATAGGGGTATGGGCAATAAGACTGATCGTGTATATACGACAGGTACATGTCCAAAGCCCCAGGCTCCGTCCACGACTACGACGGATCGGGCGACTGGTTCAAGATTTTTGACTGGGGCCCGACTTTCAACGGCGGCCAGTCTTCGTGGCCGCTGCGGAGTATGTACCCCTTGTTCTTGCCAAATGACCGTACCCGACTGCTCTCTCAACGCTTGATCCCAGGACCACGGGGAACTCAGCTAACACGTCTCTAGCCACGTACCAATACAACATCCCCAAGTGCATTGCCAACGGCGAGTACCTGCTGCGTATCCAGTCGCTGGCCATCCACAACCCGGGCAGCGTCCCGCAGTTCTATGTCAGCTGCGCCCAGGTGAACGTGACGGGTGGTGGCAATAGCAACCCGAGCCCGACCGTCAAGATTCCGGGCGCCTTCAAGGCGACCGACCCTGGATACACTGCCAATGTGAGTTGCCCTTGTCACATTGAGGGTGGAGTACCTATTGGGTGATAAGGGAGAAGCTGCTGACCGAGGGGGCAGATTTACAACAACTTCAACTCGTACACTGTTCCAGGACCGGCGGTGTTCAAGTGCTAGGTGCCGCGGGGGGTTGTGCTTGGAAAATTCTACGACTCGGAGGAGTCAGGAAGGGTTGGCGATGAATCAAGATGTGCTAGTGTTTCTGCATGAGCTTTGGAGTTGACAAATGCCATTCATCTTTCTCCGCTGCCCTGGCACTGTGTCAATCACTCTGCTCCATGTCGGTGGACGTGCATCCTTCTCGGTTGTCGGGATCCCGGCCTCCTTCTCCGCGACCTTCTCAATGTGCGACAAGCCCCGGCCACGCCGAGAGGTGATCGGCATTGTCAGATCCTGGACGCCGGTCATTGCCGGATTCGGCCCGGAGGACGGGGGATCCTTTCGGACTGCCAAGCCCCGAGATTCGGGACCTGGTGGAGCCCATGTGGGTGATGCAGGGTCGCAGGGCCGGTAGCTGCTTCAAGGGGTCGCAAACGACTGAGACGTTTTTAGTCTTGGTTCCAGGGAACAAGAAAGTAAAGGTTGAAGGAAAGCGAAAGATAACAATAATCTAAAAGAGAGAAGAGGCCCCGAGTGATGAGCGGCAGGAAAGAAGATGCGATTGAAAAGGAAAAGGGCCCAAAAAAAAGAAAAAGGAAAAAAAAAAAAAAAGAAGGAAAGAGTGAAGAAAGAAGAAAAGGATTGAGAGAAAGGCTGAGAAAAAGACAGCTGAAAATGTATCAGAATCAACAGTAGGCATCTCCTCATCCATGGGATTGACAGAACATTGAAACCGGATTTAAGTGAGCTCATGACCACGCGTGCTTCGATGCTTTCGCTTGCAACAAATTACCTAACCACGTAATGAGTTGCGGTTCTCGGTCCACTCTGGTTTTGACTCTGGGAGCCCAGATTCGAAACTGCTCGGCTTTGGAAGGCGCCTCCATGTTCTGGAGTGGGAAGATTGTTGGCCGGGTTCAAATGTGTATTGATTAATAATACACTTCGCCAACCATGATTCTTCGTAGCTCAACAGAGGGACTGAGGCAGGTTAGCCAAGCGGTGTCAAGAACAATGGAAGTGATGAGGGTTTGATGAAGCTGCCTGGCAAAGCATGTGGCCTCTGAATGTGACCAAACTCTCAAGGCGTTCCTTCCCCCATTCAATTTCTCAGGGTTCAAGTTCATTTCAAGTCACGTCATTCGCCGGCAGGACTTGGTCAGAATGGGAGCTGAACAGCAGAACAACGTGGGGACTGATATGTGTTTTGGGAAAGAGCGACTCGTCGTTCAAGCCAGTAGGCAAGGTATTCCATTCAACATGGAACGGAGCACCCTTCAGCCTGCCGGCGAGGCGGACTTGAGCTGCAAACACCGTAACTTTTCGGATTCCTCCCCGTCGAACTGAAGGATGACTCGCAACTTTCCCTCCTCCGTCTGAGCACCACAGGATTACCCAGGTAGGTACACAGGTGGTTCCAGATTGCTTTTGTTAGCACCCCAGCTCTTTTTCCTTGCACTGCTCACTCAAGTCAACACTGTACCCCGAAGTGCAGTCATTATCGCCAGATGCTGTTTTCTTCGCGCTTGAAGTTCATCTCAGCCAACGATCCAACTTGCCCGCTTGCAAGACAGGCCTTTCAGAATCCAAGCCACTTGGACGCTGCCCAAGCTCGTTCGACACTCAAAAGCTGTGTTTGGACACGACCACGAATGTTCGCGCCTGACTGATATATTCGTCAGCTTCCAGCTCACTGCCGCGATCACTGACGGCAGCTGCAAACGCTGGGCCGTCGGACCGCTGAACTTACTATACGCAAGTTGATTGGGTATAGGCTGATTGGTAAACAAAATGGGCTCTGAGGAGCTCTTAAGGTCGAGAATAGATGAAGACAACGAGGGGTCAGTCAGCAGAGCGGCATTGAGCATGGCCGGGGATTTATCCAAAGTGGGGGAGATTGCCGCCTCGTCCTTCAGCGCCCAACGGAATTTCTTCTAGAACCGGACAGACCGCGACGAGCCAAGGGATCTCAAAGACGGCCGGGCAGTTGTTGGTGGCAAGCTCGCAGCCAACATGCCGCTCTCTCCAGCACCTGGAGACGGGAGCGCGGGCTCATCATCCATGTCATGTTCCAGACTGCTGCGAGTGTGCACTCAGCCGAAGCCCCGGGCCTCGCAGCATCCCCTCACACGAGAAGACCCCCCCAGGGTTACATCCGGCCGTTGGACACCCGCTACCGAGCAATCGCGTTTGGTTACTGCTGCCCTGGACGTTCCCCCACGAATCATCTAGCGCTCGATTCCTCCTGCCCTATCGGCCAATCCCCACGATGGTGATTCGCTGTCCGGAGCCACCCCCGCGACACGGGCAGGAATACCCTGGCGGGTGCATGTCGAGCACGGCGCCTGCTTCCGCCTGATACCCTGCCTCGCCTGCTTCCCCGACTCCGTCATGCCGCCCCTGCCCAGGCAAGCCAGGCTGCCCGTCAGCTTGGCCGGCCCCTGGAAGAAAAGTTGGGGAACGGCCCACCCTGCGCCTGTTTCCCCAATTTACCTGCTCCCTTTAATATGAAAGCTTGTGCTGGCAACACGCCGATCTCATATGTTCCTGGCCGGAGGCTATACTCTGGACCTGCAGCCCAATCTATCTGGCTCCATGCCCACCAAGATGCAGCCGCTCATTCTTCCGCAGGATCCATCCTATCGGTGACATTCCGTTTGTCTTTCCCCGGAGAGCTGTTCCGTTTACCGATGCACCAAAAATGCGGAGTGCAGGGACGGGGCGCGGCAGGCGCCTTCCACCAGGCCGGGAGACGTTATTTATTCCTTCGCATCGCTCCTGAAGAGTTGACTCGGGAGAGATGCTTGTCTTTCTTGGCCCAGCCTGATTTCGGGACCTGCCTGTGAAAACTCTGGGTGCATCAGAGCCATGAAGCTTCTCAGCCGCATCGGGGCATCCGCCCTCGTGGCGTCGTCGTGTAAGTCGCGGGCTGCTGCGTCATCTTGCTATGCCATTGCATTGAGCATTGCTGACCGTCCCCAGGCCTGCAGCAATGCGCTGCGCAGATGACCGCCGGATCCTACACGGACGCCGAGACTGGCATCAAGCTCAAGACCTGGTCCGCCACCGATGGAGCTCCGTACACGTTTGGCTTGGCCCTGCCTTCTGATGCCCTGACAAAGGATGCCACCGAGTACATCGGATATCTGGTACGTCAAGGAGCTCCCTGCCACAGGCATGATAAGTACTTTGCTCACAAGAACTAGCGCTGCTCGATTGCCAATGCTACCTCCCCCGGGTACTGCGGTCTATCCCACGGCCAGTCTGGGCAAATGACACAAGCCTTGCTGCTGGTTGCGTGGGCTCACGAGAACACCGTCTACACGTCGTTCCGCTACGCCACGGGCTACACCCTCCCCGACGTCTACACTGGCGACGCCAAGCTGACGCAGATTTCGTCCAACGTCACGGCCACCAGCTTTGAGCTCCTGTACCGCTGCCAGAACTGTTTCGCCTGGAACCAGGACGGCACCGCCGCGAGCGTCTCTACCAGCCAAGGAAACCTGATCCTCGGACGTGCTGCTGGCAAGCAGGGTCTACAGAACCCCACGTGCCCCGACAAGGCTACTTTTGGTTTCCACGACAACGGCTTCGGACAGTGGGGAGCGCCGCTCGAGGGCGCGACCCAGGCTTCGTACGCGGACTGGGCTGCGCTGGCCAAGACCACGCCGACGACGACCTGCGATGGGTGAGTTGACGCCTCGGGTTTTGGGCGGAGCAGCTTCAATGGCAGGTGCTAACAAACTGCTCTCCAGCTCTGGCGGCCCTGAGGTCAAGTGCACTGCGGCGCCGGACAAGACGTACGACTACATTGTCGTTGGTGCCGGTGCCGGTGGTATCCCCGTCGCAGACAAGCTCAGCCAGGCCGGCCACAAGGTTCTGCTCATTGAGAAGGGACCCCCGTCTACTGGCAGGTGGAACGGCACAATGAAGCCCAAGTGGCTCGAGGGCACCGACCTCACCCGCTTCGACGTTCCGGGCCTGTGCAACCAGATTTGGGTCGATTCTGCCGGTATTGCCTGCACCGATACCGACCAGATGGCGGGCTGTGTCCTTGGCGGCGGCACTGCTGTCAACGCCGGTCTGTGGTGGAAGGTGAGAGCTCCCATACCCGCGGCGCTGAGCAAGAACTAACGCATCTGCAGCCCAATGCTAAGGACTGGGACTACAACTTCCCCGCCGGCTGGAAGTCCAAGGACCTCGTGGATGCCACCAAGCGCGTCTTCGACCGTATTCCTGGCAGCTGGCACCCGTCCCAGGACGGCAAGCTCTACCGTCAGGAAGGCTTCGACGTGCTGTCCAGCGGCCTGGCCAAGTCTGGGTGGAAGTCGGTCGTCGCCAACGATGCGCCCAACGAGAAGAACCACACCTTTGCTCACACCCACTTCATGTTTGCGGGCGGCGAGCGGAACGGCCCGTTGGCCACATACCTCGTTTCTGCGGACGGGCGCGACAACTTTGACCTGTGGACCAACACGGCCGTGCGGAGGGCCGTCCGCACCGGTGGCCAGGTCACTGGTGTTGAGCTGGAGTGCTTGAGCAATGGCGGCCTGAGCGGGACCGTCAAGCTGAACCCCAAGGGTGGTGTTGTCTTCTCGGCTGGTGCTTTCGGCTCGGCAAAGCTGCTCCTCAGAAGTGAGTCAAATTCTGCAAGACAGTAATCAGGGATACTAACCAACTGTGCAGGCGGTATCGGCCCGGCTGATCAGCTCGAGGTTGTCGCTGGGTCCAAGGACGGCGAGACCTTCGCGGCCAAGGCCGACTGGATCAAGCTCCCCGTCGGCTACAACCTGATCGACCATCTCAACACCGATCTCATCCTCACGCACCCCGATGTTGTCTTCTATGACTTCTACGAGGCCTGGACTGAACCCATCGCGAGCGACGAGGAGGCGTATCTCCAGAAGAGGTCCGGCATTCTCGCGCAGGCTGCCCCTAACATTGGCCCGATGGTGCGCATTTCCCTCCTTATTGTCAGTAGCCAGCAGCATCCGCTAACAGTGTGCAGATGTGGGATGAAGTGACCCCCTCGGATGGCATCGTCCGCCAGTTCCAGTGGACTGCCCGTGTGGAAGGCGACTCTCGGATTACCAACTCGAGCCGTATGTTGTTGAGGCCCCCTTTTCGCTCCCTTAAAAACTAACCTGTCCAGACGCCATGACCCTCAGCCAGTACCTCGGCCGCGGCGTCGTCTCCCGCGGCCGCATGACCATCACCTCGGGCCTGGCGACGGCCGTCACCGAGCACCCGTATCTCCACAACAAGGGGGATCTGGAGGCCGTGATCCAGGGCATCAAGAACGTGCAATCCGCACTCAACGTGATTCCCAACATCACCTGGGTCCTCCCCCCGCCCAACGGCACCGTCGAGGACTATGTCAACAGCGTACGTCCCTCTCTTGATCTCAATAAAATAAAGAGAAAATGACTAACAAAGTTTCAAGCTCCTCGTCTCCCCCTCAAACCGCCGCTCCAACCACTGGATGGGCACGGCCAAGCTGGGCTCCGACGACGGGCGCACGGGCGGCACGGCGGTGGTGGACGTCAACACCAAGGTGTACGGCACGGACAACCTCTTTGTGGTGGACGCGTCCATCTTCCCGGGCATGACGACGGGCAACCCGTCGGCCATGATTGTGGTGGCGGCGGAGCAGGCGGCGGGGAGGATTCTGAAGTTGAGGGCTTAGCCTTTAGGCTTTATCGTAGGGAGCTATGTGAGTCAAAGGTTTTTTAAGGTCTGAGGACTTGGTAGTTGTAGGGCACCCCGGCAGTTATGGCCCTGGCCTCTGGGGTGGGTAGGGGCGCAATGTAACATTTTGTTGTTTTTTGGTCGTCAATGATGAGAGGATATTTCCCTCCACGGCATGAGCTTGGGAGAGTGTGAACACGCTCAGGAAGGGTGGAGATCTTGCTCCTGTCCCGAAGACGAGTGTCTCCACCACACCAAGGCTCCATCGCCTTCTCCCGCCTTGATAGACCAGTGGAGCCGAACCCTCGCCAAGCTACGGTGGGTGTCCACACTCACAAGTCTTCCGTAGTATAGTGGTCAGTATGTGAGCTTGTCATAGGGCAAGCCCCTCATAGCAACGCTCGAGACCCGGGTTCAATTCCCGGCGGGAGAGAAACCACAGCTTCATCTTTTGCCCCGGTGAGCTTGATTTTTCCTTCTGGTGAGAAAGGGAATCTGAGGCATTCTTTCTTTTCGGCGTTGGCCACTGGGCTTTTGGGTGCCTCCTGCTCGAGTGGATTTGGTTGGGCGCTTCTTCAAAGTTCCTCCTTGTCTCACCGTGGCTGTCTGTTCACCCTTCACACTCCCTGGAACAGTAAAATAGTTTCGACTTTTGAATTATTTAGTTTTGAGCACTTGTAGGTCACAATCGTCGGGGAAGAGCATCATGCCGCGGAGATGGAAATGACACAGTTTGAGAGTTGCAGGTTGGGAGTTCGTGGTTTCTTTTTGTTGAACCATGGTCTGGTTGCCCCCTGACGCGACTTGCTGGACATGGTGCCACTTGCACAACGAGTCTTCCTTAATTTTCTTGTTAACCAACAGTGAATGGTCTGGAAACACCCACAGTTTGGGTGTTGTTCTTGGTGATATCTCCGTGTTCAGTTGGGCCAACTGTTATTAAATGCTCCTAGCCAGAAATGCTGCAGATGTTTGCTCGCGTCTTGGGAGGGGGGGAAGTTGAGAACAGCAGAGCAGCCCTGACCAAGACGCGTCTCTGCACTTCGTCCCATCTACGCGCTCCAGGCGGGGAGAAACACGCATGCAATGTTGCCTCTTGCGGGTTCTCTTTCTTCCCCAGCAACACGCCAGCCTCCAACCTGCCCAGGTAACCCTCCTCGCGTTCACAACTCGCAACTCTCCGATCGATTTCCCAGCCTCCGACCGTGGCAATAAGTCAATCTTCATCCTCCTCCTCAAACACACCAACCAAACAACACCCATCCGCCGGCAGCGATATTGCCAAAAGCATCGCCCATCATGTGCACCGGCATCATCGGCCATTGCCAGTGCCTCAAATGCCTGGACTATCCCGTGCCCGGCAAGCTGCTTCGCGTTAACTTCTGCGACAAGCAGCAGGAGGAGCTGGCGGGCATCTGGACAAACTTCCTCCCGCACGAACGCAGGCTTGTTCCGTGCAACAAGTTGACCTTTGACCGTGTGCGCGATCCCGACTCCTGCCACTTCAAGAAGAACGAGGTCGTGCAAAAGAGCACCTCTTCCTCCGAGCCCATGGACACCGCGGCTGGCAAAGAAGCTGGCAAATCTTCCCCCTCGAGCACCACCTTCACGCCCATCAACGCCGCTCAAGTGGCCATCGCCAAAGCCGCCCTCGCCGTGTCGACCGAGAAGGCCACTCCCGCCGAGACCCAAGACACTGCCACAATTGCCTCCTCTTCTCTTGCCCCGGGCGACACCGAAAACAGAGACAAAATGGCCATTGACGCCCTCTGCGCCCTCTCCGCAACCAACCCTGCTTCGAGCCCCATTCCCAAACCCGACACTCACTCCAGACAAGAAGGGCTCGCGTCAAACAACGAGCCTGCTGCGGTGGCTTCCGCCGCCGTCACGGGCACCCCGACACATCGCACCCCACTCCCCACCAGCCGCCCGCCCACTCCCCGCGTTGTCCAGGCCACCGCTGCTGCTGCGGCCGCGGCTGACACTGCCGGGCGCGTGGCTGGGGGGGGCCAGTGGACGCATGCCGAGACAATCAAGCTGCTGGTGCTAAAGGCGAAGGGGGTTGAGTACGAGGACATGCCCGATGTAAGTACCACTCTGTCACTCTGGTGAAGCAAGCGCTGACGTGGTCGGTGGCAGCATTTGCCCGGTCGGGATTGCGGGGCGTGCGAGGACCGGCTGACTGGCCTGGCTGTCAAGTACGGGTATGAGGATTACGTCTGAGGGAGCCGGCGGTGGGATTGGCCGATGGTTCACATGGGTGTGAACTGTCTTTGGAGGAGTTAGGTGCTTTGGGCTCTTGGTCGATACTGGACAGGAACATGGCACGGGCTCGCGTTGGCTGCGTTCAGCCAAGGGATTGGGACATGCATGGACGGGAGACGGATTTGGGGGTTTCTGAAAGCTGCTGGTGAATTGGTGGGGATTGATGACAATGGGACTTATTTTTCTCAGGCTCAAACAATTTTCACCCTGCTGGCGTTGTCGAAGCGTGCCTGGTGTCCCCTGTGTGTGCGGCGTACTCTGCAATAATACATCCATCTCTTAACTCAGATCGGCAACAAACACCTTGGATTCAGTCCACATGTCAATAACTGCACTCCTCCTCCTCCCCCTCCCCCTTCCCCTTCCTTCCCTTCTGTTGCAATAGCAACACATCAACAGCAAGCAGAAAGAGCTAACAGTCATACCAGGATAGAGAACAGGCACCATGTAAATAAAGCTGGCATAATTATTCTAAAACTACTGGTACGTCAAACCAAGTCTGCACTGCTATTCCAACTCAACGCAGACGGACACAACTGTCTACCGTCAACTCGGCCTTCGTTCCAAAACCACGACGTTATGGTCCAGACATTCTTCGAAGCTGAGATCCCTACATCCCTCTTTTGCTCTTTCGAAAACCGGCAGCCCGTGTCTTTCCTCTACCCTCGGCGTAAGCTGGGGTCAAACGGGTTGACTACTTTGCCTCGGACGTGGAGGGCGGCTTGTCCTTGTCAGTGTCCGACGACTTGGACGCCTCCACAGAGGATCCGCCACCAGTTGAAGTGCTGCTCCCGTAAGTTGACGTGGAGGTGTTTCCATAGTATGCCTTCTCCCAGGCCTTGTCGAGCACATAGTTCCTGGCTTTTTCGTGAGGGGAGCCGCCTGCAAAAAATACAAGGGTATCCAGCTTGTCCCACTTCCTCGAGCTGGATGAATCTTTGTCAGACATGGTTTGGAGTGTGGAAGATCAAATTTAGGGGTCTGGGTGTTTCTTTTAGGTTTAAGAAAGAGCCTTGTGGTCGAGTACTGCTGGGTTTGTTTGTAAGTCTAGGAATATCGCCGTGTAAAAGGGCATGAAAGAGCAGTATTTATACTCAAGCAGCAGGTTACACCCACAAGAACAACACGCTAGCAACTCACGGTGTCACATCCAGGACCCCAGAGACCTCAGGGCACCTCCGTGGTTGTGTTTCCTGTAGGTAGTCAAGCCAGCTAAGTATCGGGCCGTCAGACCGCTTCCAAAACCTCTGTGAAGAACTATACACAAAGCATGTGTCGTTTTTTGTGAGTAACTGCCCTTTGACAACAAGAAGGTCGTGGCTTCAGGCTTAAGATGATGGCTACGGCTTGTGCTTCTTTGTGTGTGAGGCCAAGTATAGCGCAGGTGACAGAGTCACCAAGGAAGCGATCTTATTTCCAACAGAGGTTTGGAGTGGCCTATCTGCCCTCCAACCACTCTTGAGTTGCTCATGCATTTTCTACCAACCCGCCTCATCAACACCAAGAACCTCAAGCACGACACACATGCTCCCCATATACAGCAGTTCAATAAGAGAAGACATGCCATATCCAACATCTCGCCATAGTTCGACATCGCTTCTGTTCGTCTTGGCAGCTTTTTGCCTTACTAAGGGGACTTCTGGTTCAGGAACCAGCTCATACAAGGACGTCAACACGGGCATCCTCTTCAGCGGCCATGTCTCTGAAACGGGCTACTTCTTTGGCATGATGATGCCTCAGCAACCGACGACCGACTTCCTCGCGCAGCTCGTCTCGCCCCTGACCGAGGGCTCGGGATGGGGCGGCGTCAGCTTGGGGAGTTCGATGAAGGGCCCGCTTCTACTTGTAACATGGTAAGCTGGACCAGGGAATGAAGCTCAGACACGAGAAAACTGACCATACCCTCACCCTGAACAGGGCCGACGGCGAGAAAGTCATGACAGCCACTCGGGAAGCCGACGGCAACACCGCAGACAGCGTCGTGCCATACACAACCAACCCGATAACCCTGTCCCCCATCCCAGAGGGGACCTTTGTCAACGACACCCACGTCTCCTCGACCTTCCTCTGCAGCGGCTGCATCAACAGCGACTCGTTCGATCCAGCGTGGGCCGACGAAACCAACCGCGACGTCTTTTTCGGGTATGCCTTTTCGCAAATCGCAGTCGAGTCGCCCTCTGACATCAACACGACCCTCTCGGACCACTCCGGGCAGGGTGCCGGGTATGGTGCGTTCAAAATGGACCTGAACAATGCCAAATCGGACGACTATGACAAGTACGCAGCGATGGCGGAACAGGACAGTGGTGGTGCCGATTCTGAGCAGCCAAGCGCCAGCTCGACGAGCAGCCAGAGTGAAACACCAACCCCAACCGTAGAGGCAACCCCGTCGTTGACCACGGAGACACCGGCGGCCACTACCACCGACGACCAAGGATGGAGGGACAACTGCTGGGAGTCGGAATGCGACATGCCGAGCGGGACGGATTACAGTTACAGGGACATGTCCCACGCAGAGTTCTTTGCCTTGCTAGCCGTAGGCGTGGTTTACTTGATGCAGGCGTTCATCTCCTGAGCAGAGTTTGGCTCAAAGAGAATAATGAGAACTCAGGGATGGCCAGGGTCATTCTTTTGGCGCAGGCGTTCTTCAAAAATGTTTTTTAAAAGTATCTGTAGCCAGAGTCAGCCCCTGGGGAGTAACACACGTTCGTTGCTTCGTCAGACAAGCCACATGGCACGTATTTCCCCTGCACTTCCACGTCACGCGAAGGGAACGCTGTTCGTACCCACCCGTCGTTCACAAATTCGTCAACAAGAGGGTATCCTGAAACCATCAAACCAGCAAGTCCATGTGCCACCCACAACGCCCGTCAGCCCAACCTGTAACTCCACGCCAACCAGCGCGTGCCTACGCGCTGTTCCCAAAGAATTTTGTGATCTTCTGGCTCCCATCCGCTTTTCCCTTGGCCTTGGCTGGGCTTCTGGCGGCGTTGCTCGTGGCACTGATCTTGCCTTTTGCCGGTTTCTGCTTGACCGGTGAATCCATCTTGAAAGAGGTTGCCTTCTTAGCTGGAGGCTCCCCCTTCACTGGCGACGAGTCCGCCTCGCGCTTGATCCCTTTCGTCGGCGTGCCCATCCCGCCGTCATCGACAGTCTTCTCCAACTCCTCCACCTTGACCGTCTTGCCAACATCCTCCCGCTCCTTCTTCACCTCCACCTCCGCCTCCAACTTTGCCTCTTTCCCCTTCGCCCCCTTGGCAAAGAAATTCGCGATATTCCCCTTATTCTCCCTGCTCGCCACGGGAATCACAAAGCTCGGCGAGTTGTTGCCCACTTTGCCCACCTCCTTGCTCACGGGATACACGTCGAGCTCCCCCGCAAACGGGCGCAGCAGCGCCTGCAGCTCCCGGCTCCACTCCGCCCGGCCCGGGTCCAGCCACTTCCACAACCCCTCGGACCCGGGCTCCAGGATGACCGGCATCCGGTCATGCAAAAACTTGAGCTGCGCGTTGCTGTCCGTCGTGATCACCGTGTACGTATACACCCTCTCCACCTCACCCCCCT
>Ga0247823_10000636_pt1 | contig 29613 bp, 21 predicted proteins | sample 13C_PalmiticAcid_2_FD_192426 | JGI IMG/M metagenome (GOLD analysis project Ga0247823, IMG submission 192426) | Soil microbial communities from agricultural site in Penn Yan, New York, United States - 13C_PalmiticAcid_Day30 | ecosystem: Environmental > Terrestrial > Soil > Agricultural land...
CCTTTGGTCGACCTGGATGCCCTGCACCGCCGCCGTGGTCAACAGGATGAAGATGATCAGCAGCACGAAGGTCAGGTCGACCAAAGGCGTGATGTTGATCTCGTTATAGGGTTTCTTGCCCTGAACCTGCATGGATCAGCGCTCCCCTATTCCGCCGCGAGGGCGGCGGCAGGGGCGTCCTGCCCACGGGGACCGCCTGCGGGCCCCGCGCTGTCCTGCCAAGTTTCGGCGATGCGCTTTTCCAGCTCGTCGACGAAGATCTGGTTGTCGGCGGTGACGTCCTCGACCCGGCTCAGCAGGTAGTTGTAGCCAAACAGCGCCGGGATCGCGACGGCCAGACCGGCGACGGTGGCCAGCAGGGCCGCGGCGATGCCGGGGGCGATGGCGTTGATGTTGACCTCGCCCGCCGCCGCCACCGAGGCGAAGGTGATCATGACGCCCAGAACCGTGCCCAGCAGACCGATGAAGGGGCCGCCCGAGATGGCGATGGTCAGCAGCACCATCCACTTGTTCAGCTTCTGACTCTCGCGCACCTGACCGGCGTCGAGGGCCGAACGGATGGCGGCGATCGACTGCGGACGGATGGCGAACCGGCTGCCCGACGCCTTGCCCTCCGCCAGACGCATGCCCAGCTCGTGGCGACCGATCTGATAGAGACGCGCCAGCGGCGAGTGCTCGGTCAGGGCCGGCGGCAAGGCGCCGAGGCCGTCATGACCGTTCGAGGCGCGGGCCGACTGGCGATAGACGTCCAGAAACTCTTCGTTGGCGCGCGTGGTGCGCCCCAGCATCAGCCCCTTGGAGATCATGACCCAGATGGCCAGGGCCAGCATGAAGCCCAGAATGATGATGACCACCCAGGCGTCGACCGTCAGGGCCTTGAACAGGATGCCGAAATAGTTGTGGCCGCCGCTCTCGGTCTGTTCGGCCGTGTCGAAGGTCAGCAGCCTGGCGCCCTGCCCTTCGCTGGCGGCCGCCAGCTGGAAGGCGGCCTGCGGCAGGGCGACGCCCGCCACGCGGAACTCGTCGATCTCGCCGGCGAAGCCCTGACCCAGAACCGCAGGACCGGCCGACAGCGCGCCCGCGACCTCGCCCGCAGGCTGGCCGTTGACGAACAGGCTCGACTTCTGGCCGTCGTTGACGAGGGCGACATGGGCCCAGGTTCCGGCCGGCAGGGCGGCGCCCGCGCTGCGTTGACCGGCGGCGTCGAGGAACAGGGTCGCGCCTTCCGAGATCAGGCTGAGCCCGGGCAGGCCGAGCAGTTGGCCGTCCGAGCCGGGCTTGACCCAGAAGCTGATGGAGACAGGCCCCTGGGCGAAGGCTTCAGCCGGGACCGAGACAGCGGAAGCGCCGTCCAGCGTCAGGCTCTGGCCGATCAGGCCGCCCGTGTTTCGCGCCTCGCCGCCGACGCCGTTCAGGCCGTTGGACGTGGCGTCCTGCGGCGCGCCTGCGCCGTCGAAGTGCCAGACCAGCCTGTAGTCGGCGCCGAAGGTCCCGGCGGCGTTCTGGCCGGCTTCGGCCTTCTCGTTGCCGTAGTAGGCGTAGATGGTCGAGGCGGCGCCCGGCTTCAGGTTCGACACGTCGACCCAGACCAGAGCCTGCTGTTCGGCCGGCGCCCACTTCTCGATGTGGAAGGCCAGCGGGGTGCGGTCGTCGCCCGCCACGAAGCGCAAGTCCGAACCATCAGCCTTGACGTCGGCGAAGTCGAAATTGCCGGTGTGCAGACGGATCAGGACCGGGGCGCGGGCCACCTCTCCGGTCACGCCCGCCGCCTGGGCGTTCAGGTTGATTTTCGTGCGATAGGCGTAGTCCGCCTGCCACCAGCCCGCGGCGGCGGCCGGGGCCGCGGCCCCGATCAGCGCCACGGCGGCGAGGCCGCCGAGCAGCCCCTTCTTGGTCATCGTCAAAGCCATCAGAATTCCCCCCAGATGCGGAAGCGAACGGAAACCAGGCCCGCATCGCGGCCCGGCATGGAAATCAGGGGCGTGCCGACATCGACGACCCCGTTAAGGTATTGGAAGAGGCGCAGCCGCCCGCCGACGCCGGCGCTCATCAGAAGGTTCTCCCCCTTCTGACCCGGCAGCGGATCGTGGATGCCGACGAAGCCTGCGTCCCAGAAACCGTACAGCCGCAGCTCATCCACGCCCGGCCAGTCGGTCAGCAGCAAGGGCGAACGCATCTCCAGTTGTGTGGCCAGGCCGTAGTCGCCCATGGCCTCGCTCTCGCGATAAGCGCGGACCGTGTTCGAACCGCCGATGCCGAACTGCTCGTTGGAGATCAGCGGGCGGTCGGTCCACTGGGCCGAAATCTTGCCCATCAGTTGCAGGTCATGAACCAGCTCCTCGGTATGCGAGGCGTCGACCTTGACCGTGAAGAAGCTGGGACGGGCGTTGTAGCGCTTGGCGTCGAAGGCCCACTTGTCGTCGCCCAGCCCGCGCACGCCCAGAACGCCGCTGAAGGTCAGGTCGCTGCGCCGCGCCTCGCCACTCCAGTCGCCGCGCCACGAGGCCATCAGCGGGAAGTACTCGATCGGTGCGGCGGCGCGATCCGACCCCAGGATCACGTCTTCCTTGAAGCTCTTCCAGTCGAAGCCGAGCGTCAGCGAATGATAGAAGCCGTCGCCGCCGCCCAGAGACCGGATCAGGCGCAGCCCCGCCAGATCGCCCTTGCCGATGACATTGGTGCCGCCGACCACGGCGATGTCGCTGTCGGAATGAACGGCATAGGCCAGCAGTTGCGTGCCGACCCCGAGGCGCATCAGATAGTTGCCGGAATAGACGGTGCCGTCCGTGGTGCGTTCGGGCGCGGTCTGCGCCGACAGGCTGAGGCTGTCGCCCCTGCCCCACATGTTGTCATGACGCAGCGTGGCCGCCGTCCGCAACTGGGTGGTCGAGGCGCTGTAATAGTTGTTCAGCTCCAGCGAGCCGTGCCAGGGCGAGCTTTCCTCGACCGCCAGCACCACGTCCAGCGTGCCCGGCGCCACGCCCGCGCGCAGTTCCGGCGTCACCCTCCGCGTGGGGTTCTGGTTCAGCGCCACCACGTCGCGCTGGAAGTCCAGCAGATTCGGCGTCTGACCCGGCGTCAGAGACGGCGCCTGGGCGCGCACGGCGTCGGGTCGCTTCGCGCCCTCGACCAGCACCTGACCGATCGGCTGCTCGGCCACCTCCAGCATCAGGACGCCGCCTTCGACCGACTGCTCGGGAATGAAGACCGACACCGCCACGAAGCCGCGCGCCTCATAGGCGGCCTGAAGCGCCGCCCGCGCCGCCTCCACGTCGTCCGAGGTCCGGCCCGGCCCCATGAAGGGATAGACCGCCCGCTCCACCGCCTCGGGCGGCAGGACAGTGTTGCCCTTCACCTGAAAGGCGCGAACCTCGAAACTCGCCTCGTCCTGCGCCGCTGCGGGCGCCGTATGAACAGCCAGAGCAGCGGCCAGCGCCAGTGCGCTCGCCGCGCCTCTCAGCGCGCAATGTCTCTTGTAATCCAGCATCAATCCCCCGTGACGCGACAGCCGCTTGAGCGACCGACGCCCCGCACTTGGTCGTCAGGGGAGAGACACGCGCGCCGGAGACAGGCGCAAAGATTTAGCGTGAAGATTTCGCGACGCTTTCCAGTCGCTTATGTGCTGTTTCGTCAGGCCACGAGGACAACATCGCCAGGCAGACGCGTGGCCCGAACCCCATAGGCCAGCCGCATCTGGTCGATGACCTGATCAATGCGATCGGTATGGAAGGCCCCGTTGACGCGGCGGTTTCTCAGGCGCGGATCGGCGATGACGATGCGCCCCGCACGATAGCGGTTGATCTCCTCGATCACGTCGCCGAGACGCTGATCGCGAAAGACCAGCAGACCACGCCGCCACGCCGCCTCAGCCTCGGGATCGATGGCCGTCGGCGCCTGCATCTGCTTCTGGTCATAGGTGACGCTGTGCTGCGCCGCCAGCGTGGCCGCCTGCCCGGCTGAACGCACCAGAGCCGCGCCTTCCAGACAGGAGACACGCACCTCCCCATCCAGACAGCGCATCGCGAGCCGCGCTTGCGACGCCGTAGTCTCTCCGTCCCGGGCGAAGATCGACAGAGGCGCGTCGGGGCGGTTGACGGTCACGACCGCCTCCCCCGTCAACAGTTCAAAGGCCCCCGCGCCCGCCTGCGGCCGCAGGGCGATCCGCGTCAGAGTGTTCAGTTCGACCGAGACGCCCGCCGTCAGTTCGATGCGCCGCGTCTCGCCCTTGGCCGTGGCGAAATCGGCGGGAGCTGGCGTAAACCGCGTCGTCCCCGACCTCTCGGCGAGGACGGCGATACCGGCGGCTGAAGCGGCGATGGCGCCGCCCACCACCATGCGGCGGCTCATGCCTCGCCGGGCGGCCGGTTGCGCCGCTTGCTCGCGACGCAGGTCCGCAGCCGCCTGTCGCGCCGCCTTGTGCAACCGCGCCGCCTGAACAAAGGCGCGCTCGTGACGCGCATCCGCCTGACGCCAGATCGCCAGGTCCAGGGCGTCGTCCTGCGTCGCCTCGCCTGACATCAGGCGACGCACCCAGTCCTGGGCCTGTTCGACGACCGCGTCGCTCACGTCCTGATCTCGCCGCTCATGTCCGGCCTCCGGGGCGCCCCTGTAATTCATGACACGCCACCGTCGGAACGGCGCAAGGATATGACCCTGGGTTGAGCCAGATTCTTCTGCAACGCCTCTGTCGCCAGTTTCAGTTCGTGCTGCACCGTCCGCTGGGCCACGCCGTGACGTTCGGCGATCTCGACCGTCGACAGGCCGTCCAGCCAGGCGGCGGTGCAGATGGCCAGACGCCGCGCCGGCATCCGGGCCATCGCCGCCTTGACCGTCGCCAGGTCGGACCGCGCCTCGGCCACCGTCGCCGGATCGGGGTTCTCGTCCGGCACGTCCAGCAAGGCCGCGACCTCGTCAAAGCCCAGCAACCGCCGGTCGCGCCGTCGTGCATTGGCGGCGATGTTCAACGCCATGCGGAACAGATAGGCCGTCGGATGGCGCACCTCGTCCTGAGGTCCGCTGCTCGACAGTTTCACATAGGCGTCCTGCAACGCGTCGCGCGCCATCTCGCGCGAGCCCAGACGCGCGCTGAGGCCGCTCAGCAGGGTCTCGTACTTCTCGACCAGATGGCCACGCAGGCGGGCGGCGGCGTCCGTCACCATGCCGACACCCTCACTCGCCGACCCGCACGCCGGCGCCCCGCGTCGAGGCGGCGTAGCGCAAGGGCACGATCAGATCGATCGCTCCCGGCAGGGTCGCGGGCAGGCCCGGCAGAGGCTCGGCGCGCTTCAGGGTCTGCAGAGCCGCATCATCCAGAGACACGACCCCCGAACTGGTCTCGATCCAGGCGTCCATGACGCGCCCGTCGCGCTGGACGATCAGACCGACCCGCACCACTCCGGTCGGACGCGGGCTGGTCAGCGAGGCGGGATAGGCATGAAACCGCGCCAGATGGCTTTCGACCCGTCGGTAATAGTCGGACACCGCGCCCGGGTCGGGCGCCGCCGCCGGCATGGCCGCCGCGCCTCCGCTCGCCGTCTGGACCGGCGCCGCCTTGGCCTCTCCGGCCATGGGCAAGGCCGGCGCTTCGGCGCTGGGGCTGGCGGTCTCGGCCGCATTCGATGAGGCTTCTGTGCGGTCGCTGTCGCCGACCTGTCGGCGAGCCGTGTCGATCAGTTCGACAGTGACCGCGTGCGGCTGGGCCTCGGGCGCCGCCACGCCCTGCGGAATGGCGGATGACGCCAGCAGAACCGCCGCCGCCCCGCCGTGCAGGGCCGCCGACGTCATCGCGCCAAGAAGCCAGTTTCGCGTCATGGATGGAGGCCGAGCCGTCAGAGCCGCTGGAACCCCGCCTCCCTAGACCGTCACCGGCGACAGAACGGTGACGCTGATATGTCAGTGACGCTGACGGACGCGAAACTCGATCCGCATGGGCTGCGGCAAGTCCTGAGGCGGAACCGGAAACAGCAATGTCGAGGCCAGGGCCAGGAAGTCCGCGTCGCGCGCCGCCTCGCCTGAACCCTTCAAGATTTCGACCCGGCGCGTCGCCCCGTCCTCCGCCACCCACAGCCGCACGCTCAGGACATAGTCGCCGCCTGACAGCACCGCGTCCTGACGCAAGGCCTCGATCGTCTGACGCTGCACCGCCTCGGCGTAGGCACGCGCCTCAGCGTTCGCGCCCACTCTTCCCACCACCGGCGCCGCCGTGGCCGTGATGGGATTCAGCGTCACGGCCGAGGTTGATCCCGCGTAGATCACCACCGCTCCCGCCGAGGTGAACCGCGCCGTCAGACCGGTGCCCGCCAGCATCAGCGCAAGCGCTTCTCGGGGCTGCATTTCGCCGGCGACCGGCGACGACAGGCGGCCGGCGGCCAATGAGCTGTCGTAAAGCATCTGGAGGCCCGTCGAGACGGAGAAGTCAGCCAGAGCCTGATCCAGAGGTTGGGCCGCGATTGCAAAGCGTTGCCCGTTCCGGCTCGCGGCGGACGCGGGCGCAAATGCGGCGGACAGCATCGCCGCCGACAGCAGGATTGTCAGGCCGCCTCTCGAACATGCGCCCCTAGACATGGCCGCTCCGCATTCACGTCCTGACCGCACGCCCCGTGACGCGCGTTCATCCCGCCAGATCCGACGGCGATCGCCATGATGTGCAACAGAGACATGGCGATCCTGTGAAAAAAGCGCCCGCTTCCTCCTCGGCCACGCAAAAAGCCCCGCAGCGACCTGCGGGGCTTTCATGACGACCGGACCGGCGCCTAGAACTGCGCCGTAACGCTCAACGTCACCGTCCTCGGCGCTCCGTAGAAGCCGATGACGGACTGCCCCGTAAGCGCATCGGGGAAGTTGTAGCCGCCAGCCCGATAACGTTCGTCCGCCAGATTGCGGCCCGCCAGACTGACACGATAGCGGGCGTCGGGGGCGGTCCACATCAGGGTCGCGTCATAGAGCCAGTAGGCGCCCTGATCGAGCAGGGGCAGAGCCTCCTCGAACATCTGCGTGGCCCCACGATAGGAAGCCATCGGCGTAAACATCACCGAACCGCGGTCCCCGAGATCGAGGCTGTAGGGCAGCGCGATGCTGGCGGTCCAGTCGGGCGTGTTCTGGAAGGCCCGCTTGTCGGCCATATTCTCCCTCAAGCCGGTGGCGCGGTTGAAGGTGACAAAGTCGTTGAACTTGGCGTCAAGGTAGCCGAGCGTCAGACGCGGAATGAAGCTGTCCGTCACGCGGGCGCTGGCTTCCAGTTCCCAGCCCCAGATTTCGCTGGATCCCGCATTATCGACAAAACTGACGACCGACGCGGGCGGAATGAAGATCTGCGAAGTGATCTGCTGGTCGGTATATTCCGATTTGAACAGGGCCGTCGCAAAATTGATCCGTCGGTCCAGGAGCGAGCCCTTCAGCCCGATCTCATAGGTATCGACCAGTTCCGGCTGATAGCCGTTGACGGTTTCCGGATAGAGGGCCGCGTCGCCGCGCATGTCGAATCCGCCCGACTTGAAACCTCGACCGTAGGAGGCGTAACCCGTCAGTTCCGGCGTGAACTTGTAGCTGGCGCTGATCCGCGGCGTGAACTCCGAATAGGTGTCCGAGTTGCTGTAGTCGGTCGAAGGCGGGCCTGCGGCGACGGCGCTGCTATTGCCGAAGAAGGGGCTCTTTATGCCCAGATAGTTCTGGCGCAACTGGTCAACGCTCTTCTTGTCCCGCGTCCAGCGGCCGCCGACCGACAGCGACAGCTGGTCCGTCAGGTCGTAGCTGAAGTCGGCGAAGACGGCGAAGCTCTCGGTGTCCACCTTGCCGCCGGTGAAGGTCGTCAGGCCAGGGTCGAAACCGGGCGGCACCAGCGGATAGAGGCCGATGACCGTGTCGAACGCGCCTTCGGCCGAAGCGTCCATGTAAAAGATGCCGGCCACGCCCTGCCAGCGTTCGCCCTCGAACAACAGCTGGAATTCCTGGGTGAACTGGCTGTCGGCGTAGTAGCCGGGGATATCGAGGATGGGCTGGGGCAGACCGTCGAAGTCGATCCCGTCCCCCTTGGTGTCGCCGTCGCGCCAGGCCGTGACCGATTTGAGCGTCACGGTGTCGTTGACGTTCCACTCGCCGGTAAAGGACAGGCCGCGCGTGCGGACATAACCTTCGTCGCCGATGCCCGCGCGGGTGTCATAAACGCTTTCGGTCGTCGGGCCGATCAGACGATAGCCGTGGCGGGCGTTGGATTCATCCTCGGTCATGTCGCCGGCCAGACGGAAGAAGAGGTTGTCGGTCGGGGTCCATTCGACACTCAGCCGTCCCGCTGTCACGTCCTTGTTGTAGTGCTCTGCGCCCGTGTTCAGGTTCGTGCCATAGCCGTCGCGGGTGTAGCGGGCGATGGCCCCGCCGATGCGCAAGCTGTCGGTCAGCGGGGTTGAACCCGAGGCGATCAGGTCAACCTGATTATAGCTGCCATAGGCGCCCTTCAACGTCAGCTCCGGGTCCTGCCCCAGGCGCTTGGTGACATACTTGATCGCGCCGCCGATGGTGTTGCGGCCATAGAGCGTGCCCTGCGGTCCGCGCAGGACTTCCAGTCGCTCGATATCGAAAATGTCCAGAACCGCCCCCTGGGGACGGGCGATATAGACATCATCGACATAGAGGCCGACGCCCGGTTCGAAGCCCCACAGCGGGTCCTGCTGGCCGACGCCGCGGATAAAGCTGGTCAAGGTGGAGTTGGTGCCGCGAGCGATCTGGACCGTCGCGTTCGGCGTCTGCTGCTGCAGGGTGGTGATGTCGGCGGCGCCGGTCTGCTCCAGGCGCTCGCTGCTGACGGCGGTGACGGCGACCGGCACGTCCTTCAGGCTTTCCTCGCGTCGGCGGGCGGTGACCACGATGTCGTCAACGCTTGAGGCCTGTTCGGTGTCCGTCGCCTGCTGGGCCAGGGTCGGCGCCGCGCAGAGCGAGGCCGTGATGAAGACGCTGGTCATCAGCGCCAGACGCAACTGTCCTGTCGTTCGCATTCTCGTTTCCTCTCCACGCGCGGTCGTTTGGTCGCCGCTGATCTGTGTTGGACAGACGGTGGTCCGCGAACGGCCTCGCTGTCAACATCATTCATTCTCGCATGAATGAAGTTTCACTCAACGGCTCGACAGCCGGGCGAGCGTTGTTCATTCTCGAATGAACGAGCGCGGCGAAGATCGCGCCTGGAGGAACAAAGATGGATCAGGTCAATCTGGCCGCGACCTCGCCTGTCGCGCACACCCCGTCCGGCGATTTGCGCGGTCGTCGCGAAGGCCCGGCCAATGTGTATCGCGGCGTGCCCTATGCCGCCGCCCCCACGGGCGACCTGCGCTGGAAGGCGCCGCATCCCTTCCCCGCCTGGGACGGCGTGCGCGAGGCGACGGCGTTCGGCCCTTCCGCCCCTCAGGCCGGCCCGGCCGACGTGGCCGACATCGTGTCCATCGGCGGCGCGCCTGAGCCGACGGACGAAGACTGTCTGACCCTCAACCTCTGGGCGCCCGCCGAGACCGCCACGCCCGCGCCGGTCATGGTCTGGCTGCACGGCGGTTCGAACCGGATGGGCGCCGGTTCCCTGCCCTTCTATGACGGCGCCGCCTTCGCCCGGGACGGCGTGGTTCTGGTCAGCGTCAACTATCGTCTGGGCCAGCTCGGCTTCTTCGCCCACCCGGCGCTGACAACCGAGGCCGGGCCCGGTGAACCGCTGGGCAATCAGGCCCTGCTGGATCAGATCGCGGCGCTGGCGTGGGTGCGCGATCACATCGGCGCCTTTGGCGGCGATCCCGCCAACGTCACCCTGTTCGGAGAATCCGCCGGAGGGCTCGACATCCTGGCCCTGATGACGGCGAAGCGAGCGCGCGGCCTGTTCCACAAGGCCGTGGTCCAGTCCGGCGGCGGCTGGCTGCCCGCCACGCCGCTGAAGACCGCCCAGGAACGCGGCGTCGCGGCGGCGACCGCGCTCGGCCTCACCAACCCTGACGCCGCCGCCCTGCGCGCCGTCACGCCCGCACAGCTGACGGCTGTCGAAGGCGCCTTCGGCCCGGTCATCGACGGCCACCTGCTGGATCGCGACCCGATCAGCGCCTTCGCGCGCGGCGACTTCGCCGACGTGCCGCTGATGATCGGGGTCAACAGCGGCGAGGATTCCCTGCTCAACTACGGCGGCGGGCTGGAACGGTTCGGCAAGCTGATCAAGCCCAACCCAGCCCTGGCCCGCCTCTATCCGCAGGCGAACGGCGACGAGGAACAGCTGATCCGCCACGGCTTCCGCGACTTCGCCTTCGCCGCGCCCGCGCGCTGGGTGGCCTCGCGCCCGCGTCGGTCGAAAGCCTGGCTCTACGCCTTTGACTATGTGGAAGAGGCCCGACGCGAGGCCATGCCGCGCGCCAACCACGCCGCCGAAATCTTCCACGTCTTCGAGACCCTGGATCACCGCCCCGACGGCGCTCCGCCCGCGACCGAGGCCGACCGCGCCGTCAGCGCCGCCATGCACGCGCGCTGGATCGACTTCGCCAGAACCGGCGCGCCGGGCGCCGGCTGGCCCGCCTACGCCCCCGCCGACGACGCCTGGATGGTGTTCAACGACACGCCCGGCGGAGAGGTGAAGCGCGGCTGGTGGAAGGCCGCCCTGGACCACCACGGCCGCAAGGGCGGGCTGCTGATCCTGCTGCTGCGCGCCCGGGATCGCCTGAGAACCCTGTTCTCGGCTAAAGTGACTCGATGACCGCCACTGACACCAAGCCGCGCCCGAAGGCGACGCCGAAAGCCAAGGCGGCGTCCAGGCCCCACCCCAAGCCCAAGGCCCAGCGCCGTGAGGAGACGACGACCCGCATCCTCGACGTGGCCGAGGCCCTGTTCGCCCGTGACGGCCTGCACGGCGTCACCCTGAAGGCGGTGGCCAAGGAGGCCGGCGTCGATACGGCCCTGCTGCACTATTATTTCGACGACAAGAACCGGCTGTTCTCGACCGTCTTCGGCCGCCGCGCCGAGGTGGTGAACCGTCTGCGCCTCGACAGCCTGGATCAGTACGAAGCCGAGCACGGCGACACCATGACGGTGCGCGGCGCCATCGACGCCTTCCTGCGCCCGCTGTTCGTCCTGTTCGACAACGGCGACAAGGCCTGGCTGAACTACGCCGCCCTGGTGGCCCAGGTGAACAACACCCCCGTCTGGGGCGGCGACACCATGCATCAGCATTTCGATCCCGTGATCGACCGCTTCATCAGCGTGCTGAGACGTATCGCGCCAGAGACGCCGCCACGTCAGATCTACTGGTTCTATCACCTGCTGTCGGGGTCTCTGACCCTGTCTCTGGCCCAGACCGGCCGTATCGACGTCCTGTCCGGCGGCCTGTGCAAGTCGTCGGAAATGGGCGCCATCTGCGACGCCATGGAGGCCGTCTTCACCGGCGGCTTCGAGGCTATCCGGCGATAGACGGCCCCAGATCTCAGGCGGTCGTTTCAGTCAGCTCGCCGTTGATCGCGACCCCATAGCGTTTCAGGATCGACAGGCTGAAGGGCTTGGCCAGGATGGTCGAAACCTGCATCAGCGCCGCCTCGGCCTTGTCGGCGGTCAGGGTCAGGACGATGAAGCCCTTGGCTGACTGGTCACAGAAGACGACCTCCTCATTGGCCTGCATCAGGGCCGCGCCCAGAGGAAAGCCGCCAATGGCGTCCCCGATCGAGGGGCTGGCGACGGCGCTGGTTCCGAACTCGACGGCGCGGCGCACGCCGCTGGCGTCCCTCAGTTCGTTGACCCAGAAGGCATGACTGTCGCCGGCCAGGACGATGGGCTGCACCCCCGCCTCGGCGAAGGCGCCGTAGAGACGTTCGCGTCCCGCCGGATAGCCGTCCCAGGCGTCGAGGTTGAACGGCAGCCCCATCTTGAACAGGAACAGCGCCTGCTCGAACTGCTCGCGGAAGGCCTCGGGCACCTGGGCCATAAGGCCCTCGATCTGTTCCGACGTCATGGTGCGCGACACGTCAGGCCCCGCCACACGCGCCGTCACGACCTGATTGCCCAGCACCTGCCACGGACGCCCCGCCGCCTTGGACGAGGCCAGTTCGCGCGTCAACCAGTCGCGCTGTTCCGGCCCCATCAGATCGCGCGACGGATCGTTCAACCGGGCGCGGAAAGCGTCGAGGTCCAGTACGGGCTCGCCGTCAGGACCATCCTTGGCGGTCAGGTCCTTGCCATAGTCCAACGGCTCGGTGCGGCCCGTCAGCCGCGTCTCGACCATCATCAGGCTGGCCAGGTCTCCGAAATGGAAGCTGCGATGGATCGCTTCCTTAAGCGCGCCGGGCGCGGCCTCGCGGATCGGCATCCACTCATAATAGGCCTTCAGCGCCGCCGCCTTGCGTACAGCGAAGTCGCCTTCGCTCTCCGGCTGGTGGTTCTCGGCCCCGTGCAGCCAGGCGTCGTTGGCCGTCTCATGGTCGTCCCAGACGCAGATAAAGGGCGCGCGCGCATGGGCCGCCTGCAGATCCACGTCCGTCTTGTACTGGGCGTGACGGGTCCGATAGTCGGCCAGGGTCACGATTTCATGGCGCGGCTCGGGCAGACGGTTCAACGCGGCGCCTGTGACCATGCCATAGGCGTCGGCCTCGGCCCCGTACTCGTAGATGTAGTCGCCCAGGTGGACCACGGCGTCCAGCGACGGCAGGGCCGCTATGGCCTCATAGGCGTTGAACAGGCCGCCGGGATAGAGTTGGCACGACACGACCGCCAGATTGACCGGGGTCACGCCCTCGACCGCCAGGGTGCGGGTGCGTCCGACCGGCGACCGGGTCTCGCCGACCGCGAAATCATAGCGATAGTCGCGGCCGGGACGCAGACCCCCAGCATCGATCTTGACCGTGTAGTCGCGCTCCGGCCCCGTCTCGAACCGGCCCGAAGCCGCTATGGCTTCGCCATCCAGCACGCGCCAGGCCACGGAGACCGGGCCGTTGAAACCCGCGCCCGGCGTGACGCGCGTCCACAGGATCACCCGATCCGTTCCGGGATCGCCCGAGGCGACGCCATGAGCAAAGGCGATCTCAGCCGCCTGCGCCGCAACCGGCGTCGCGCCGACGGCCGCCCCTGCCCCGAACAGCCCCAGCAGGCCGCGACGATTCATGGTCATGCGCCCGGCCCTCAGTAGCGAACGGTGAAGGCCACGCCGTAGCTGGCGGGGCGTCCGGCGATGAAGGTCGGCAGGCCGAGCGCATCGCCCGTATTGCCCGCGTCCTTGATGTATTCCTCGTCCAGCAGGTTCTCGCCGAAGGCCTCGACACCCCAGTTCCCTGAAGTCGGCGCATAGCGAACCCGCAGGTTCAGCAGACCATAGCTGTCCTGATATTCGTCCTGGATCGTGTCCGCGACGAAGTTCTGGGTCTGCAGAGCCGGGATATCGTTGTTGTCGTCGAAGAAGACCTTGGACTGCCAGGTGTAGCTGGGCTGGACTTCGATCATGCCGCCCGCGACCGGCAGACGCCAGACAGCCCCGATCGAGGCCATGTGATCCGGCGACAGCCGGAAACGGTTGCCGTCATACAGGCCCGCTTCGAAGCGCGAGTGGTTGTAGCCGTAGGTGCCGAACAGGTCGAAGTTCTCGGCGGCGGCCCAGAAAACCTGCCCCTCGAAGCCATAGGCGCTGGCCTCGCCCGCATTAGTGGTGATGAAGAGGGTGCCTTCCTGAACCGTGGTCTGGAAGTTGTCATAGGCGTAGTGGAAGACCGCGCCGTCCAGACGCAGGCGACCGTCCATCAGCGCCGCCTTGGCGCCCACCTCGAAGCTGTCGATCGTCTCGGCCTCGATCACATTGAAGCTCGGGGCGCCGAGCGGCGCGGCCGGACCGCTGACGCTCAGAACCTCGGGTCTGCGGCCCCGCGCATAGTTGGCGTAGAGGCTGGCATCGTCCGACAGGGCGTAACGGGCCGTCAGACGCCAGGTGAAGCCGTCATCTTCATGGTCGCCATAGACGAAGTCGCCGTTGTTGGCGGTCGGTTGCGCCGTCAGGCCGAACAGCGGCAGGACCGTCGCGGGCAGGTTGACGGCGTTGGGGTTGGCCAGTCCACCCAGCAGGGCCGGAACCTGGGCCGGCGGCACGGCGCCTTGCAGCACCGCCAGCAGCCCGCCCGCGATGGAACGGCCGTTGGCGACCGAACTGGCGTAGCCCGTGGCCTTGTCGTCGCGCGTGTAGCGGACCCCGCCGGCGAACTCGAGGCGGTCCGTGGCCTTGAAGGTCAGATCGGCGAACAGATCCCAGGAGGTCAGTTCGGCGCTGTTGATCGGGATCTCGATATGGGCCGACTTCAGGTTGCCCGCGATAGGCGCGGCCAGAGCCCCTGCCCCCATCGGCGTCAGCGTCGCCTGCAGGAACTGCGTCGCCACGGTCGGATAGGCCGAGATCGGCAGGGTGTTGTGGCCGACCGCCGTGGGCGAGCCGTCCAGCAGTCCGGCCAGTTGGGCCAGAGCGATGCGCTCGTCGAACTGGGTCGGGGTGCGCTGATAGCCTTCCTCGCGGAACCAGCCGGCGCCGGCGAAGCCAGACAGGCGCCCGCCGTTGTCCCAGTTCAGGCGGAACTCCTGGCTCCACTGCTCGCCATAGGCCTCTTCCGCCGCCGTCAGAAGCGGCAGCGACAGACCGTCGGCGTCAAAGGTCTCGTAGGAATCGAACTGGCGATAGGCGGTGGTCGAGTTCAGCGACAGCGACGGCGTCAGCGCCCACTTCACCAGCCCCGTCACGCCCCAGACCTTGCGGTCCAGACCCAGGCTCTTGCCCCCGTCGAAGGCGGCGCCCGGCGTCAACGCCGCGCCTTCCCAGGGCGCGCGACCGCCCAGTACGGCGCCCGTATTCGGATCGGCCGGATCATAGGCGATGGACTTGAACGAGGTGCCGGTGGCGTCATCGGTCTGGTAGTTGGCGATCAGATCGGCGCGCAGCCTATCGCTCGGCGTCCAGGCGCCGGCCAGACGGAAGGCCTGGGTCTCGATGCCGTTGTAGTCCTCGCCGCCCAGCAGGTTCTCGACCGAGCCGTCACGCGTCTTCATCCGCGTGGCCAGACGCAGGGCGGCGTTTTCGCCCACCGGAGCGTTCACGAAGCCCTCGACCGAGCGATAGCCGTAGTCTCCGACCTCGGCCCGCATTTCGGCGTCGAACTGGCCCGGTCGGGCGCGGTTCTGCACCAGGTTGACCGCTCCGATCAGGGCGCCGCGACCATAGAGGGTCGACTGCGGCCCCTTGGCCACCTCGACCCGCTCCAGATCGAACAGTTCGACATAGGAGCCGCGCGACTTGGAGATCGACACGCCGTCCTGGAACACCGAGACGCGCGGCTCGGCCGTGGCCGCGCCCGAGTCCGAGGTGATGCCGCGCATGACAAAGCCCGGATTGTTCGGCGACTGGTTCTGCACCAGGAAGCCCGGCACGAAGGCCGACAGTTGCTCGAACTCCTGAACCCCCAGGTTCTCCAGGAACTGGCCGCTGTAGGCCGTCAGGGCGAAGGGCACCTCGACAGGGTCCTGGGCGCGAAGTTGAGCGGTGACGATGACGTCATCCACGGTCGAAACCTGCTCAGAGGCGCTCTGGGCGTGCGCCGCCCCGGCGGCCGTCAGACCCAGCATTGCCGCGCCTGTCAGCCAGAGCGCCTTGTTTCCCGTGAACTTCATCATTGCATCCCCTTGAAGGTTCGGGGAGGCGTAGTGGGCGTCGGTGTCGGCCCGGCGACGCCCGGACAAATCCAAGGTGAAGCTGCCGCTTCCCTTTTGCGAAGACTCGTCCGCCGACGAAGCATGACCGTATCGTCCGCCCGTCCAGGGCGACGACGAGGTGGCTCGGCAGACAGGGCCAGGCTTCATCGGCCGTTTCAAGGCACGCCGTTGATCCTTGGTCGATCAATCCGCCAGGCGATACCCCACGCCCGGTTCCGTCAGGATCAGACGCGGTTGGGCGGGATCGCCCTCCAGCTTCTGGCGCAACTGACCCACAACAACGCGCAGATACTGGGTGTCCTCGGCGTGGGCCTTGCCCCAGACGGCGGTCAGCAGGTCGCGGTGGCCGACGACCTTGCCGGCGTTGCGCGCCAGATGGGCCAGGACGTCGTATTCCTTGGGCGTGACGCGCACGGCGGCGCCCGCACGGGTGATCAGGCGGCGTTCCAGGTCGATGACCACCTCGCCCGCCGTCAGCGGTCCCGCCGCCTCGGCGCGCGGCGCCTGACGCAGATTGGCGCGCAGGCGGGCCAGCAGTTCGCCGACGCCGAAGGGCTTTTCGACATAGTCGTCGGCGCCCAGGTCCAGCGCCGCGATCTTCTCGGCCTCCTTGTCGCGCGCCGACAGGATGATGATGGGGCCCGAGTAGAACTCACGCGCCCGCGCCAGCACGTCCTTGCCGTCCATATCGGGCAGGCCCAGGTCCAGCACCACGGCGTCGGGGCTCCACAGGGCGATGCCGCGCAGGCCCTCCTGCCCGCTGTCGGCGCGGCGCGGCTCATAGCCGGCGGCGTCCAGCGCCGGGGACAGGAAGCGGTGGATCTGCGGCTCGTCGTCGATGACGAGAATCTGGGGGCGGACGGCGGCCATGCGACGAATCCTAAAGCAGGCTCGGATGCGTGGCGACGGCCTTGGGCAGGCTGATCAGGATGCGGGTGCCTTTTCCGTCCTGAATGGGGCTGGCGGCGGCGATGCGGCCGTTCATGGCCTCGACGAAGCCCTTGGCGATGGCCAGCCCCAGACCAGCCCCCTTGGTGCGATCCGACGGCTCTTCCATGCGGCGGAACTTGTCGAAGACACGCTCCAACTCGGCGGTCGGGATGCCCTTGCCCTCGTCCTCGATGGAGATGACCACGGAGCCTCGGTCCTCATAGGCGGCCAGTTCGACGGTCGAGCCGTCGGGGCTGTAGGCGATGGCGTTCTCAAGGATGTTGACCAGCGCCTGCTCCAGCAGCCCCTGATCGACCATGACCAGGCTGAGTTGGGCCGGGAAGTCGCGGGTCATCGTCCGCTGCCCCAGACGCCGCGCCACCCGCCTGCCCGCCGCGTTCAGCACGTCGCGCACGTCGACCCAGTCGGCGCGAATGTTCAACCCGCCGCCCTCCAGCCGGGTCATGTCCAGCAGGTCGCCGACATAGCGGCTGAGGCGCTCTGCCTCCTCGCGGATCGACAGCAACAGGTCGGCGCGAACCGCCGGTTTCAGCTTGTCGCCCAGGTCGATCAGAGTGGTCGAAGCGCCCAGCACGGTGGACAGGGGCGTCCGCAGGTCATGGCTGACCGAGTTCATCAGCGCGCCGCGAAAACGGTCGGTGCGGCGCAGGGTCTCCGTCTCGACCGCTTGGCCGGCCAGGTCGGCGCGTTCGACCGCCACGGCGCCCTGATCCAGCAGGGCCAGGGCCAGCTTCTCTTCGTCTGACCCAGGCGGCAGGGCCGCCGCCTCGATCCCCGCCACGCCCGCCCGGTCGCGGACGCCCTGCAAGGGACGGAAGGTCCAGCGCGCCTGCGGCAGGGTGCCGGTGCCGTGGCCGGCGGGTTCGCCCTTCTCCCAGGCCCAGCGCGCGGCGGCCATGGCCTCGGCGCCCAGTTCCGGCTTGCCCGGCGCTCCGGCGGTCAGGCTCAGTTCCCCTTCGACCGGCAGCAGGACCACGGCCCCGGCTCCGGCCGCCGCCGCCGTCTGCTCGGCCAGAATTCGCGCGGCGGCCGCACGGTCGCCCACGCCAGTCAGCCTCTGGCTGGCGGCCAGCAGGGCCGAGACGGCCGAGGCGCGCCCTTGCGCCGCCTTCGCCTGCTCGCGCACCCGCCCCGCCAGAAAGCCCGTCGTCAGGGCCACGGCCCAGAAGACGATCAGGGTCAGGACGTCGGTGGGCGAGCCGATGGCGAAACTGTATTTCGGCTGCAGGAACAGGAAGTTGTAGGTCAGGAAGGCGACCGTCGCCGCGGCCAGCGCCGGACGCAAGCCATATAGCACCCCCGCCGCCAGCACCGCCGACAGATAGATGACGCCCAGATCGGCCCGCTCGAACGTCCGGTCCAGCGCCAGCGCCAGGCCGGTGGCGGCCACCACGAAGGCCGCCCCGACGGCATAGCCGCGCCAGCCTCCGGTCAGGCGCAGGCGCGGCTCGCGCAGCGTCTTCTCTTCCAGATCGGCGCCGTCGGTGATGACGTGGACGGCGACGCCGCGCGCCTGACGCAACAGCTCGGCGGCCAGCGACCGGCCCAGCCATTCCGACAGGCGACTGTCGCGTCCCTTGGCCAGCACGATCTGGGTGACATGGTTGTTGTGGGCGTGATCCATGACCGCGCGCACCAGGTCGTCGCCGGACAGAACTACGGTGCGCCCGCCCAGTTGCTCGGCCAGTTTCAGCGCATCAGACAGCTTGCCCGCCGAGCCGACGCCGTGGCGCGCGCTGGAGGGCCGGTCGACGTGGGCCACGGTCCAGGGCGCGTCCATCATCATGTCGGACAGCCGCCGCCCCGTGCGGACCAGGGGGGCGGCCATGGCGTCGCCCGCCACCAGCACGAGAATCCGCTCGCCCGCCGCCCACGGCCCGGCCGCCCCCTGTTCGCGCAGGCGGGCGGTCAACTGGTCGTCCACCGTCTGGGCCGCGCGGCGCAGGGCCAGCTCGCGCAGGGCCGTCAGGTTCTCGACCTTGAAGAAGTTGTCCGACGCCAGCCGCGCCGTCTCGGGCACATAGACCTTGCCCTCGGCCAGCCGCTTGCGCAGCTCCTCGGGGGTGATGTCCACCAATTCGATGTCATCGGCGCGCGACAGAGCGCTGTCGGGCACGCTCTCGCGCTGGCGCACGCCGGTGATGCGCAGCACCACGTCCGACAGGCTCTCCAGATGCTGGACGTTCAGCGTGGTCCAGACGTCGATCCCGGTTTCAAGAATCTCCTCCACGTCCTGCCAGCGCTTCGGATGGCGCGAGCCGGGGGCGTTGGAATGGGCGTATTCGTCGACCAGCAGCAGGTTCGGGCGGCGCGCGATGGCCGCATCGATGTCGAACTCCAGCAGGGTCCGTTCGCGATAGGCGATGGGGTTGCGGGCCATGACCTCCAGCCCGCGCAGCAGGCTCATGGTCTCCTTGCGGCCGTGCGTCTCGACCACGCCGACGATCACATCCTCGCCCTCGGCCTTTCGGCGGCGGGCGGCGCGCAGCATCTCATAGGTCTTGCCGACCCCGGGCGACATGCCCAGAAAAACCTTCAGCCGCCCACGCTTGCGCGGGGCGGCCGGGGTTTTGATCGTCGGGACGACAGACGGCGCCATCAGCCCTCCGAAGCGGGACGCGAGAAGCGGGCGTCCAGCGCCATATTGGTCAGCAGCACATTGACGCGCGGCTGGCCCAGCACCCCGAACGTTCGGCCCTCGACGTGCTGTTCAACCACCTCGCGCACCTGCGCCTCCCCTACCCCGCGCGCGCTGGCGATGCGGGCGATTTGCAGCTCAGCGTAGGCCGGAGAGATATGCGGGTCGAGGCCCGAAGCCGAGGTCGTCACGGCGTCGGCGGGGATAACCGCCGCCGTTCCGATATCAGCCCTGAGCGCATCGGCGTCCGTCTTCACCCGCGCGATCAGGTCCGGGTTCAGCGGACCGAGGTTGGAGCCCGACGAGGCGGCAGCATCATAGCCGTCGCCCGCCGCCGAGGGACGCGGATGCAGATAGCCCGGCTCGGCGAAGTTCTGACCGACCAGGGCCGAGCCGACGACCTTGCCGACCTTGTCCCGGACCAGGCTGCCGTCGGCCTGCTCCGAGAAGGCGGCCTGGGCCACGCCCGTCACCGCGAACGGATAAGCGACGCCCAGAACGCCGGTGAACAGGACGATCATCACGATCGCCGGACGGATGTGGTTCAGCATCAGAAGACCGCCTTCAAGCTGGCCACGGCGCGGCTGTCATAGGCGTCGCCGAAGCCGTGTTCGTCGGTGTCGAAATAGCGGACGTCCAGCGCCAGATGGTCGGTCATCTGCCAGGCCGCGCCCAGGTTCCAGGTGGTGTAGTCGAAATCGGACGACACCCACTGACGCCCCACCGCCGCCGAAATCGTCCACTTGTCGGCCGGGCTGATCGCGCCGTTAATCTCGGCGTAGGTCGCCTCGTCCTCGGAAGCGCCGAAGAAGTCAGGCGAGTAGTAGATCGCCGCCCCCAGGGTCGCCGGGCCGACGGCGCGCGAGGCTGCGGCCTTCAGCTCGACATAGTCGTAGTCGGCGCCGTCCGGCTGGCCCGCGTAGAAATAGCTGACCACGCCGAAGTCCCAGTTGAAGCCGCCGAACTCGGGCCGGACGCCGGCGTAGAGGTCGATCTCGGCGTCGGTGTCGCCGTCACCGGCGAAGGAGACGTTGCCGGCCCAGGCCCCGGCGTAGAACAGACCTTGCGTGACATCGACCCCGGCCGAGACGGCCGGATCGCTCTCGGTCTGGCTGACGCCGCGGAAGACATAGTCGCTGGCGACGGCGGCGTTGAAGGCGACGTCAGGTCCGGCTTTTTCCTGGGCCTCGGCCGGGCTGCTGCACAGGCCCAGGGCGATGATGGCGACCAGGCAGGCGCCGCCGAACAGGGCGTCGTTGGCGCCCGAAACCTTGGTGGAGTTGCGTTTACGCATGATGCTTTCCTTCCCCTCAGGCCAGGCCGAGGGCGGAGATGACGATGTCGATGAGCTTGATGCCGACGAAGGGCGCGGTCAGACCGCCCAGGCCGTAGATCAGCAGGTTGCGGCCCAGCAGCTTTCCGGCCCCCACAGCGCGATACTTCACCCCGCGCAGCGCCAGCGGGATCAGGGCGATGATGACCAGGGCGTTGAAGATGACCGCCGAGAGGATGGCGCTTTCCGGGCTGGACAGCTGCATCACGTTCAGCGCCGCCAGCGACGGCAGGCCGACCACGAACATGGCCGGGATGATGGCGAAGTATTTGGCCACGTCGTTGGCGATCGAGAAGGTGGTCAGGGCGCCGCGGGTGATCAGCAGTTGCTTGCCGACCTCGACGATCTCGATGACCTTGGTGGGGTCCGAGTCCAGATCGACCATGTTGCCGGCCTCGCGGGCGGCCTGGGCCCCGGTCTGCATGGCCACGCCGACATCGGCCTGAGCCAGGGCGGGCGCGTCGTTGGCCCCGTCGCCGCACATGGCGACCAGACGCCCCTTGGCCTGTTCGGCCTTGATCAGGCGCATCTTGTCCTCGGGCGTCGCTTCGGCCAGGAAATCGTCGACCCCGGCCTCCGACGCGATGGCCGCCGCCGTCACCGGGTTGTCGCCGGTGATCATGACGGTGCGCAGGCCCATGCGGCGCAGGTCGGCGAAGCGCGCCTTCACCCCCGGCTTGACCACGTCCTTCAGGTGGATGACGCCAACCAGTGCGTCGTTTTCGACCACAGCCAGGGGCGTGCCGCCCGAACGGGCGATGCGATCCACTGCGGCGCGGAACTCGGCCGGGGCGGCGCTTTCGGCCACGCCCAGCGCCTTGAGCACCGCGTCCACCGCCCCCTTGCGCCACGATCGGCCATCGGCTTCGAGGCCTGACTGGCGGGTCACAGCGGTGAAGGGGATGGTCTTGGCCCCTTCCGGCAGATCGCCCGTCACCCCGGCGTTGTGGCCCAGTTCGACGATGGAGCGGCCCTCCGGCGTCTCATCGGCCAGGGAGGCCATGACCGCCGCCCGCATCGCCGCCTCGGGACGCACGCCCGGCGCGGGGATGACCTCGGTCGCCATGCGGTTGCCGAAGGTGATGGTGCCGGTCTTGTCGAGCAGCAGGGTGTCGACGTCGCCTGCCGCCTCCACCGCGCGGCCCGAGGTGGCCAGAACATTCACCTTCAGCAACCGGTCCATGCCGGCGATGCCGACGGCGGACAGCAGGCCCCCGATCGTCGTGGGGATCAGGGTGATGAACAGGGCGCCCAGCACGATGGGATCCAGCTTGATCCCCGAATAGGCGCCGAGGCCCAGCAGAGACGCCACCGCGATCAGGAAGACCAGGGTCAGACCGGCCAGCAGCACCGACAAGGCCAGTTCGTTCGGCGTCTTGCGACGGTCCGCGCCCTCGACCATGGCGATCATACGGTCAAGGAAGGTCGAGCCAGGGGCCGAGGTGATGCGCACCTTGATCCAGTCCGACACCACGGTGGTGCCGCCGGTGACGGCCGAGCGGTCGCCGCCGCTTTCGCGGATGACGGGGGCGCTCTCGCCGGTGATGGCGGCCTCATTGACCGAGGCGACGCCCTCGACGATCTCGCCGTCCGAGGGAATGACGTCCCCGGCCTCGACCAGGACGATGGCGCCGATCTCCAGCTCATGCGCCGGGGTCGGAACAAGCGTGCCGGTCTTGGGGTCGACGATCAGCTTGGCCTTGGTGGTGACGCGGGCGGCGCGCAGGCTGTCGGCCGCCGCCTTGCCGCGCCCTTCGGCGATGCTTTCCGCGACGTTGGCGAACAGGACCGTGGCCCACAGCCACAGGGCCAACTGGATGGCGAAACCTGCCGCCTGCCCCGTCGCCACGGCGGCGACCGCAGAGACGGTGGCCAGAGCCGCGACGATCCAGGTGGCGAAGATCACCGGGTTTCTGAGCAGCCTGGTCGGGTTCAGCTTGACGACGGCGTCGCCGAGCGCCCGGCCGAGCATGGCCCCGGTCAGCCCGCCCGCGATGGGCGCAGAAGACCGGGAGCTCGACGGATCGAGCGTGACTTGAGTCATGGGATTATCCGATCAGAACCGGGCCACGACCTGAAGCATGTCGAAATGCTCCACGATCGGACCCAGGGAGAGTGCGGGGAAGAACTGCAGGCCGCCGAGGATCAGGATCACCCCGATCAGCAGGCCGATGAACAGCGGGCCATGGGTGGGCATTGCGCCGACCGAAGGCGCCAGACGAGGCTTGGCCACCAGCGCCCCGGCGACGGCCAGAACCGCGATGGCGGGCACGAACCGGCCCAGCAGCATGGCCAGACCCAGGGTGGTGTTCCACCAGGGGGCGTTGGCGGTCAGACCGGCGAAGGCCGAACCGTTGTTGCCGGTCGCCGAGGTGTAGGCGTAGAGGACCTCGGACAGGCCGTGCGGCCCCTTGTTCAGCAGTCCGGCCAGGGCTGCGGGCAGGACCGCCGCGACGGCCGAAAAGCCCAGCACCGACAGAGGCACGACCAGGACCGCCAGCATGGCGAACTGGATCTCGCGCGCCTCGATCTTCTTGCCCAGGTATTCGGGCGTGCGGCCGACCATCAGGCCCGCCACGAAGACCGCCAGCATGGCCATCAACACCATGACGGCGATGCCCGAACCGATCCCGCCGGGCAGGATCTCGCCCAGTTGCATCAGGAACATGGTCACAGCCCCGCCCAGCGGCATGTAGCTGGCGTGCATGGAGTTGACCGAGCCGTTGGAGGCGCCGGTCGTCTGGGCCGCCCAGGCGACGGAAGACGGCACGCCGAAGCGGACCTCCTTGCCTTCCATATTGCCGACAGACGTCTCGACCCCAGCGGCGACCAGGGCGGGCGCCGGCTGGCTTTCGATGACGTAGAGAGCCGAACCCGCCGCGCCGAGCAGGATGACCGCCGCCACCACCAGGGCGCGCACGTCCTTCTTGGCCAGGACGCTGCGGCCAAAGGCGAAGAAGGCCGCCCAGCCAAGCACGTTGATGCTGATCGCCGTGATCAGATTGGTCAGCGGCGTCGGGTTCTCCAGCGGATGGGCCGAGTTGACGTTGAACACGCCGCCGCCGTTGATGCCCAACTGCTTGATGGCCAGCTGGCTGGCGGTAGGGAACAGGCTGATCGTCTGCGATCCGCCCTCCAGCGTCGTCGCTTGAGCCGAGGCCGCCAGCGACTGCACCACGCCCAAACCAGCCAGAACCACCGACACGATGAAGGCGATGGGCAGCAGGACATAGAGGCTGGTGCGCGTCAGGTCGGCCCAGAAGTTGCCGACGCCCTCGCCGCGATCGGCCAGGAAAGCGCGCGCCAGCGCCGCCGCAATGGTCGCGCCGGTGGCCGCCGAGACGAAGTTCTGCACCGTCAGCCCGACCATCTGGCTGAAGGTCGAGACGGTGGTCTCGCCGCCATAGCTCTGCCAGTTGGTGTTGGTGACGAAGCTGACGGCGGTGTTGAAGGCCAGATGCGGGCTGAGACCGCCGAACCCCTGCGGATTCATCGGCAGCACGCCCTGCAGGCGCAACAGGCCATACAGCAGCAGGAAGCCCGCGAGGTTGAAGGCCAGCAGGGCGCCGGCGTAACCCAGCCAGCCCTGGCTGCGGCTCGGGTCCACCCCGGCGGCGCGATAGAAGAGGCCCTCGACCGGCTTCAGCACCGGGTCCAGCCAGATCCGCTCGCCGTTCCAGACGCGCGACATATAGACCCCGATCGGCCAGCCGAGCACGACGGCCAGACCCAGGGTCAGGGCGATTTCCGCCCATCCTTGAATATTCATGAGTTAGCGGCTCCGCTCAGAACCGCTCGGGGCGCAGCAGGGCCGCGACCATGTAGCCGGCGATGACGAGAGCGCCGGCGCCCCACAGGACGTTCAGCACCATCGTCACAACCTCTTCAACGCAACAGCGAGGGCGGCGAAGGACAGAAAGGCCCCGCCGCCGATCGCCAGAAAAATCACATCGGCCATGCCGACACCTCCAGCTCGACTGAGAGCCGGAAGAGACGCCCTAAGCGCGTAAGGGAGCCATGCGGAAAGCCGTCCGCACGCATAAGGCGCGCATAAGGACCATTCCCCACGCTGATCCACGAAGGCGACGGCGAACCCTGATCCACTAACGCAGCAGCGTCCGGCTCGGGCACAAAAAAGAGGCCCCTCGAATTCGAAGAGCCTCTCATTTGACTTAGAAATCAGCAACCTAGCTGAACAATTTTGAGGCAGCGCTCAAAAAGATCGCAAGCCTGAATTATTCCCACTCGATGGTGCCGGGGGGCTTGGACGTGACATCATAGACGACGCGGTTGACGCCGCGGACTTCGTTGATGATGCGCGTGGCGGTCTTGGCCAGGATGTCCCAGGGGAACTGGTAGAAGTCGGCGGTCATGCCGTCGGTCGAGGTGACGGCGCGCAGGGCTAGGACCTTTTCATAGGTCCGGGCGTCGCCCATGACGCCGACCGTCTTGACCGGCAGCAGGACGGCGAAGGCCTGCCAGATGTCGTCGTAGAGACCGGCCTTGCGGATTTCCTCCAGATAGATGGCGTCCGCGTCCTGCAGGGTGGCGACCGCTTCCGGCGTGATATCGCCGGGGATGCGGATGGCCAGGCCCGGCCCCGGGAAGGGGTGGCGTCCGACGAAGGCGTCGGTCAGGCCCAGTTCGCGCCCCAGGGCGCGGACCTCGTCCTTGAACAGTTCGCGCAGCGGCTCGACCAGCTTCAGCTTCATGAAGTCCGGCAGGCCGCCGACATTGTGGTGGCTCTTGATCACCGCCGAGGGACCGCCCGAGGCCGAGACGCTCTCGATCACGTCGGGATAGAGGGTGCCCTGGGCCAGGAACTCGGCGCCTTCGATCCTGGCGGCCTCGCGGTCGAAGATCTCGATGAAGACGCGGCCGATGGTCTTGCGCTTGGTCTCCGGGTCCGAAATCCCGGCCAGTTCGCCGAGGAATTCCTTCGACGCATCAACATGCACCAGCGGGATGTTGTAGTGCTCGCGGAACAGTTCCGTGACCTGCTTGGCCTCGTCCTTGCGCAGCAGGCCGGTGTCCACGAAGACGCAGGTCAGCTGATCGCCGATGGCCTCGTGGATCAGGACGGCGGCGACGGAGCTGTCCACCCCGCCCGACAGGCCGCAGACCACCTTGGCCGAGCCGACCTGTTCGCGGATCTTGGCGATCTGCTCGTCGCGATAGGCGGCCATGGTCCAGTCGCCGGTCAGACCGGCGATGCCATGGGTGAAGTTCTTCAGGATCACGGCGCCGCGCGGGGTGTGCATCACCTCCGGGTGGAACTGCACGCCGTAGATCTTCTTGTCCTCATTGGCGATGGCGGCGAAGGGCGCGCCTTCCGAGGTGGCGATGACGTGGAAGCCTTCGGGGATGGCGGTGACACGGTCGCCGTGGCTCATCCACACCGTCTCGCGGTGATCGACGGCGCCGATGCCAGCGAACAGCGGGCTTTCGCGGGTGATGACGATCTCGGCGCGGCCGAACTCGCGATGGTGGCCGCTCTCGACCTTGCCGCCCAGCTCGGCGCAGATGGTCTGCTCGCCGTAGCAGATGCCCAGGACCGGCACGCCCGCCTCGAACAGGGCGTGGTCAGCCTTGGGGCTGTCGGCGTCGGTCGTGGAGTTGGGGCCGCCCGACAGGATAATGGCCTTGGGCGACACCGCCTTCAGCGCCTCGCCGGCCTTGTTGAACGGGTGGATCTCGCAATAGACGCCGGCTTCGCGCAAGCGACGCGCGATCAACTGGGTCACCTGACTGCCGAAATCGACGATCAGGACGGCTTCATGCGTGTGGGGCGCGGTCATGAGGGCTCAGAATCCGAAGCAGGCGTTGATGGGGCAGGTTCTTGACGGGTGAAGACGTCGGGATCAAGTCTTGAGGCGGGCACATCGGCCAGCGCGGCCAGACCTTGCGTCGTCAGCACCTCGGACAGGCGATCCCAGGCCTCGGCCAGGTTGGCGTCGACCAGATGCAGGGTGGAGGTCCAGTCCTCCAGCTTGGTCAGTTCGCTCTTGCCGTCGCTGACCCCGCGCAGCGCCACCAGAGGCACGCCGAAGGTCTGGGCCACGCGCAGCAGGGCGAAGGTCTCCATGTCCACCATCTCGGCGTCGATGGCGTCATAGGCGGCGCCCGAGACGACATTGGCGCCGGTCGACAGGGTCGCGGTCGGGACGCCGGGGATGGGGCAAGGCAGAGGCAGGACGGCGGGCAGGTCCAGCAGCGGCGTCCTGCCCTTCTCGAAGCCCAAGGGGCTGGCGTCCATGTCGCGGTAGCTGACCGACGAGGCCTGATAGACCGCCGCGTGCTCCAGATCACGCGATCCGCACGAGCCCAGCGACACGATCAGGTCCGGCAGGGCGTCGTCCGCCTCCAGCCGCGTCAGGGCGGCGGTCAGGGCGATGGCCCCCTCGACCGGGCCGATGCCGGTCATCAGGGGCGTGATCCGCGCCTGCAAGGCCGCGCCGTATTCCGCCGGCGCCGCCATGACCGGCAGAACCGTCAGGCCGTAGATGTCCTCTGAGCGCCCGTCGCTCATGCCGTGCGCTCATAGACGGCGGCGAAGAAGCCGTCGGTGCCGGTCGAGGCCGGCGACAGGCGCAGGCGATGCCCCTCGGCCAGCGCGCCCAGACGCTCGCGCGCCGCATCGGTCAGGTTCGCCGCCTTCAGGGCCTCGGCCACCGGGACCGGGGCGAAGGCGGGGTTGTTTTCCTCAAAGGCGTCGGCCGTGGCCTCGTTCTCGCCGCGCAGCATGGAGCAGGTGACGAAGATCAGACGCCCGCCCGGCTTCACCAGCTCGGCGGCGCGGCCCAGGATCTGGACCTGCAGGGCGTGCAGGCGCTCGACCTCGGCGGACTTCAGACGCCAGGCGTCCTCGGGACGACGACGCCAGGTGCCCGAGCCGCTGCATGGGGCGTCCACCAGCACCACGTCGGCCTGACGCACCAGATCCTCGACCCCGCCGCCGTTCTGGCCCAGCAGGCGCAGGTCGGCGGTGACGCCGGCGCGGGCCAGACGCGGACGGATGTTGTCCAGACGCTTCTGCACCACGTCATAGGCGAACAGGCGGATGCCCATCTCGGCCGGCTTGGCCTTGGGCTTGGGCTGGACCACAGCCCCCTGCCCGTCCCCGCCGACCGGCGACCAGACGGCCACCGGGGCGGCAGGCGCCTCGGCTGCGGCGGCCCTGGCCGCGACCGGCTGACCCAGCATGGCCAGACCCAGGGTCTTGCCGCCGCCGCCGGCGCAATAGTCGACGACCGTCATGCCGGGCTGAACACCCGTCAGCCAGCAGGCGACCTGACTGCCTTCGTCCTGAATTTCGATATGGCCCTGTTTGAAGGCCTCCAGCGCCTGAACGTTCGGCGGCGGCTCGGCGGACAGGCGCAGGCCCGCCGCCGACCACGGCGTGCGTTGGGGCGACAGACCGGCCTCGATCAGTTCCGCCTCGACGCCCGCAACCGTGGTCTTGGCCAGGTTGACGCGCAGGTCGATCGGCGCGCGCGGCGCCATCAGTTCGTGGGCTTCCTCGGTCCAGCGGTCGCCGAAGGTCGTCTTGAAGTCCTCGACCACGAACTCGGGCAGGCCCGCGGCGACCCAGCCCGGCAGTTCGCCGGGCGTCACCACGATGCGGCCGCGCTCCTGCTTCGACAGCGGACGCGGGCCATAGCCCTCGCCCGAGTGCAGGGCCTCGATCTCGTCCAGCGGCAGGCCGTCGATCAGCGACAGCGAGCCGATGACCAGGGCCCGGCCGTCTTCACGCCCGCCCATGGCCCAGACCAGGCGTCCACGCGCCCGGATGACCTTGTAGACGCGGTCGGCGATGGCGCGACGATCCTTGGACCCCGCATAGCGGTTGGCCGCGCTCCAGGCCTTCAGCACCACCTCGGCCGGCTGGCGGCTGTGAGCGATACTGTCGAGGACGGAGGCGGCGGCGGCGAGGCGGGCTGCAGGGGTCAATCGGGTCTCGGATCAGATGAAAAGGGCCGTGAAGATCATGATCAGTCCCGCGAGCGAGACCAGCCAGACCAGCGACCGGATATAGGGCACGCCAAGGGCGTAAAGCGGAACATAGGCGACGCGCGCCCAGAAATAGAGGGCGACGCCCCACAGGGTCAGGGCGCTCTCCGCACCCGTGACGTGGGCGATCAGGACAGCGCCGATGAACAGCGGCAGGGTCTCATAGAGGTTGCTCTGGGCTCTTTCGAGGCGACCGACGACGGGGTTATGCGACTCCGGCGTCCGATCCCGCGCCCCGGCGTTCCAGCCGACGCCGAACTCCAGCGTCCGTGCGCCTGCGGGCAGAAGTATCTGCACCAGGGCCAGGACCAGGGTCGCGACCAGATAGATCAGTTCAGTCGTCACGCCCCGGCCCTCCGCAACCCGTCAAAACGAAACCGCTCCCGATCCGAAGACCGGGAGCGGATCAGGGGATCAGCCCTGACGATAGTTCGGCGCCTCGCGCGTGATCATCACGTCGTGGACATGGCTTTCGCGCAGGCCCGCATTGGTGATGCGCACGAAACGGGCGCGTTCCTGGAAGTCCTTGATCGTCGCGCCGCCGACGTAACCCATGGAGGCGCGTAGCCCCCCGACCATCTGGTGGATGACCGGTGCTATCGGCCCCTTGTAGGCGGTCTGGCCCTCGATGCCTTCCGGCACCAGCTTCTCGGACGAGACTTCCTTCTGGAAGTAGCGATCCGCCGAACCCGCGCCCATGGCGCCGACCGAGCCCATGCCGCGGTAAGACTTGTAGCTGCGGCCCTGATACAGGAAGACCTCGCCGGGGCTTTCGTCGGTGCCGGCGAACATCGAGCCCATCATGGCGACGCTGGCGCCGGCCGCGATGGCCTTGGCCATGTCGCCCGAATACTTGATGCCGCCGTCGGCGATGACCGTGGCGCCCGTGCCCTTGGCGGCGCGGGCCGAATCCATGATGGCCGTCAGCTGCGGCACGCCCACGCCGGCGACGATGCGGGTGGTGCAGATCGAGCCCGGGCCGATGCCGACCTTCACGGCGTCGGCC
>Ga0247823_10000637_pt1 | contig 29605 bp, 19 predicted proteins | sample 13C_PalmiticAcid_2_FD_192426 | JGI IMG/M metagenome (GOLD analysis project Ga0247823, IMG submission 192426) | Soil microbial communities from agricultural site in Penn Yan, New York, United States - 13C_PalmiticAcid_Day30 | ecosystem: Environmental > Terrestrial > Soil > Agricultural land...
GTCCTGCTGATCGCCGGCGGCGCGGCGAGCGCCGGGGCCTGCCGGTTGGCGAGGCCCAGGCCGCCGGCGATCAGCAGGACCGGCAGCGCGACGAACGCACCCTTCTGCCAGAGCGGACGGCTCTTCGGCTGCGCCGCGGAATCCGACTGGTCGGGTTCTGCGGACTCGATACGCGTTACCATGTTCATGCACGATTTCCCTGATTGAGGGCTGCCCGGCCCCGGCTGATGCTGGCGAGCAGCGTTTCATATTGTTCGAGAGTGAAGCCCGCCTCGTGGAAGGCGCGGATCGCGGCACGCGGAACCGTATAGCCCCGGTGCCAGGCGTGGACCGCGAGGCGCCGAAGCGCTTCGAGTCGCGTATCGGCAAGTTCGGGATTGGGCCGCTGGCCACCGAAGATCATGGTGAGCGCGGTCGCCAGCCTGCCCGGTTTCTCCAGCGACGAAAGCCGATCGTTCTGGGCGATCGCCACGACCTGCCATTCGAGCGCGGAAAAGCCGGTCTCGGTGCGCGGCACGGCGGCGACGTCGACGGGCGTCGCGATCGGGCTGCCCTCGAGCGCGGAAAAGTTGAGATAGGCCATGATACTTCTCCCTTCTGGCCGGCGGCGGACGAGCCGCTCCCCTGCCCGCGGCGCATGGCCACGGGATCACCGGCGAATATTGTCGCGAAGGCACAGGGTTCCCGCGCGCGAACATCGCTCGCGCGCCGGGCAGGCCTGGCCCGAAAATGTGGATCGGCGCGCAAGGCGCCGATGGTTCAGGCCGTAGCCCGATCTCGCTTTCTGCAAGGCTGACGCATAGGCAGTTCCTTCGTCTGGTCCCGTTGTCGAAGGTGACGGATCACTTCCATACCGACTGGTATAGAAATCGCGCTGCGGTGCGTCAAGGGCTTTCTATACTGGCCGGTATTTTTATTGTCGAGAGGGAGGCGCATCAAAAATTCCGGGGCGCCTGCTCTCGCTTCATGCGTGGATCCGACAACCTATCGTTAAACGCCCCTGGCTATCCTTCGCCCATGAACAGCGCACTGCAACCGCTTCGCTTCGGGCACCACGCACTCGCCGTATTGGGCTCGGCGCTGCTTGGATCGACGATCTTCGCATTGATCTCCGCCGTAGCGATCGCCGCGCTGACGCGGGTCCCGTTATCGATGACCTGGTTCGCGTGGATTGCGATAGCGTGCTGGTTCGCCGCCTTTCTGGTTGCCCTGCCCGGCACGGCAATCATGTTTTCGCTGCTCTGGCCGGTGACTCGCCGCGGCACCGCTGCCGGCGCCTGGCTATCGGTGATTTCGGGCGCGACGCTCGGCATCGTCCTGGCGCCATTCGCCAGCAAAGGCTTCGTCGGCACCACCTGGACCCAGATCCTGCTCTTCGCCTTTATCGGCGCGGCCTTCGGCGCTCTCTACGTCCTGTTTTCCCGCAGGCTGACGCAATCCTCGCCTTCGCGCCCCAAGGTCCCGCACAGCTTCCGGCACCGGTTACCCGCGCCTCATACGGAGCCCGCCGCCTGATTCTGGCGACCGGTTACCGCCTCATTTGGTCGGCCATACCGCGAGGCTGGTTTCGACCAGCCGCTCGAGTTCCTCGCGACTGGCCCCTGCCCCGGCTTGCAGCGCAAGCCCTTGCAGCAGCGCCACGAGATAACCCGAAAGCCCCTCGGCGTTCATATGCTCGGGAAGCTCGCCCGCGGCTTCGGCTTTCTCGAAGCGCGCGATCAGCGCGTCCGACGAAGATTTACGCCGGGCGATGACTTCCTCGCGGATCGATTCGGCCTCGACGCCGCATGCCACCGAGCTGATCACGCGCAGGCAGCCGCGCGGCTCGCAATCGCTCGTCTGCATCTCCAGCGCGCCGCGCAGCAGCCGCTCGGCCACACCGCGCGCCGTGGGCGCGTCGAGCGCCTGCGACATGTAGCAGAGCTTCTCGCGCTCGTAGAGGTCGAGCGCCTTGCGGAACAACGCCTCCTTGTTGCCGAACGCGGCATAGAGGCTGGGGCGGGTGATTCCCATCGCATCGGTCAGATCGGTGAGCGAGGCGCCTTCATAGCCCTTGCTCCAGAAGACGCGGAGGGCCTGGGCGAGCGCTTCGTCGACGCAGAATTCGCGCGGGCGCCCTTTGGCAGCGGAACAGATGTCAAGTTTCATAATGATCGGTACATAATCGCAAACTGTGGAAAATACACTAGTATTAACGCGTAGCCGATCAATCGGGTGCAAGCCACTGTCGCACAAGGGCCTTGCCGGGTCGAAGATGCAAGCATATGCACTGTTCGTTCGAACGAACGAAGGGTTCCATGGTCTCTGCTACGCTCCTCGATACGGCGATCGACCAGTTCGGCAGACTCGGCTTCGAAGGCGCGAGCACCCGTGAGATCGCCCGGGCCTCGGGCACGGCGATGTCGTCGATAACCTATCATTTTGGCGGGAAGCAGGGACTGTACCTCGCCGCTGCCGAACATATCGCCGCCGCGATTCGCGCTCTGCAGGGCGAATCGGTCGCGCGCGCAGTGGCAGCGGGGCAGGAATCGGGCGGCGCTGCCACGGAAGCGCTCGCCGCGATCCTCGACACCTTGGCCCAGATGATGCTGCGGCCCGAAACCGAAGCCTGGTCGCGCTTCATCATCCGCGAACAGCAATTCCCGACCGAGGCGTTCGACATATTGTTCGCCAGGGCGATGCAGCCGATCCTCGACGCGTTCATCGAACTGATCGGCCGCGCACGCCCCGACCTTGCCCGGCGTGACGCAGTGGCGATGGCGATCCTGTTGTTCGGCCAGGCGATGGTGCTGCGCGCGGGCCGTGCCGCCGTGTGCCGGGCGCTGCAGGTCGACCGGATCGACGATGAAACCGCCGCACTGCTGCGTGCCCGGCTGCGCGCCAACGTGCTCTGCATCCTTTCGGAGAAGCCGCAATGAACCGACGCCGCCTGATCGTGCTGGTCATCGTCGTGGTGCTCGCCGGTGCGGCGTTCGCGACCCGAGGCTTCGGGCTGATGCCGGGCCGGCCCGAGACCGAGCTCAGCCTCTATGGCAATGTCGACATCCGTGAGGTCGATATGGGCTTTCGCGTCGGCGGGCGGATCGCTGCGATCGGCGTCGACGAAGGTGCCAGGGTGACGCAAGGCCAGCTATTGGCGACGCTCGACACCGCGACGATCGACAGCCGCATCGCCGAATCCGATGCCCGTGTGGCGCAGGCGCAGGCCAATTACGACAAAGCGCGAAACGGCGCGCGGGCGCAGGACGTGGCACAGGCGCGGGCGCGGGTCGCGGCGCAGCAGGCAGTGTACGACAATGCCCGGCGCGATTATGCGCGGCGCCAGGCTTTGATCGGGCCGGGCGCGATCAGCCGGGACCTGTGGGAACAGACCCGCACCGATCGCGACCGCGCCGCCGCCCAGCTTGCCGAGGCACGGCAGGCACTTTCGTTGCTGCAGGCGGGAACGCGACGCGAAGACATCGCCGCAGCCGCCGCCGAGTTCCGATCCGCCCAGGCGGCGCGGGCGAGCGTGGCGACCGATCGTTCGGACACGCGGCTCGCGGCGGCGACCGCCGGCACCATCGTCACGCGTGCCCGCGAACCCGGCGCGATCGTCCAGCCCGGAGAGACGGTGCTGACCTTGTCGATCGATCGGCCGATGCGGGTGCGCGCTTATGTCGCGGAGACCGATCTCAGCCGGATCAGCCCGGGGATGAAGGTGCAGGTCACCGCCGACGGCAATGCGAAGGTCTATCGCGGGACGATCGGCTATATCGCGCCGCGCGCGGAGTTCACGCCCAAGTCGGTCGAGACCGAGAATCTGCGCACCGACCTCGTCTATCAGGTCCGCGTGATCGTCGACGATCCCGACGACGCGTTGCGCCAGGGTCAGCCGGTGACCGTACGCGTGATCGGCGCGCGGGTGCGGCATGACGATTGAGGTTTTCTCCTTTTTACTCCCCTCCCTCTCAGGGAAGGGCCGGGGGTGGGTGCGAGCGAAGCGAGCCCTTTCTGCGATACGAATAATAGCGACAGCCGGGTATCGAGCCCGACTGCCGCTTACCCACCCCCAACCCCTCCCTGAGAGGGAGGGGAGCTAGATGGACGCCGTCGCCCGCACCACCGATCTGGTGAAGCGCTTCGACGCGCTTACTGCGCTCGATGGCGTGTCGATGGCGATCATGCCCGGCAAGGTCACCGGGCTGGTCGGCCCCGACGGCGCGGGCAAGACCACGCTGATCCGTATCCTCGCCGGGCTGATGGCGCCTACCGAGGGCAAGGTCGAGGTGCTCGGCGCGGCGCCGGGACAGAAGCTCGACGATCTCGGCTACATGCCGCAGCGGTTCGGGCTCTACGAAGACCTCTCGGTGATCGAGAACCTCAATCTCTATGCCGAAGTGCGCGGGCTTCCCAAGGCCGAGCACAAGGCGAGCTTCGATCGGCTGCTCGATTTCACCGATCTCGCGCGCTTCCAGGACCGGCTGGCGGGCAAGCTCTCGGGCGGCATGAAGCAGAAGCTCGGGCTCGCCTGCGCGTTGGTCAAGACACCCGGATTGCTGCTCCTCGACGAGCCGGGTGTCGGCGTCGATCCGATCTCGCGGCGCGAGCTATGGGCGATGGTCGGCGATCTCACCGACCAGGGCATCGGCGTTTTGTGGTCGACCGCCTATCTCGACGAGGCCGAGAAGTGCGACAGCGTCTATCTGATCAACGAAGGCAAATTGCTGTTCGATGGCCCGCCGGGGGAACTGACCGGCAAGGTCGGCGACCGGGTGTTCCGGGTGACCGGGTTCAAGGATCGCCGCCGCCACTTCCTCACCCGCACGCTCGACCGCGACGAAGTAATCGACGGGACGATCCAGGGGCGATCGGTGCGGCTGCTGATGGCAGAGGACGCCTCTGCCCCGACGCCGGAGTCGCTCGACGCCGTGGGCGGCGCAGTCGAGCCTGCCCCACCGCGCTTCGAGGATGGCTTTATCGAGCGGCTGGGCGGCGGCCCCAAGGGGACCAGCGCGCTCGCCGAGCGGTATCGAACGATCCCCGAGAGCAGCGACTGCGCGATCGAGGCCAGGGGGCTGACCAGGCGCTTCGGCGATTTCGTCGCGGCGAGCGACATGCATTTCGAAATCCCGCGCGGGCAGATCTTCGGGCTGCTCGGGCCTAATGGCGCGGGCAAGTCGACCACGTTCAAGATGCTGTGCGGTCTGCTTACGCCAACCAGCGGCAGCGGCGCGGTGGCGGGGCACGACCTGCGGCGTTCGCGCGCCGATGCGCGCGCCTCGCTCGGCTATATGGCGCAGAAATTCTCGCTCTATGGCGATCTCAGCGTCCGTCAGAATCTCGATTTCTTCGCCGGCGCCTATGATCTCGACCGCAAGGCCGCGGAGCGCGCGATCGAGGCGATGATCGAGATATTCGAGCTGAAGGGAAAGCTCGACGTCAATGCAGGCACCCTGCCGCTCGGCTTCAAGCAGCGGCTCGCTCTGGCCTGTGCGGTGATGCACGAGCCGCCGGTCCTGTTTCTCGACGAGCCGACCTCGGGGGTCGATCCGGTGACCCGGCGCGAATTCTGGACGCACATCAACGGGCTGGTCGAAAAGGGCGTGACCGTATTGGTCACCACGCACTTCATGGACGAAGCCGAATATTGCGACCGCGTCACCCTGATCTACCGCGCCGAGCAGATCGCCACCGGCACCCCCGACGAGCTCAAGACGCAGGCGGGCAAGCTGGCCGGCCTCGACGACCCCACGATGGAGGATGCCTTCATCGCGCTGATCGAGGAATTCGACCGCAAGCGCGGCGAAAGGGAGGCGGCGTGAGCGATGCCACCCCCTTTAAGCCCCTCCCCTTCAGGGGAGGGGTTAGGGTGGAGCCTGTCCGCAGGCGCCATCTCGGCGAGACACCCTCCATTCCTAAAGGGGAGGGGCTTATATGATCTCCCCTCGCCGCCTGGTTGCCCTCGTCCGCAAGGAGGCCGCGCAGATCCTCCGCGATCCTTCGACCTTCCTGATCGCCTTCGTGCTGCCGATGATCCTGCTGTTCCTGTTCGGCTACGCGGTGTCGCTCGACAGCAGCCGGACACGGATCGGAGTGGTGTTGCAGGATTCGAGCGCGCCGGCGCTGCGGCTGGCGCAGGCCTACCAGACCTCGCGCTACTTCGACGTGACGATGGCGCGCACGATCCAGCCGGTGCGGGAGGCGATGGTCGCCGGAGACCTGCGCGCGATCATCGTCATCCCCGTCGATTTCGGCGGCGGCGTCAAGCGCGGCCGTATGCCCGCGATCCAGATCATCACCGACGGGTCGCAGCCCAACACCGCCAATTTCGCCGCAGCCTATGGCGAGGGCGTACGTGCGCAATGGGCGGCGGCGGAGGGGCTCGAGCGCAACCCCGCCGCTGCCGGACCACCGGTCAGCCTGTCGTCTCGCTTCTGGTACAATCCCGAGCTCAAGAGCCGCTATTTCCTCGTCCCCGGATCGATCGCCAACGTGATGACGATGATCGGCACCCTGCTCACCGCGCTCGTCGTCGCGCGCGAATGGGAGCGCGGGACGATGGAGGCGATGATGGCGACGCCGATCTCGATGGCCGAGTTCATCGCGAGCAAGGTGATCCCCTATTACTTGCTCGCGCTCGCATCGATGGCCCTGTGCACGGTGATCGGGGTGTTCGTGTTCGGGGTGCCGTTCCGCGGATCGGTGTTCGCACTTTTCGTCGTCGGATCGGCGTTCCTGATGCCCGCATTGGGGCTCGGCCTGTTCATCTCCTCGGCGACGAAGAACCAGTTCGTCGCGAGCCAGATCGCCTTGCTCTCGGCGTTCCTGCCGACCTTCCTGCTCTCGGGCTTCATCTACGAGATCAGCTCGATGCCGTGGCCGATCCAGGCCCTGACCTATCTGGTGCCCGCGCGCTATCTCATTCCCTGCCTCGAATCGGTGTTCCTCGCCGGGGATCAATGGGCGCTGTTGCTGCCCAATATCCTCATCATGCTCGGCTTCGGCCTGGTCTTCTTTCTGCTGTCGTTCCGCGTCACCCGCCGGAGCCTCGACTAGATGCGCCGCCTCTATGCCATGATCGTCAAGGAGATGTGGGCGGTGCTGCGCGATCCCAAGTCGCGCATCGTATTGTTCGTCCCGCCCTTGATGCAGCTGTTCATCTTCACCTTCGCGACGACGCTCGACGTCAAGAATGTCGACGTCGCGATCTTCGATCGCAGCGCGGGCGCGCATTCGGCGGAGATCGTCAGCCGGATCGCCGGCAGCCCCAATTTCCGCGAGATCCTGCCGCTGCGCAGCCCGGGCGAGCTGCGCGACGCGATCGACAACCAGAAGGTGATCGCCGCGATCGTGATCGACGAGGATTTCGACCGCCGCGTCGCCGCGGGCAAGCCGGCGACGGTGGGTGTGGTGCTCGACGGGCGGCGCTCGAACGCCGCGCAGATCGTCAACGGCTATCTCACCCAGATCGTCGGCAGCGTCGGTGCGGATCTCGTCGCACGGCCCGGCCCGCAGGCGCCGCCGGGGAGCACGATCACCAATTGGTATAATCCCTCGCTCGATTATATCTGGTTCACCTTGCCCTCGCTGGTGGCGATCATCACTTCGGTCGCGGGTCTCGCGATCACCTCGCAATCGGTGGCACGCGAGCGCGAGCTGGGGACCTTCGATCAGCTGATGGTCTCGCCCTTACGCATCCACGAGATCCTCATCGGCAAGATGGTCCCGCCCTTCGTCATCGGGATGATCAACGGCAGCCTCTATCTGATCATCGCGCCTCTGGTGTTCGGGGTGCCGTTCACCGGATCGCTGCTGCTCTTCTTCCTCAGCCTCGCCATGTACATGCTGGCCTTGATCGGGCTCGGCATGCTGGTCTCGGCGATCGCGAAGACCCAGCAACAGGCGTTTCTCGGCGTGTTCCTGATCACCACGCCGCTGATCCTGCTCTCGGGCTATGCCAGCCCGATCGACAACATGCCCGGCTGGCTGCAGATCGTGACCTATCTCGATCCCGCCCGCTATTTCCTCGTCATCGTCCAGGGGCTGTTCCTCAAGGCGATGCCCGCCGCCGCCGTGTTGCACCAGCTCTGGCCGCTCGCGCTGATCGCCTGCGCGACGCTCGCCGCATCGGCCTGGCTGTTCCGCGCGCGCATGGAGTGACTCTGATGCCCCGCTTGCCCCTGCTCGTCCTGCTCGCGCTCGCCGGCTGCACCGTCGGCCCCGAGTATCAGCGCCCCGCGCCGACCGCCGCCACGCAAGCCCCGTGGCTCGAACCCGGCACCCCCGGTGCAGTCGACCTCGTCTGGTGGGACAGCTTCGGCGATCCCCAGCTCTCGGCGCTGGTCCACCGCGCGCTGGCGAGTGCGCCGGACCTCGAGGAGGCCGAAGCCCGTCTCGCCGAGGCCCGCGCCAATCGCGACGCCGTCGCCGGCGGACGCTTGCCGGGCGTCGAGGCCAAGGGCTCGGTCACCGAGAACCGGCTGAGCGAGAACGGCCAGCTGCCGATCGGCAACATCCCCGGAGTCGACCGCGAGTTCCGGCTGTTCGACCTCGGCTTCGATGCCAGCTGGGAACTGGATTTCTGGGGCCGCCGCACGCGCCAGACCGAAGCGGCCACCGCCCGCGCCGAAGCGGCGCTCTACGGCCAGCGCGACGTGATGCTCACCTTGATCGGCGAAGTCGCGCGCGGCTATTTCGATCTGCGTGCGGCGCAGGCGGACGCGGCCAGCGCGCAGGCGCTCGCCGGCTCGGACACCGAACTCGCGCGGCTCACCCGATTGCGCTTCGACGCCGGCGAAGCCTCGCAGCTCGACCTCGAACGTGCCGAGGGCGCGGCGCGGACCAGCGCGGCGGCGGTTCCCGATGCCGAGGCACGCGCGGCGGCAGCGGCATATCGCATCGCGGCTTTGGTCGGCGCGGCGCCCGAGGAGGTCGCGCCCGCGCTGCGCAAGCCCGCGCCCCTGCCCCCCAGCCCGGACACCATTCTCGTCGGAATCCGCTCCGAATTGCTCGAGCGCCGCCCCGACATCCGCCGCGCCGAACGCGAACTCGCCGCCGCCACCGCGGATGTCGGCGTCGCCACCGCGGACCTGTTCCCGCGCTTCAGCCTGATCGGCGGCCTCGGCCAACAGGCGCGGACGCCGGGCGATCTATTTTCAGGCGAAAGCACCCGGCTCCAGATCGGCCCGAGCTTTTCATGGCCGATCTTCTCGGGCGGGACGATCCGCGCGCAGATCCGCGCCGCCGATGCGCGTGCGCAAGGTGCTGCGGCGCGCTATGAAAAGGCCGTGCTCGGCGCGCTGTCGGACAGCGAGGCGGCGATCAATCGCTTCCTCAACACCCGCACCGCCGAAGCGGAGGCGAACGCGGCGCTGGAGCGCGAACGGTCGGCTTTTGCGCTGGCGGAGAGGCGCGCGACCAGCGGCGAGGACGACCGGCTTACCTTGGCCCGCGCACGGCAATCGCTGCTCGGGGCAGAGCGGCGGGCCGATCAGGCAAAGACGGCAAAGGGCCAGGCGGCAGTGGCGCTGTACAAGGCGCTCGGCGGCGGCTGGAAATAGTCGAAAGCCACCGCTTTCCCCGCGATCACGGCATCAACCGCTTCCGCCCCTGCGACAAATGCCAGCGCATCGCCAGCGCGGCGGCGTCGGCGTCCTGCGCGCGGATCGCCTCGACCACCATCTCATGTTCGGTGATCATCGCCCCGATCGCCTCGGGCGGGCGGGCGCGCGAGATGTCCACCCCGGCGCGCAGGATCCGGTAGATCCCCTCCTCGAGATGGTCGAACGCGGCGACGAAAGCGGGATTGGCGGTCGCCTCGAAGATCGAGCGGTGGAGCACCCAATCCTCTTCATGCGCGGGGCCGTTCGAATGCAGCGCGCCGCGCAACGCGTCCATCGCGCGCTGGATCGTCTCCATCTGCTCGGGCGATCGCCGCATCGCCGCCAGCCGGCAGGCCTCGGCCTCGAGCACGAAGCGCACCTCATAGGTGCCGAGCGTCGCCGACAATTCGGCCATCGGCATATGCGCGCCGAGCCGCTCGGAGGGACGCCGCATCACATAGGAGCCCGCGCCGCGCCGCGCCTCGGTGATGCCGTCGGCGGCGAGCCGCACCAGCGCCTCGCGCACCACCGTGCGCGACATGCCGAACATCTCGGCGAGCCGCGGCTCGGACGGTAATCGGTCGCCGATCTGGAGATCGCCGCCGTTGATGATCTCGACGATGCGCGAATACGCGCGATCGGCGAGCCGCCCCTCGCCCGGATGCGCAATTCCCTGTGCCAATCGGCCCTCCCCGTCCCTCAGCGGAAAACTAGCTCCAAACGCAGGGATCTGCCAACCCCATGTAAGACATATTGGTTAGACAGATTATACGATTTGGGCGTGGATTTGCCGATTGACGTGCCGAAATCGAGCGGCATACTCCAAACCTGTCCAACCGATTCAGGACTCGGCCATAGAAGCCGCGGAGATCGGGGGAAAGGGACGGGACCTGGAGGGGTTATGGACACGATGTGCGGCGCTGCTGCCGTCAATCTGCCGCCGATGAGCGCTTTTGCCGAAGTCTATGTGAACCGGCCCTCCGCGCGCGGCGGCCCGGTCACCGCTTTGTTCGGCCCGTTCGGCGACTGCGCCTTCGTGCTGGTGCGCCAGGGCGGATATGGCGATGCCGAATGCTGGATCGAGAGCGAAACCGGCCGGGTCTCCTACGCCGATGTCGTCGAGGCGGATCGCGCCGGACTGATCCAGCGCGCTACCTGACCGGCTGAAGCGCTTCCGCCAATGCCGCGGTCGCGCCGCCGGCGATCAGATGTACCGGCCGTGCGGCATCGTCGGGGATCAAGGCCGCGAGGATTCCGCCGCGCTCCAGCCCCGGACGGTCGATCTTCGAGATATCCGCCAATTCGACGAGCAACCGGGTACCCCGGGCGCGAACGGCACGGATATTCCCTTCCCCCAGCGCACGCGCAACGATTCCCGCGTCGAAGGCGGGGACCGCCGCTTCGGCGACGGGAGCCGCCATGGCAGGAACGGCCGCCGCCACGGTGACCGGTGTCCTCGCCCCTGCCGAGGGACCAGCCGCCATCGCCGCGCGCACTTCGGCCGCGATCTGATCCGCTACCGGTCCGAACACGACCTGCAGCGCGCCATTGTCGAGCTTGAGCACGCCGCGGGCGCCCAATGCGCGCAGGGCATTTTCGTCGATCGCGGCGAAATCGGCGACGACCAGACGCAGCCGCGTGGTGCAGGCATCGACGCTGCGGACATTGGCATTGCCGCCGAGCCCGGCGAGCACGGCGGGACCGCGCGCGCCGGAAGCCGCCTCTTGCGCTGCAGCGGTCAGTTCGACGTCCCGACCCGGGGTCTTGAGATCCCAGCGCCGGATGCTCCAGCTGAACGCGAAATAATAGATCGCGAAATAGGCGATGCCGACCGGGATCAGCACAAGCGGTCGGGTGGCGAGACCGAAATTGAGCACATAATCGATCAGCCCGGCCGAGAAGCCGAAGCCGAGCTTCACGCCCAATGCGTCCATCAGCACCATCGCGATGCCGGTCAGCACTGCGTGGATGACGTAGAGCACCGGTGCCAGGAAGATGAAGGTGAACTCGATCGGCTCGGTGACGCCGGTGAGGAACGACGTGAGCGCGAGGCTGAGCAGCAGCCCGCCCACCGCCTTGCGGCGCCCGGGCAGCGCGTTGCGATACATTGCGAGGCACGCCGCGGGCAGTCCGAACATCATCACCGGGAAAAAGCCCGCCATGAACGCGCCCGCGCTCGGATCGCCGGCGAAGAAGCGCTTGATGTCGCCGGTCGCGCCGTTGAAGTCGCCGAGCAAGAACCAGGGAATGTTGTTGAGGATGTGGTGCAGCCCGGTGATCAGCAACAGCCGGTTGAGCAGCCCGAACAGGAATAGTCCGATCGGCCCGGCGCCGAGCACCCAGCGGCTGAGCGTGTCGACGCCGGCCTCGAACCACGGGAAGCCGACCCCGAACAGAACCGCCCCCACCAGCCCGGCGAGCCCGGCGACGATCGGCACGAACCGGCGGCCTGCGAAGAAAGCGAGATAGTCGGGCAGCTTGATGTCGGAGAAGCGGTTGTAGAGCACGCCCGCGGTGATCCCGGCGAGGATGCCGGCGGCGACACTGAGCTTGCCGATCTCCTTGGCGCGCCATGCCGCCTGTTCCAGCGCAGCGGCAGAAGCGATCTCCGGCGGCAGATGCAGCAGCACCTTCGCGCCCTCGACCGCGACCAGATAGGCGACCACCCCCGCGAGCGAGGCGGCGCCGTGATTTTCGCGCGCCAGCCCCACCGAAACGCCGGCTGCGAACAGCAGGCCGAGATTGGAGAAGATCGCTTCGCCCGCCGCGGCAACGAAGGGAATGCCGAGCATGTCGCCCTGCCCCAGCCGGAGCAAAAGCGCCGCAATCGGCAACACTGCGATCGGCAGCATCAGCGCGCGGCCGAGCGGCTGCGCCTTGGCGAGAAGGGTTGCGGGTCGGAAACTCATGCCAGTGCCTCACGGGCGAGCGCGCGGACCTCGGCGGCCGACGCGGCATCGCACGCCCTTTCCGCCAGCGCCGCGCAATTGTTTAGATCGAGCGTGCGGACCACCGCCTTGAGCCCGGGAATGGCGGCCGACGTCGCCGAGAGCTCGGTGATCCCGAGCCCGATCAGGATCGGCGCGGCGAGCGGATCGGACGCGAGTCCCCCGCAGACGCCGGCCCAGCGTCCGGCGGCCTTTGCGCCCGTGCCGACCTCGCGGATCAAGCGGAGTATCGCGGGATGCAGCGCGTCGATCCGCTGCGAAACCGCCGCGTTTCCGCGATCGGCAGCGAGCGTATATTGCGTCAGGTCGTTGGTGCCGATCGAGAGGAAGTCGGCTTCGCGCGCGATCTGGCCGGCAAGCATCGCGGCGGCAGGCGTCTCGATCATCACGCCGAGCTGCACGGCTTCGCCGATGCCCAGTTCGGCCTGCACTTCGGCGAGCAGTGCCCGGACAGGGCGATAATCGCCGAGATCGGCGATCATCGGCAGCATGATCCGGCATTGCGCCGCGGGAACCCCGCGCAGGATCGCGCGGAGCTGGAGCCGCATCAGATCGGGTCGGGCAAGGCTGAGCCGCACGCCGCGCAGGCCCAGCGCAGGATTCTCCTCGTGCGCCATCGGCAGATACGGCACCGGTTTGTCGCCGCCGATGTCGAGCGTGCGGACGATCAGCGGGCGCTCGCCAAGCGTGGCCGCGATTCGCGAAAGGGTTTCGCGTTGCTCCTCTTCGTCAGGTGCGGTGTCGCGATCGAGGAACAGGAATTCGGTGCGCAGCAACCCGCAGCCTTCGGCGCCCGCCGCGACCGCCGCCGCGGCGTCGGCCACCGAGCCGAGATTGGCGAAGACCTCGATCCGGGTGCCGTCGGCCATGCGGCACGGCTCGTGCGCCTCGGCGACGTCACGTGCCCGGCGATCGCGTGCGGCGGCCAGTCGCTCGCTCGCCTCCGCCAGTGCGTCGGGGCCCGGATCCACCACGATCGTCGCGGCGTCGGCGTCGAGAATGACCGGAATCCCTTCCGCGATCGCCAGCACGCCCTCGCCCGCCGCGACCAGCATCGGAATGCCGGCGGAGGCGGCGAGGATCGCAACGTGCGAAGTGGGGCCGCCAGCCGCGGTGCAGATCCCGGCGAGGTTTGCCGTATCGAGCGTCAGGAATTGCGAGGGCAGCAGATCCTCGGCGATCAGAACCGTTCCCGGCTGCAACGCCGGGACGCTCGCGCCGGGCGTGCCGAGCAACACCGCAACGACCTGGCGTTCGAGATCCTTGAGATCGGCGACGCGTTCCATCAGCAGCGGATCGCCGGTCGCGCGGATCGCTTCGGAGGCCTGCGCACTCGCGGCGCGCCATGCAAAGGCGGCGCTGCGTCCGGCAGCGATCTGTTCGCCTGCGGCGCGGATCAGTTCGGGGTCATCGAGCAAGGCGCGATGCGCTTCGGCAATCTCGGCCGCCGCGCCACGCGCGCCGGCGAGCTGGCCGGTGATCTCGGCGAGCGCCGCGTCCAGTGCGGGGCGCTCCGCGGCGGCACCCGCGCCGTCGTGCGGGACAGCCTGATCGGCCGCCCTGAGCTGCAGCGCCTGCCCGATCGCGAGACCGGGCGATGCACAGACCGGACCTTGCGAACGGATCGCCGCCGCCGCGGGGGTGACGGAGCCTTGCTCGCCCAGCCCCGAAAGGATCAGCTCGGCTACCGCGTCGACCGCAGCCCGCGCGTCGGCGCCGACGCCGGCGATCCGCACCGCCGCACCCGAGCGCACGCCGAGCCCGAGCAACGCCACCGTGCTCCGTGCGTTTGCGCTTCTGTCTTCGGCCGTCAGCGTGACCTCGGCGACGAAAGGCCGAAGCGCCGCTGCGATCCGCGCCGCGGGACGCGCGTGGATTCCGTGTGCGGCATCGACGATCACGTCGCGCTCGAACCGTTCCTCCGCCGCCTCGTTACGGGTGGCCTCGCGCGGCGCGCTACGGGCGATCCGGGCGACGCTCGCTCCCGCCTCGACAAAACGACCGGTCGCCTCCAGCGTCAGGACATAGCCCTCGCTGGCGAGCACGACCGGGGTGATCAGCGCCTTCGCCGCTTCCACCACGGCATCGAGGTCGAATTCGATCAGCGGATCGCCCACCGCGACGCGCTGCCCCGCCGTCACCTTGGCCGAGAAACCCTTGCCGCCCAGCGCGACGGTTTCGAGCCCGATATGGAGCAGCAATTCGGCACCATTGTCGAGCCGCAGGGTCACGGCGTGCGCACTTTCCGGAACCGACAGGATCTCGCCCGCCGCGGGCGCGCGCAGCACGCCTTCGACCGGATCGATCGCGAAACCGTCCCCCATCATCCGCTCGGCGAACACCGCATCGGGAACCGCTTCGAGCGGTGCCAGCCAACCAGCGAACGGAGCGACCAAAGTTACCATTTCAACCATCATTCCACTCACGGGATCAGCTCGACCGCGTCGACTGCCCACATCGGCTCGACACCCTTGGCGGTGTAGCGGATGCACAAGGTCTCGTTACCGGCGCGGGGTTCGAACGTACCGACCAGCCGGGTCAGCCCCGGATTGCCCGCCGCGGGTGCCAGCGGCAAGGTCGCGACACGCTGCCCCTCGCAGCCGCCGGCACGAACTTCGAACTCGCCTTCGGGCGTGGCCGGGGGCGCGAATTTGATACCCTCGATGTCCTTGCCGATCTGGAAGTTGAACGGGATCTGCCCGACGGTGATCGCGATCCGCTTCGCGTCGCCCACCGGCGCCTTCTCCCATAGCCAGCACGGATTGAAGATGTCGGTGACGAAGCGCGCGCGCGCGCCCGTCGCCGGGTAATCGTCCTCCAGTGCCAGCACGACTCGTTTGGTACAGGTCTTGAGCGCCTCGTCGCTGCGCCAGCGCATCCGCTGCGCGGTGATCGTCTCGGCCAGACCTCCGGGCAATGCGCGGCCGTCATGGAACGACGCTGCCTTGAGCCTGGTGGGGAATTTCACCGTGACCGGGCCGCGATAGACCGGCGACGCCGCCGTCACCCGGCTGCCGTCCAGGGTGTAGTGCATCGCGAGCCCGGACTGATTGGCCAGAGACACGGTCGCGCTGTTGCTGCCGGCCGCATAGCCATAGTCCGGCGTCACCGCGAACGCGCTCGACGCCGGCTCCAGCTTCAAGGCGCGCATCCGCTCCATTTGCGGGATCAGCCGGTCGACGAAGCCGTCATACTTGCGCGCCGCCTTCGCGGACCAGCCGATCTCGGCCACCGCGGAGGCGCGCGGAAACAGCATCCACGCCGAACGCGCTTCGGTGCGGACATGCTCGGCCCACAAATTGGCCTGCACCCCGAGGACGTGATGCTGCTGCGCCGCGGGGATCTCGGGCGACACGGGCTCGAAGGCATAGACCGTCTTCAGATCGATCAGATTCCCCCGCCCGGGCGGCTCGGAGTCGCTGAAGCCCTGGCGGTTGTCGAAATACAGCGTCGGCGACGGGCTGAGCACGGCGTCATGCCCCGCTTTGGCCGCGGTGATCGCACCCTCGACTCCGCGCCACGAAGTGATCGTCGCATCGGGCGGCACGTCGTCGCCTTCGAGGATCTCGTCCCAGCCGATCAACTTGCGCCCGCGCTTCGTCAGATGCTCGCCGATCCGGTGCATGAACGCGGCCTGGAGCGCGGTCTCGTCCCTGATGCCCAGTGCTTTCATCCGCGCCTGGATTTCGGCCGAGCCGTTCCATTGTTCCTTGGTCGCCTCGTCGCCGCCGACATGAATGTAGCGCGACGGGAACAAGCTGATCACTTCGTCGAGCACATTCTCCAAGAAATTGAATGTCTTGTCGTCAAGATTGTAGAGCCAGGGGAAAACCCCCCAGTCGCTCTCGGTGCCCGGCGGAATCGGCACCCCGGTGCCGAGCTCGGGATAAGCGCGGATCGCCGCGAGCGCATGGCCCGGCATCTCTATCTCGGGGATGATCGTGATGCTGCGCTGCGCTGCGTAGGCAATGATCGCCTTGATCTCGTCCTGCGAATAGAAGCCGCCGACCTTCGGCAGCTGCGGCGCGCCCGGGGCAGTCGCAGGATGGCGCCAGCCCGAGATTGCGGTGAGCTTGGGATATTTTTTGATCTCGATGCGCCAGCCCTGATCGTCGACCAGATGCCAGTGTAGCGTGTTGAGCTTGTTGACCGCCATCCAGTCGATCAGTTGGCGGACATAGGCCGGCGACTGGAAATGGCGGGCGCTGTCGAGCATCAGCCCGCGCCAGCCGAAACGCGGCGCGTCCGCCACGCCAAAGGCCGGGATCGAAACCGCGCCCGTGCCCGGCGTCTGGGTCATCGCCTGCCACAAGGTGACGGCGCCGTAGAGCAAGCCCGCATCGTCGCCCGCAGTGACGACTGCGCCGCGCGGAGTGACTTCGAGGCGATAGCTTTCAGCCTTGCCGGTCGCAGCACGAACGAAGCGAATCGACGGCGTCGACGCGCCCGATCCGATCCTGAGCGCGAGTCCGCGTGACTCGGCGATCAAGGCGGCGAACCGCTCGGCCGCAATGCGCGCGCCCTTGTCTCCGGACGGCACCACCAATGCAGTCCTGGCGCTCACGGCGAGCGCTCCTTGACCGGCATGCAGTTCGGCCGGCAACGGCAACAGCCTCGGCACCTGTGCCGCAACCGGGGTGGCGACCAATGCGGTGCCCAGCCCGAGCAGCAATCGAGAAAGATAGATCAAACCAGGCCCCCGACGATGATGCGTGGCGAGCTTAAGCGGTTTCGCGTGCCGCTCAATCTCGCTGCGGTTCGGGCAAGCGGCGAAGAAGGGCGGCAGGAAGCATCCCGCCGCCCTTCGATGCCCGTATGCCCGGTTAGAAGTTGACGTTCACCGATGCGAGTGCCCTCCGGCCCGTGCGATAGACCCCGCGCGGCAGGCGCGGCGTGTTGGCATAGGCGTAATATTCGCTGTCGGTCAGGTTCATGCCAGAGATGGTGAGCCCGATATTCTGGGTGACGTTGTAGGTCGCCGAGAGATCGACGTTCGCCGTGTCGCGCACGTACATCTGGTCGCCGCGATCGACGCCGGTGAAGTATTTCGACCGCCACGTATAGGTCCCGCGGATCGAGATCGGGCCGCTCTCGAAAAACGGGCTGAAGCTCACCTGATGCCGCGAGTTGTACGGCAGGTCGGCGCCGTCCTGACCCTGCCCGTCCGAATAGGTGTAGTTGGCGAGCACGCCGAAGCCCCAGGGCAGATTCTGTTGATAGGCGAGCGCGAAGCCCTTCACCTGCGCCGAGCCCGCATTGAATGGACGGCTGATATCGTAGGTCGTGACGACGCCCTGCGAGGTGTTGAAATGGGCCTCGGGAGCGGTCTGCTGGAGGATGTAATTGGTGATGTTTTTGTAAAACAGCTCGGCGGCGAGGATCGCGCGGGGCGCGAAATACCATTCGAGCGAGGCATTGAAATTGTCGGATTCGTACGGATCGAGATCGGGATTTCCACCCGCGCCGGTGAGGATCTGGTCCGACAGCCAGAAAGCGTTGGTCATGTCGGCATAGTTAGGCCGCGCGATCACCTGGGTCGCGGCGAAGCGGAAGATCAAATCCTGCTTCAGGTCGATCGCGATGTTGATCGTCGGCAGGACCTTTTCATATTTCTTGTTCGTGGTCTGCCACGTCCAGTTCGCCGCAGCGTTGCAGAGAGTACCCGGCGTGCAGACATAGCCGGCGCTCTCGCTGCTGGTGTTGACGTAGCGCGCACCGATATTGCCGCGCAGCGCGCCTTGCTCGAAATTGATCTGCGCATAGGCGGCGTGGATGTCTTCGGTCACGTCCCAATTGCCGGCAGCAAATTCGATCGCAGCGAACGGCGACGGCGTCGGGACCGCGCCACCCCCGGGCACCCAGATGCCGCCCTCGACATAATCGACCATCGAATTGCCGTCGATCTTGAAGCGCCCCCTCATCTGGTGGTTCACGCCGTTGAAGCCGCGCAGATAATTGTCGCTGACCTGGCGCGTATCGAATTGCGAGGCCGGCACGTTGACGCCCGCTACGGTTACGCCGGCATAGCGCTGGCCGGTCTCGTGACGGCGATATTTATAGCCGACCTGCAAACTCTTGAGGCTGCCGTCGAAGTTGAACTTGAGGTCCGCCTGACCGTAGCGCTCCTTGTCGGAAGTCGGCTTTTCGACGAGGTTGCCGCTCCAGCCCGGATCCGTCCGGAACGCCGCGGGGTTGCCGAGCACGTCGGTGGTGTAGCTGATCGTGCCGGGACTGTCCGGCGCGCCGCTGATGTCGACGGTGTAATTTGCCCAGTTGAGGAATTCGAGGAACACCTGCTTCTTGGTGCCGCCATCGGCATCGGACATGCCGCCTTCGACATTGAGCGCCCAGTTGACGCCTTCCCAGCCGATCTGGCCGTGCCACGTCTCGGAATGCATCTCGGCGGTGCGATATTGCGCGTCGAGCACCGACAACGCATTGTTGAAGGTCGCACCGGTGACGATCCCGTCCTCCACGGTGAGTCCGGTCAGCCGGCCCGCGCTGTTCCACACATTGCCCGGAAAGGCGTACATCGACTGATTGAGGTTGTCATAGGTCGCATCGATGCGGAGATAGTCGACTCCGATCGTCAGCTCCGGCACCGGCTTCCACTGCGCCGCCGCCGAATAGGTCAGCCGCTCGCGCCCCTGCTCGAAATAGGACGTGCCGAACGCATTCGGGGACACCGCAGTCGGATTGGCGGCGAGCGCAGTCGCACAGGCGCCGGTGCACAGGCCAGTATAAGTGATCCCAGGCGCGGGAACGGGAGGCGCGGCGAGCGAGCTCGTTCCGGCGTCGTTCGCGCCGTTCCAGAAATCGGCAGTGATCGTACCATAAGCCTCGACGCCGTCGCGGCGGAGCTGGTCCTTGGCGCGCTGGAACGAGGCCAGCAAACCGATCGTGCCGGCTTCGTTGCGCCAGCTGACCAGCGCCGAGCCCTGCACGTCACCCTTCTTCGAGCGATCGTTGTAGAGATAACCGAGCGTGCCGGCGATCGTGAACGGCTTGAGGTCGAGCGGCTTGCGCGTGACGACATTGACCGTACCGCCGATCGAACCTTCGTCGATCCGCGCCTCGGGCGACTTGAACACATCGACGCGGCTGACCAGCTGCGGCGCGAGCAGCGCGTAGTTGAAAGTGCGCCCCGGCGAATCGAGGATGAACCAGTCGGCGGAGGCGACCGTCTGACCATTGAGCAAAGTGCGGTTGAGCGCCGGATCGGTGCCGAGGATCGAAACCTTCTCGCCTTGGCCGAACTGCCGGTCGACCGTTACGCCTGGAACCAAAGTCAGCGCTTCGGCGACATTGGTATTGGGAAACTTGCCGACATCCTCCGCCGAAACCGAATCGACGATCGAGTTGGCATTGCGCTTGGTTTCGATCGCCGCGGCGAGCGCAGCACGATAGCCGGTGACGACGATTTCCTCGCCGTCCTGCGCTTCGGCCGCAGGCTGTGTCTCGTCAGCGGTTTGCGCGTATGCGGCTCCCGAAACCAGCGCGAGCGCGCTGGCGGTGCCGATCAGTAAAGCCCGAATCTCCATGTCTCATCCCCTTTGACAGTCTCTCAAGTGGCATGTCTTTTTTGTACCAGTTGCATACCATTAAGCAGACCATCCGTCAGACCAATGCAGGCGTCAAGAGGGATTCTTTCACCAATATGACGGGATCTCGCATTTTCAGGGTAGCATGTGGTCTTGCATTGGTATTACTATTGCCCTCGAACTCGCCGACGCCCAATGATGGAATCGAAATGCCGCTGCTCGCCGAAAAGATACGACCTCTCGACGGAACCGGTGGCGGCCCGCTTTACCGGCGGCTGGAAGACGCCCTGCGCGATGCGTTGCGCGATCAGGTGCTCAAGCCCAACGAAGCGCTGCCGGCCGAACGCGATCTCGCGGCGGACCTTTCGGTTTCACGGATCACGCTGCGCAAGGCGCTCGACACTTTGGTCAACGAAGGGCTCTTGGTTCGCCGTCAGGGCGCAGGCACCTTCGTCGCCAGTCGCGTTGAGAAGCAGTTCGCCAAACTCTCGTCCTTCTCCGAGGATATGGCCGCGCGCGGCCGCACAGTGCGCAGCGAATGGGTCGGCCGCTCCTCTGGCGCAGTAACGCCGGACGAGGCGCTAACCTTGGGATTGAGCCCGGGAACGCCCGTTTACAGGTTCAACCGGATCCGCTTCGCCGACGATACGCCGATGGCGATCGAATATTCGACGATTCCCGGCTTCGGGCTCGACAGCGAGGAAGTCGTCGGTGCATCGCTTTATGCCGCGCTCGAAGTCACCGGAAACCGTCCGGTACGCGCGCTCCAGCGGCTGCGCGCCGTATTGTTCGATGCCGCTCAGGCGCAATTTCTCGGGATCGAAGCAGGCGCGCCGGGGCTTTATATCGAGCGGCGCGGTTTTCTGGCCGATGGCCGGGTGATCGAGGCGACGCGCAGCTGGTACCGTGGCGACGCCTACGACTTCGTCGCCGAACTCGACACGCGGGGTTGATGCAGTGACGAGCCCAGAGACGACAAAGATGTTCCAGGAGGCGGGTGAAGCCGCCACCGTCGTGCGCCGCCAACTGGCGGCCAACCAGACCGCAGTGACCGCGCTCGCCGCCCAGCTTCGGGCGGCACCGCCACGGGGCGTCCTCACTTGCGCGCGCGGCAGTTCGGATCACGCCGCCACCTTCGGCAAATATCTGATCGAGACCCGGCTGGGAGTGCTGACCACTTCCGCGGCGCCGTCGATCTCGTCGGTTTACGGCGCCTCGGCGAATCTCGCCGGCATGCTGGCGATCGGCATATCGCAATCGGGCAAGAGCCCCGACATCCTTTCGGCGATGCGCGCCGCTAAGCAGGGCGGCGCCCGCACCACGGCGCTGGTCAACACCGCCAATTCGCCGCTGGCAGACGATGCCGACACTTTCCTGCCGCTCCATGCCGGCAGCGAAATCAGCGTCGCCGCGACCAAATCCTACATCGCCAGCCTCGCTGCCTTGCTGCACCTCGTCGGCGAATGGGCCGGCGACGGCGAACTGCTCGAGGCGCTGCACGCCGCGCCTGCCCTGCTCGAACGGGCTTGGGCATCGGACTGGTCGCCGATGGTCGATCGGCTCGAGCGGGCACAGGGCCTCTACGTGATCGGTCGCGGCCTCGGCTTCGGCATCGCGCAGGAAGCCGCGCTCAAGTTCAAGGAGACCTGCGGCCTCCATGCCGAGGCGTTCAGCGCGGCCGAGGTTCGCCACGGCCCGATGGCACTGGTCGGTCCCGATTTCCCATTGCTGGTCTTCCGCCAGGGGGACGAAACCGCCGACGGAGTCGACGAACTCGTCGCCGACGTACTCGCGCGTGGCGGCGAAGTCATGGTGAGCGGCGGCGACGTGCCCGGCGCGATCCAGCTGCCGCATCCGGCTGCGCACCCTGCGATCGAGCCGATGCTCCAGGTCCAGGCATTCTACCGCGCGGTCAACGCGCTTTCGCTGCGTCGCGGGCTAGACCCCGATCGCCCTCCCCTGCTCGCCAAGGTCACCGAAACCGTCTGATGGTCACTGCTCTGGTCAATGGCCGCGTGCTCCGCGCGGGCGCTCTCCGCGACGGCGAAGCCGTGCTGGTCGACGGCGAACGGATCGCCGCCATCGTTCCTGCGAACGAAATCCCCGCCGACGCGGCGCATCATGATCTCGACGGTGCGACGCTGCTCCCCGGCTTCATCGACACGCAGGTCAATGGCGGCGGCGGCGTGCTGTTCAATGATTCGCCGACTGTGGAAGGTATCGCCGCGATCGGCGCGGCGCACCGCCGCTTCGGGACCACCGGTTTCCTGCCGACCTTGATCAGCGACGATATCGAGGTGATCCGCCGCGGCGTGGCGGCAGTCGAACTGGCGATCGAACAGGGCGTGCCCGGGGTGCTCGGCATCCATATCGAGGGCCCGTTCCTCAACGTCGAGCGCCGGGGCATCCATCGCCCCGACAAGATCCGTGCGCTCGATGAAGAGGGTCTCGCCGCATTAACCTCGCTCAAGCGCGGCCGCACCTTGGTGACGCTCGCTCCCGAGCGAACTGATCCTGCAACGATCCGCCGCCTGATCGACGCCGGAGTGATCGTCGCCGCCGGACACAGCAACGCCACGTATGAGCAGTCGATCGCCGCGGTCGAGGCCGGAGTCACCGGCATCACCCATTTGTTCAATGCGATGTCGCCGCTCACCTCGCGTGCGCCGGGGCTGACCGGAGCGGCGTTGGAGCGTTCGGAGCTGATCTGCGGGATCATCGTGGACGGGCATCACGTCAGCCCGACCACGCTCGGCATCGCGCTACGCTGCAAGCCGCCGGAACAATTGATGCTGGTGACCGACGCGATGCCTACGGTCGGCAGCGATTCGGCGGAGTTCGTGCTCCAGGGGCGTAATATCCGCGTCGTGAACGGGATCTGCCGGGACGTCGACGGCACGATCGCGGGCTCGCATCTCGACATGGTCTCGGCGCTCGCCAACACCGTGAAGATGCTCGGGACCTCGATCGAGACCGCCGCCTGCATGGCCGCACACGCGCCGGCCGCCTTTCTCGGCCTCGCCGACAGCCTCGGCGCAATCGCACCGGGTTACCGTGCCGACCTCGTCGCGATCGATGCGGGATACACCGTCGTCGAGACGTGGATCGCGGGCGTCGGCAGCCGGGCGGGCCAGACCGTGCCGCTTGCTATCGCGGAACGCTGAGCCCCCGAGGCCTGTCCGCTATCAGCGACGCTCGCGCAACGCCGTCTTGAGTTGATCGGCGGTGAATGGCTTGGTGAGAAAACGGACGTCGGTGTTTTCGGACGCGTTGAGATCGGCCTGGGCATAGCCGGTGATGATCAGCGCCGGAAAATCGGCGCGCTCGCCGCGAATCTGGCGCACCAGTTCGGCGCCCGACATGCGCGGCATGGCATAATCGGTGATCAGCAGGTCGAAGGCCGCGGGATTCTGCCGGAAGGCGTCGAGCGCGTGCGCGCCTTCGGTGACGTGGATCACCTGATGGCCGAGATCCTCGAGCAACGCCGCCGTGGTCGCACGAACCCCGTCATGATCGTCAACCAGCAGGATCTTCATCGCCGTTGCGGCTGCATCCATGGCCTCGTCCGCGATTGCGAGAACCATCTCGGTCGCGGTCTCGGGTGCGCGCGGCAGCCAGATCTCGACACAGGTGCCCTTACCAAGCTCGCTGTCGACCCGGACCTCGCCACCCGATTGCTGCGCGAAGCCATAGACCATGCTGAGTCCGAGCCCGGTGCCCTTGCCCACCGGCTTGGTAGTGAAAAAGGGTTCGAGCACCTGCTGGATCAATTCGGGCGCGATCCCGCAGCCGGTATCGCCGACGCCGATCACGACATAATGTCCCGGCTTGAGCCCGGAGCGGCCAGCCTGCTCGACGATCTCGCGATCCTCGGCGGCGACGGTCACCACGCCGCCCTCGGGCATCGCATCGCGGGCGTTGATGATCAGGTTCATCACCGCGAGCTCGAGCTGCGCGGCGTCGGCGTAAACCGGCGACAGAGGATCCGAGAGGTCCCATTTCAGCTCGACCATCCCGCCCAGAGTATGCGCGAGCAGGCTGGTCACCGTCTGGGCGAGACGCGGGATCTGGATCGAGGCCGGTTCGAGCTTCTGGCGGCGCGCAAAGGCGAGCAGATGCTTGACCAGCTCGGCGCCCTGCTCGGCCGCGTGCCGGGTCATGCCGACGATCTTCGCTTGATCTTCGCTCAACGGCACGCGCCGTTCGATCATGCCCAGGCCGCCGAGCACTGCGGCGAGGAGATTGTTGAAATCATGCGCGATACCGCCGGTCAGTTGGCCGATCGCGTCCATTTTGCGCGCCTGCGTGAGCTGGCTCTCTAGATCCTTGCGATCGGTGACATCGAGCAAGGTGCCCGCGAACTCGACCGGATTGCCGAAAGAATCCCGCAATAGCACCGCTTGATCGAGAAAATGCTTGTATTCGCCGTCGGCGCACTGCCAGCGATACTCGACGGACAGCGACTGCCCCGATCGGCGAGCGCCCAGCGCCTCGACCGCCCGCTCGCGATCCGCCGGGTGCAGCCGTTCGACCCAAAGGGTCGGCGCGCGCTGGATGTCTTCGAACGCATAGCCGGTCAGCGCCTGGAAATTGCCGCTGACGAACTTGGGGATCCGCGGATTGGCGTCGATTTCCTCGAGATAGAGGATGATCGGCAGCGATTCGATGATCGCCGCCTGACGCTGCTCGGCGAGGCGCAGTTCCTGCTCTACCCGCAGACGCTCGGCATTGGCGCGCAGATTGGCGTCGAGCAGCGCCTGTTCCTGCCGCGCCTTGCGCTGGATCTCCTTGGTCATCAGGAACAGATCGACGAACACCGCGACCTTCGATCGGATGACGAGGGGCTCTACCGGCTTGAACACATAATCCACCGCGCCCATCGAATAGCCGCGACGGAGATGTTCGCTCTCCTTGTTGACCGCCGAGAGGAAGACGATCGGCACGCGCTTGGTCTGTTCGCGCGAGCGGATGATATGCGCGGTCTCGTAGCCGTCGATGCCGGGCATGTAGACATCGAGCAGGATCACCGCGAACTCGGTCTTGAGCAGCTGGCGCAGCGCCTCCTCGCCCGAGGTCGCCACCACCACGTCGGCGACGTCCTCAAGCACATGGGTGATCGCGAGCAGATTGCGTTCGTCGTCGTCGACGACGAGTACCTTGGCGCGGTCCTCATTGGCTTCGGGGTCAGTCACCAAAGTGGCCTCGGCGATCGTTGCGGTGCGGGTCGGCGGAATATTTGCGCGCATCCGCACCTCAGCTCCGCTCTGCCACGATCAGACCACCACTTTGCGCCGCATCGCGCGACCGGGCAATCCAGACGCGCAACAAGGCCAGCAGCAAATCGATATCGACCGGCTTGGCGATATAGTCGGACGCGCCGGCGTCGAGGCATTTCTGCCGATCACCCTTCATCGCCTTCGCCGTCACCGCGATCAGCGGCAGATCGGCGAGTTCGGGGCGCTGGCGGATCTGCTGCATCGTCTCATAGCCATCCATCTCAGGCATCATGATGTCGATCAGCGCGATGTCTATCCCCGGCGTCTGCTCGAGGATCACGATGCCGTCCCTGCCCCCCTCGGCATGGAGCACCTCGACGCCATAGCTCTCGAGCACGCTGGTCAGCGAGTAGATGTTGCGGATGTCGTCGTCGACGATCAGGATCTTCGTGTCGGCGAGCTCGGGTACGCCCCGTGCCGTCTGGACGACCTGATCGGCCTGATCGGGGACCAGTTCCACCACCTGGGGCGCGGCGGCCACGCGATCAGCGAGATCCTCGAACACCGCCACCAGTGCCTCGCGTTCGGCGGGCTTCTCGGTCACCCCGAATGCACCCAGATCGATCGCCTTGGCCACCTTGTCGGCGCCCGAGATCACGTGGATCGGGACATGCCGGGTCTGCGGATCGTGCTTGAGCAGATCGAGCAGCACGAAACCGTCAATATCAGACAGCCCGAGATCGAGCGTGATCGCATGCGGCTGGAGCTTCCGCACCATCGCCAGCGTGCCTGCCCCTGCTCCGGAAACCACCCCCTTGAGTCCGGCGCCTCGCGCGATGTCTAGCAGGATCGAGGCGAAGGTGGGATCGTCCTCTACGATCAGTACGAACGGATCGCCGGCAAGATTGTCACGATCGTCGCTCAGATCGAGCGAACCCGGCAATGCGCTCGGCACGGTCGCGCCGCTATTGTCATAGCGGGCGGGCGTGCCCTGTTGGCCGATCTGCGCGGGCGCGATCACCTGGAGCGGCACGAACAAGGTGAAGGTCGAACCCTCGCCCGGCTTCGAGCGCACCTGCAGCTCGCCGCCCAGCAGGCGCGCGATCTCGCGGCTGATCGACAGTCCGAGCCCGGTGCCGCCATATTTGCGGCTGGTCGTGCCGTCGGCCTGCTGGAACGCCTCGAAGATCAGCTTCTGCTTGTCTTGCGGGATGCCGATGCCGGTATCGGTGACGGCGATCTCGATGGCGGTTTCAACCCCGCGCAGCACCGGATGATTGGTGCTCCATCCCTTGGTCGCCGGCCGCACCGCCAGCGTGACGCTACCCTGCGCAGTGAATTTGAAGGCGTTCGACAGCAGGTTGAGCACGACCTGCTGGAGTCTTTTCTCGTCGGTCTTGATCGCCGCCGGCAGGCCGCGATCGAACTCGACGTTGAAATCGAGGCTCTTGTCCGCTGCAAGCTGACGGAAGGTCCGTTCCATGTGCTGCTTGAGCCCGGCCATCGGCATCTCGCCGATCTCGATCGACACGGTACCCGATTCGATCTTCGAGAGATCGAGAATGTCGTTGATCAGATTGAGCAGATCCGATCCCGCACCGTTGATGGTCCGCGCGAACTCGACCTGCTTGTCGTTGAGGTTGCCCTGCGGATTGTCCGACAGCAGCTTCGAGAGGATCAGCAGCGAATTGAGCGGCGTGCGCAACTCGTGCGACATGTTGGCGAGGAATTCGGACTTGTACTTCGAAGTGAGCGCGAGCTGCTCGGCCTTCTCTTCCAGTGCGCGGCGGGCCATCTCGATCTCGAGATTCTTGGCTTCCACCTGCTTCTTCTCGTTCTCCAGCAGCTGCGCCTTTTCCTGCAGCTCCTCGTTGGTATTGTGCAGCTCTTCCTGCTTGGTGGTCAGTTCGGTCTGGCGCGCCTGCAGCTCCTGGGTCAGCAGCTGCGACTGCTTGAGCAGGCCCTCGGTGCGCATCGTCGCGGCGATCGTGTTGAGCACGATGCCGACCGATTCCATCAGCTGGTCGAGGAAACTCTGGTGGGTTTCGTTGAACTCGCCGAACGAAGCGAGCTCGATCACCGCCTTGACATCGTCCTCGAACAAGGCCGGCAGGATCGCGACATTGGCCGGCGCCGAATGGCCGAGGCCGGATCCGATGCGCAGGAAATCGCCGGGAACGTTTTCGAGCACGATCGCGCGTTTGTCCGCCGCGGCCTGCCCGACCAGCCCCTCGCGCAATGCGAACTTGGCCTTGAGCGCTTCCTTGTTCTCGGCGCCGTAGCTCGCCGCGAGTTCGAGCACGGTGTCGTCGGCCTCACGCGTGGTGACGTAGAACACGCCATATTGCGCGTTCACCAGCGGCGCGAGCTCGGACATGATCAGGTTCGAGACGGTGGTGAGATCACGCTCGCCCTGCAGCATGCGGCTGAACCGCGCGAGGTTGGTCTTGAGCCAATCCTGCTCCGCGTTCTTCAAGGTCTGGTCCTTGAGGTTGCGGATCATCTCGTTGATGTTGTCCTTGAGCGCGGCCATCTCTCCCGAGGCTTCCACAGCGATCGAGCGGGTAAGGTCGCCCTTGGTAACCGCGGTTGCCACGTCGGCAATCGAGCGAACCTGATTGGTCAGATTTGCCGCGAGCTGGTTCACGTTATCGGTGAGATCGCGCCACAGGCCAGCGGCGCCCGGTACGCGCGCCTGCCCGCCGAGCTTGCCTTCGATGCCGACCTCGCGAGCCATGTTGGTCACCTGATCAGCGAAGGTGGCGAGCGTCTCGATCATGAAGTTGATCGTCTCGGCCAGCGCCGCGATCTCGCCCTTGGCGTCCACGGTCAGCTTGCGCTTGAGGTTGCCCTGCGCCACCGCGGTGACGACGTCGGCGATGCCGCGCACCTGGTTGGTCAGGTTGGTGGCCATCAGATTGACGTTGTCGGTCAAATCCTTCCACGTGCCACCGACCCCGGGCACCTGCGCCTGACCGCCGAGCTTGCCCTCGGTGCCGACCTCGCGCGCCACGCGAGTCACTTCCGAAGCGAAGCCGTTGAGCTGGTCCACCATCGTATTGATGGTGTCCTTGAGCTCGAGGATCTCGCCCTTCACGTCGACGGTGATCTTCTTCGAAAGATCGCCCTTCGCCACGGCGGTGGTCACGTCGGCGATGTTGCGCACCTGACCCGTGAGGTTCGCCGCCATGAGGTTCACATTGTCAGTGAGATCGGCCCAGGTACCGGCGACGCCGCGCACCTGCGCCTGCCCGCCGAGCTTGCCTTCGGTACCGACCTCACGCGCCACGCGGGTCACTTCCGAGGCGAAGCCGTTGAGCTGGTCCACCATCGTGTTGATGGTGTTCTTGAGCTCCAGAATCTCGCCCTTCACGTCGACGGTGATCTTCTTCGAAAGATCGCCCAGCGCCACCGCGGTGGTCACCTCGGCGATGTTGCGGACCTGACCGGTGAGGTTCGCGGCCAGATCGTTGACGTTGTCGGTCAGATCCTTCCAGGTGCCGCCGACGCCCTCGACCTTCGCCTGGCCGCCGAGCTTGCCTTCGGAACCCACTTCGCGCGCCACGCGGGTCACTTCCGATGCGAACGAATTGAGCTGGTCCACCATGGTGTTGATGGTGTTCTTGAGCTCGAGGATCTCGCCCTTCACGTCGACGGTGATCTTCTTGGAGAGATCGCCCTTCGCCACGGCGGTCGTCACTTCGGCGATGTTGCGCACCTGACCGGTGAGATTGCCCGCCATCAGGTTTACGTTGTCGGTCAGATCCTTCCACGTGCCGGCGACCCCTTCCACCTGCGCCTGCCCGCCGAGCTTGCCTTCGGAACCCACTTCGCGCGCCACGCGCGTCACTTCCGACGCGAAGCCGTTGAGCTGGTCCACCATGGTGTTGATGGTGTTCTTGAGCTCGAGGATTTCGCCCTTCACTTCGACGGTGATCTTTCGCGAAAGATCACCCTTCGCCACCGCGGTGGTCACGTCCGCGATGTTGCGCACCTGCCCGGTGAGGTTCGCTGCCATCAGGTTTACGTTGTCGGTCAGATCCTTCCAGGTCCCGCCCACGCCCGGCACCTGCGCCTGCCCGCCCAGCTTCCCTTCGGTGCCGACCTCACGCGCCACGCGCGTCACTTCGGACGCGAACGAATTAAGCTGATCCACCATCACGTTGATGGTGTTCTTCAGCTCCAGAATTTCGCCCTTCACGTCGACGGTGATCTTCTTCGAAAGATCGCCCGACGCCACTGCGGTGGTCACTTCGGCGATGTTGCGCACCTGGCCGGTGAGGTTGTCGGCCATCAAGTTGACGTTGTCCGTCAGA
>Ga0247823_10000638_pt1 | contig 29592 bp, 24 predicted proteins | sample 13C_PalmiticAcid_2_FD_192426 | JGI IMG/M metagenome (GOLD analysis project Ga0247823, IMG submission 192426) | Soil microbial communities from agricultural site in Penn Yan, New York, United States - 13C_PalmiticAcid_Day30 | ecosystem: Environmental > Terrestrial > Soil > Agricultural land...
GGCGTTGAGGCCGCTCACCAGGTTCTGCACGGCGGTGTTGCCGTTGTTCTCGATCTCCATCAGGCCCACCACGTCGGCGTTGAGGCCGACGATGGCCTTCACGATCTTGTCGCGCTGGCGGGTGAATTCGGCCGCGCTGTCGGCGCCACGGCAATCGGAACGGCCACCGCCGGGGTAGCAGCTCGCGCCCGCCTGGTCGATCGTGGTGAAGTAGTTCAGCACGTTGAAGGCACCCACGCGCACGTTGCCGCCCACGGCCGCCGGCGTGCCCGGTCGCACGTTCTCGCGGCTGAACACCACCGGTTCGGTCGGGTGGATCTTGTAGTCGCTGATGCCGTCGGTGAGGTTGGTGGCCAGGCCGTAGTCGATGACGCCGGTCACGCCCGAGGGCAGCACGTCGCCCGCGCGCAGGGTGTTGTCGGCGCCGAGGTAGGGCGTGGGGTCGGGGTTCTGGATCGACAGGCCGTCGTCGAGCAGGATGCGGCGGCGCGCGTTGCTGTCTTCCATCGCCAGCGCGTCCACCGAGCCGGCGGGGTGGCGGTTGGTCGGTTTCTCCAGGCGGCCTTCGGCCGCGAGCGTGACCTGGCCGTAGCGACCCTGGAAGAAGTTCTGCGAGGCGGTCAGCGGCGTGGCGATGTGCACCAGCATGCCTTCGTAGCGCTCGAGTTCACCCTCGGTGACTTCGGGCAGCGTGATCACGGTGGGGGCCACGGTGTGGCCGGTGGACAGCAGCGCGATCGTCGGCGCGGTGAGCTGCGTGAGCGGGCGCGCCACGGCCTGTGCGCCGGTGCCGGTGCGGTACTCGGTGACGGTGCCGGTCACGCTGAGTTCGTTGCCCGCCACCACGTTGGCGCCCGGGGTGCTGCTGGTGAAGACGAAGATGCCGTCGGAGGTGCTGGCGTCGCCGTCGCCCACCGGGTCCTGCAGGAAGAAGCCGTTGTTGGTGACCAGCGTGACCACGCCGCGCACCGTGGCCGACTGGCCTTCCAGCGGGCTCAGCGCGCCGCTGCCCTGCACCTGCGGGATGGTGAGACTGCCGTTGACGGTGACCGTCAGGTTGCACAGCGCGGTCTGCAGTTCGTTGTTGGAGAACGTGACCTGCACCGGGTAGCTGCCCGCGCCCAGCGAGCCGGCGACCACCAGCGACGCGGTGGCCGTGCCGCCATCGGCGACGGCGGGCTGGAAGCCATCGAGCGTGATGCCGGCGGGCGTGCCGTTGCCCAGGGTGATGCCGTTGACCACGCTGTCGCTGTCGGTGGCGCTCAGGGCCAGCGTGCCGCCCACGCCCTGGTCGAACGCGGTGCCGGCCGGGCAGGACGTGGCGATCGGCTGGTTGATGCTGCCGCCCACCGGCGTGCCGGTGATGGCGATGTCGTCGATGCCGACCCACTCGTCGTTGCCCACCGCGTTGGTGGTGATGATGCGCACCTGCAGCTGGGCCTGGTTGTTGGCGGCGGCGGGCAGCACCACCGACACCGGGAAGGTGGCGTTGGCCAGGTTCGGGCCGGTGGTGGCGTCGGCGACGAAGCCGGCCGGCACGTTGATGAAGTTGCCGGTGTTGCCCACGCGGTACTGCAGGGCGACCGGTTGCACGGCGTCGTCGGCCGAACCGTCGAGGTCGCGCAGCGTGTAGGCGACGCGGATGTCCTGCTGGCCGGTGGTGTTGAGGTGGATGACGAGGTTGGGCGCGTCGGCGGTGCCCGAGCCGTTGAGCGCGACCACGGGGTTGGCGATCGCGAACTCGGCCACGCCGCCGTTGGTGAGCGTGTTGGGGTTGGTCTGGTTGGCCAGCACGTTGACCACCTGCGAGCCGACGCCCAGCACGGTCTGCGGGTTGGCGCCGGTGGAGGTCACGAGGTCGTCACCGCGGTAGCCCACGATGCCGGGCACGCCCGACCAGTTGTCGTTGGCCGTGATGAGGCCGGCGTTGGACCAGTCCTGGGCGAACGGAAGGGTCTGCGGCGCGGTGTCGGCCCACACGGCGGAGGCCGTGAGCAGGCCCAGCGCCATCAGGCAGGCGGGCAGGCGGCGTTGAACGGACGGGCAGCGCGGAGCAAGGTTGGGCTTCATCTTCAGGACCTGGTTGGTGTGGTTGGGCAGCTCGTTGAATGGCGCGCAATGGGATGCAACTGCAGCGCCGGACTGCGTCAGATGATGCAGAGCGTGCGTCACGGAAATGCAACCGCAGGCCGCGGCTTTACTGAGCCGAACGGCTCATCAAGTTCGGCGGGACGTGCAGCAAGCGCGTTCGACCTCTCGCGTTCGAAGGCGGCGCAACCGCGTGGTCCGAACGGCGCACGGCAAGGCCTGAAAAAGGCGCGATCCGGCAACAGGCCCGCAATGCTGGGCAACCAGAATTTCGCCGCAAGCCGGGTCGCTCCGATCCGATCCCAACGAAAGAGACACCATGCCAATCCGCACCCTTCTTCTGTGCACGGGCCTCGCGTTCTGCGCCCTCGCCCAGGCCCAGACCACGCCTTCGCTGAACCTCGCGGGCTACACGCTCACCCAGCAGTTCCGCCTGCCCGGCCAGCCCGGCATGGTGTCCGAGGCCTCGGCCATCACCTACAACTGGGACACCGGCACGCTGTTCGTCGTCGGCGACGAAGCGGAGGCCATCGTGGAGGTCTCGCGCACCGGCGAAGTGCTGGGGTCGATGAAGCTCAGCGGCTTCGACGACACCGAAGCCCTGACCTATGTGGGCAACGGCCAGTTCGTGCTGGGTGAAGAGCGCACGCAGAGCCTGTTCCGCGTGGACTACGCCGCCAACACCACCGCCACGCGCAGCGCCAGCCTGCCGGCCTACTCGCTCGGGAGCTACAGCAACAACGAAGGCCTGGAAGGCGTGAGCTTCGATCCGCGCAACGGCAGCTTCATCGCCGTCAAGGAAAAGAACCCGCTGGCGATCCTGGAAGCGAACATCGACTTCGACACCGGCACCGGCAGCCACGGCGCGCTGTTCAACCCGGCCAACATGGTGTTCGCGCAGCCCGACTGGACCGGCTCGATCCGCCCGCTGGACCTGGCCGATGTCCAGGTGCTGTCCACCGTGCCCGGCCTCTCCGGCACCGGCATCGACGACCACCTGCTGGTCATCAGCCAGGAATCGCGCCGGCTGTTCGAGATCACCCGCACCGGCGAGGTGCTGGGTTCGATCGACCTCAAGTTCCTCAGCGGCACCGCCGAGGGCGTGACCATCGACGAGAACGGCGTCATCTACATCACCCAGGAACAACCCTCGGTGTTCGTCTTCACGCCCGCCGCCCTGGTGCCCGAGCCCGAGACCTACGGCATGTTGCTCGCCGGCCTGGGCCTGGCCGGCTTCATGGCGCGCCGCCGCAACCTGGCTGCGGCCTGAGCACCCCGACTTCTTTCCGTCAACCACTCCACCCCTGAACGAGGTTCTTCCATGAAAAAAATGTCCGTCCTTCACCGCATGCTCGCCGCCACGCTGCTCGCCGGCAGCGCCATCGTCGCCGCACCGGCGCACGCCAGCGTCTTCATCACCGAGTTCTCCTACCAGAGCGCGGCGAGCGACGAAAAAGGCGAGTACATCGAGTTCACCAACACCGGCCTCACCGACGTGGACTTCACCGGCTGGAGCTACGACGACGACAGCCGCACCAGCCTGAGCTTCAACCTGTCGGAGTTCGGCATCGTGCGCGCGGGCGAATCGGTCATCATCACCGAGATCGACGCCGACCTCTTCCGCACCCGCTGGAACCTGGACAGCTCGGTCAAGGTGATCGGCTTCATGGCGCCCAACTTCGCGCGCGCCGACGAAGTCAACCTCTACGACGCACAGCTCAACCTGGTCGATCGCCTGACCTATGGCGACAACACCATCGGCGGCGTGCGCCCGCGCTTCAACGCCGCCCGCCCGGGCAGCTTCGCCGAACTCGGCCAGAACAACATCCACGGCTGGGTGCTGTCCTCGGTCGGCGACGCCGATGGCTCCTGGACCTCGACGGTGGGCGATGTCGGCAGCCCAGGCTTCAGCTCGCTGGTGACCCCGGTGCCCGAACCCGAAGCCTACGCCCTGATGCTGGCCGGCCTGGGCATCGTCGGCGGCGCCGTGGCGCGCCGCCGTCGCACGGCGGTGCCGGCCGCGATCCCCGCCGCCGCCTGACGGACGGCCACGCCTCCCGGACCGGAGGCCGGCCTGCCACGGGTTTGTCACGCAAGGCCGATAAGATGCCTTGAGCCCGCTGGTCCTGACGGGCGGACAAGTATCGGGACACCATACACATCGAAAGAGCCCCTGTTTTCCAGGGGCTTTTTTGTGGGCGCAAAGCCGCGCCGGCTCGCAGGCACACGCGGTCAGCGTGACGGCCATCACAGAGTACCCTTGCCCAAGGGGCCCGCACTGGAGCAAGATGACTGCACAGGTGCTTGGCATCCCATGGAGCACACAATGATCGAACAACAGATGGAGGTAGGGCCGCACCCGGTCCGCGACGGTGACCCACCCGGTGACCAGCGCCCACCCGGCTTTCGCCTGCGGTGGCGGTGGGTCCTGCTGGTGCTGCTGGTCCTGGGTGCGGTCGCCGCGCTGCTGCTGCAGCGGGAGATGCAGACCTCGCACTGGCAGGCACAGGAACTGAGCGGCTACGCCGCCACGCTGAAGCACCACGTCGCCCCGGGTCCCGCGGACCCCATCCGGTTCCCGACCCACGGCCCGTTCGACGAGCGCATGGGCTATGCGGGCATTCCCGCCTTCACCACGCGCCTGCAGGAGCGCGGCTTCGAGATCGCCGAGCAGTCGCGCCAGGACGACGCCCTGCGGGACCACCTGGCGCGCGGCTGGTTCGCCCCCTACGCGGAGAAGACCCACACCGGCCTGACGGTGTTCGATTGCAGCCGCGAGCCGCTGCACGCCTTCCGCTACCCCTACCGGCGCTTCGAGCGCTTCGAAAGCGTGCCGCCGGTGGTGGTGCAAGCCTTGCTGTTCATCGAAAACCGCGACCTGCTCGACCCCGAACGGCCGCAGATGAACCCGGCGGTGGACTGGGTGCGCTTCACGCGTGCGGTGCTCGCGCAACTGGGCAGCCACATCGACCCCGACATCGACGCGCATGGCGGCAGCACGCTGGCCACGCAGATCGAGAAGTACCGCCACTCGCCCGGCGGCATCACGCACGACGCGCGCGAGAAGCTGAGGCAGATGGTCTCGGCCTCGGTGCGGGCCTACCAGCAAGGCCCCGACACGCTGCCGGTGCGCCGGCAACTCGTGCTGGACTACCTGAACACGGTGCCGCTGTCGGCCGCGCCGCGCCACGGCGAAGTGCATGGCCTGGGCGACGGCCTGTGGGTGTGGTTCGGCACCGACTTCGACAGCGCCATGGCCGCGCTCTCGGCCGATGGCGCCGGGCAGGACAACGCGACCCGAGGCCGGGTGCTGCGCCAGGCGGTGGCGCTGATGATCGCCCACCGCCGGCCCTCGTGGTACCTGGCGCAGGGCCGCCAGGAACTCGACCACGCCACCGACGCCCACCTGCGCCTGCTGACCACGGCAGGCATCATCGACGCCGGCTGGCGCGACGCCGCGCTGCAGCAGACGCTGGCGTTCCGCGACATGACCCGCAACCCGCCGCTGCTGCCCACCCTGGCGGGCAAGGGCACGACCGCCGTGCGCACCCGGCTGGCCGGCTTGCTCGGCACCACGCTCTACAGCCTGGACCGGCTCGACGCCGAGGCCGGCACCACGCTCAACGGCAAGCTGCAGGACGCGGTCAGCGCCTACCTCGGGCGCCTGACCGAACCGGCCTTTGCCGGCTCACAGCAACTGATGGGGGAGCGCCTGCTGCAGCCCGACACCCTGGGCGAGGTGCGCTACAGCTTCACCCTGATGGAGAGCACACCACAGGGCAACCTGGTGCGGGTGCAGACCGACACCACCCAGCAGCCGCTGGACATCAACGAAGGCAGCAAGCTCGAGCTGGGCTCCACCGCCAAGCTGCGGGTGCTGGCGACCTACCTGGAGCTGGTGGCCGAGCTGCACGGCCGGCTCGCGCCGCTGGACGCCGAAGCGCTGAAGGCCACCGCCGTCAGCCCGCAGGACAGCCTGAGCCGCTGGGCGGTGCAATACCTCTCGGGCCCGAACGACCACAGCCTGAGCGCGATGCTGGAGGCCGCGATGGACCGGCGTTTCTCCGCCAGCCCGCACGAGCCGTTCTTCACCGGTGGTGGCCTGCACACCTTCAACAACTTCAACAAGAAGGACGACGCGCGGCAACCCAGCCTGCGCGAGGCCATGCAGGCCTCGATCAACCTGCCGTTCGTGCGCCTGCTGCGCGAGATCGTGCGCCACACCATGTACCAGGGGCCCGGCGACACCGCGCGGCTGCTGGAGGACCCCCTCGATCCGCGCCGCGACACCTACCTGGCCCTGTTCGCCGACCGCGAAGGCCAGGCCTTCCTGCGCCGCTTCTGGCGCAAGACCGACAACCGCACCCCGACGGAACTGCGCGACACGCTGCTCGACGGCTTGCGCCCCGGTGCCGACCGCCTGACGGCGGTGTTCCGCTACCTGGACCCTGCGGCATCGCCCGAAGCCCTGGGCGCCTTCCTGTCGGAGCGCCTGGGCGACAAGGCGCCCGCAGCGCCCCGCGTGGCCGAGCTGCACAAGCGCTTCGCGCCCGACGCCTTCGATCTGCCGGACCGGGGCTACGTGGCCCGCGTGCACCCGCTGGAACTCTGGCTCGTGGCCTACCGCCTGCAACACCCGCGCGCCACGCTGGACGAAGCGATCGCCGCCAGCGCCGCCGAGCGCCAGGCGGTCTACCGGTGGCTGTTCCGCACGCGCGCGAAGGATGCGCAGGACGCGCGCATCCACACCATGCTGGAGGTGGAGGCCTTCCTGGAAATCCACCGCCGCTGGACCCGCCTGGGCTACCCCTTCGGCCATCTGGTGCCCTCGCTGGCCACCGCCCTGGGCAGCTCCGGGGACCGGCCCGCCGCGCTGGCCGAACTGATGGGCATCATCGTCAACGGCGGGGTGCGCCGGCCCACGCACCGGATCTCCGACCTGCGTTTCGCGCAGCACACGCCGTGGGAAACCGCGCTGCGGCCCACGCCGTCGGAAGGCGAATCCGTCATGGCGCCCGAGGTGGCGCAAGCCTTGAGGAAGGCCTTGTCGGAGGTGGTGGAGGCCGGCACCGCCCGCCGGCTCGCCGGCGCCTTCCAGTCGGCCTCGGGCGACGACCTCTCGCCCGGCGGCAAGACCGGCACCGGCGACAACCGCGTGGTGGTGAACCGGCGCGGCGGCCTCGCCCTGAACCGCACGGCCACCTTCGTGTTCTACCTCGGGCCCCGGCACTTCGGCACCGTGACCGCCTACGTGATCGGACCGAACGCGGCCGACTACCGTTTCACGTCCGGCCTGCCGGTGCAGATCCTGCGCTCCATGGCACCGATCCTGATGGCCCACCTCGACGGAACGCCCGGCAGCGGTTGTCCGCGCGAGCCCTAAGGCTTGTACGATGCCCAGGCACCGGCCCTGCTTTTCGGCGGGCCACTGAAAGGAGATGTCCCCATGAAGCGCTGCACTTTGCTCGCCCTGGCCGCCGCCGCCCTGCTGGGCTTGGCGGCCTGCACCACCCCTTCTTCGACTTCGAGCGCCATGACCGACTCGTCCCTCAACCAAACCCTGCAGGCCTTTCACTGGAATCTGGAGAAAGCGGACGACCCCACCGGCCGCGCGCTGCCGGCCTTCACCGCGCTGGCGCCGCAGCGCGTGGTGCGCCTGAGCTTCGTGAAGGGTGAGAAACCGGGCGACCAGCGCGTCGTCGTGGACAGACTCTGCAACGCCGTCGGCGCGGGCTACCAGCTCAACGGCATCGACATCACGATCTCGCGCCCGATCAGCACGATGATGGCCTGCCCCGACCGCCAGCTGATGCAGCTGGAACAGGCCGTGGCCGCGCAGATCAGCCGCGCCACCCGCGTGCACCTGGCGCAGGACGCCAACCCGCCGCGCCTGCTGATGCAATTCGACGACGGCAGCCGCTGGCACCTGGTGGGCCAACCCACCGATGCCACCCGGTACGGCGGCGCGGGTGAAACCCTGTTCCTGGAGGTGGGACCCCAGCTCCAGCCCTGCAGCCATGGCGTGGTGCGCAACGCGCAATGCATGCAGGTGCGCGAAGTGACGTACAACAGCGCGGGCCTCAAGACCGGCACCGGCGAGTGGGGCCACTTCTACGGCCACATCGAAGGCTTCACGCACGAGGCGGGCACGCGCAACGTGCTGCGCGTCAAGCGCTACACGATCCAGAACCCGCCGGCCGACGCCTCGCGCTACGCCTATGTGCTGGACATGCGCGTGGAGACCGAATTGCTCAAGCCCCGGTAACACCGGCTCAGGCGCGGCAGCAGGCCGCGCCGCCACTGCAGCGGTGGCATGAATCTCGCTCTGGACATTGGACGTCCAACAACCCGCCCACTTTTGGGGACGTCCAGACATCATGTCCGCCGACATTCAACTCAGAAACCTTTCACGGCGCTTCGGTGCCACGGTCGCGCTCGATGCGGTCGACCTCGACATCGCCGCCGGCCAGTTCATCGCCCTGGTCGGTCCATCGGGCTGCGGCAAGACCACGTTGCTGCGCATGGTGGCCGACCTGGAGCAGCCCACCGGCGGCTCGGTGCTCATTGGTGGTCAGGCGCCTGCCACCGTGCGGCGACAGCGCAAGCTGGGCCTGGTGTCGCAGCGCCCGGCCGTGCTGCCCTGGAAGCGCGCGATCGAGGACGTCGAGTTCACGCAGAAGGTGACCGGCCGCGCCGGCCTGCCCGCGCGCGGCCTGCTGCGCGACTTCGGCCTGGCGGGCCATGAAGAGAAGATGCCGCACCACCTCTCGGGCGGCATGCTGCAGCGCGTGAACTTCGCCTCGGCCATCGCCCACGACCCCGAGGTGCTGCTGATGGACGAGCCCTTCTCCGCACTCGACGAGATGAAGCGCGAGGAGCTGGGCCTGTGGCTGGGCACCGAACTGGCCACGCGCCCCAAGACCGTGCTGTTCGTCACCCACCATGTGGATGAAGCCGTGCTGCTGGCCGATCGCGTGATCGTGTTTTCGCCCGCGCCGGGCCGCATCCTGGCCGACATCACCGTGCCCTCGCCGCGCCCTCGCACGGCGGCCTTTCGCACCGATCCGCAATTCGTGGCCCTCACCGACCGCATCCGCGGCCTGCTGTTCGGCCAATGGAGGGCTGCCGCATGAACACCACCACCGTGACCCCACCCGCCGTCGCTCCGGCTCCGCCGGCCGCTGCGGCGCGCACCGTGTTGCTGCGCGGGCTGAAGATCGTTTCGCGCATCGCCTTTCCCATCGTCTCCATCCTCGGCCTGTGGTACCTGGCGATTGCGTTCTCGGGCCTGCCCGAGTTCGTGATCCCGCGCCCCACGCAGGTGCTGGCGGTGCTGACGCAGGAGACTTCGTTCGTGACGCAGCACCTGGTGGTCACGCTGCGCGCGGCGGCCATCGGCTTCCTGCTCGCCAACGTGGTCGGCATCGGCCTGGCGGTGCTGTTCACCTCGTTGCCGGTGTTCAACCGCCTGCTGATGCCGGCGGCCATCACCATCCGCAACGTGCCCTATGTGGCGCTGGCCTCGGTGCTGGTGCTGGCGGTGGGCGACGGTCTGTGGACCAAGGTGACGATCGTCGCCATCGCCGGCTTCTTCCCCGTGCTGGTCAACACGATGCGGGGCCTGGCGGCCGTCGACACCGTGGTGCTGGACCGCATGCGCATCCTCGACGTGAGCCCCTGGAAGGTGTTCCTCAAGGTGCGGCTGCCGTACTCGATCCCCTACATCCTCGCCGCGCAGGAGATCACCGGCAGCGCCAGCATCATCGTCGCGGTGGCCGCCGAATGGATGATTTCCTCCGAAGGCCTGGGCTACGTGATCAACCGCGCCATGGCCCAGTACCGGGGCGATCAGGTCTATGCCGTGGCGCTGCTGGCCGCCGTGCTGTCCTACGCGATCTACATGCTGGTCCAGATGATCGGCGCGCGCATCAACTGGAGCGAGCGCAGCCGCAACGGCGGCAAGTGAAGCGCGCCCTCCCCATCCTTCCCTTTTCCAACCTTCCCTTCCGATCCTCAAGGAGCACCCCCATGCGCGCACCTTTCCTCCGGCTCGCCGCCACCCTGGCCGTCGGCATCACCACCTGGGGCAGCGCTGCCGCGCAGGCCCCGACCGAAGACGTCAGGATCGCGCTCTCGTGGCTGCGCAACGGCCAGTACGCCGCGCTCATGGTGGCCGACGCCAAGGGTTACTTCGCCGAAGAAGGCATCAAGGTCAGCTTCATCGACGGTGGCCCGGGCAAGAACCCCATTCCCACGGTGGGCGTGGGCCAGGCCCAGTTCGGCGTCATGGCCCATTCGTTCATCATGTCCGCGCGCCTGGCCCCGTCGCCGGTGGACGTGGTGGCCATCGGCGCGCTGATCCAGGAGCTGCCGTACGTGTACATCGGCCTGGGCAACCCCGGCGACCCGGAGCCCACGCCGAAGGACCTCGAAGGCAAACGCGTGGGCATCCAGGCCGATGGCGAGATGTTTCTGAAAGCGCTGGCCAAACGCAACAACCTCGATCTGTCGAAGATCAAGGTCGAGACCGTGCTGGCCAATGCCGAGCCTTTGCTGGTGGGCAAGGTCGACTATTTCACCGGCCACCTGCACAACCAGACCTACCAGGTCGAACTGGAAGCCGCCAAGGCCGACGCGCCCGCGCACCTGAAGGGCAAGACCTGGAAGGTGCTGCGTTTCTCGAAGTACGGCGTGGCCTCGTACGGCGACACGCTGTTCACGAGCGGCAAGATGATCAAGGAGAAGCCCGAGACGGTGCGCAAGGTGGTGCGCGCCGTGGCCAAAGGCCTGAAATTCACCATCGACCACCCCGCAGAAGCGGTGAAGCTGGTCGATGCCTACCCGCAGCAGATCGAGCGCGCGGACAAGCTCGCCTGGCGCATGAAGGTGCAGAACCCGCTGAACCAGAGCGCCGACACCAAGGCGCGCGGCCTGCTGTGGATGGACCCCAAGGTGTGGGAGGACACCATGGCCTTCTACAAGGAATACGACCAGATCAAGTCGGTGGCGCCCGTCACCGAGATGATGACCAACGCCTTCAACCCGGGCATCAAGGCCCACTGAGAGACACCGCATGAGCACCCCAGCCGCTACCCACGCGATCCCCACCATCGACATCTCGCCACTGTTCGGCGACGACCCGGCCGCGCGCGCGGCCATCGCGCGCGACATGGGCCGCGCCGCCGAGACCTATGGCTTCATGAAGCTGGTGGGCCACGGCGTCCCGCCTTCGGTGATCGCCGACACCTTCCGCGCCGCCGAGGCCTTCTTCGGGCAGAGCGACGAGGCGAAAGCCCCTTACCAGGAACGCAAGACCAACCGCGGCTTCCAGCCGATGTTCGACAACGCCAAGCCGGGCCAGAAGCCCAGCGGGCAGGAGGCCTTCAGCATGGGCCACCCGATCCCGCCGATCGATCCGGCCCTGCTGCCGCTGCCGTTCTACGCCGCCACGCCCTGGCCCGAGGTGCCCGGCTTCCGCGAGCGCCTGGAGACCTGCTACCACGAGATGTTCCAGGTCGGCGAAGCGGTGCTGCAGGCGTTCGCGCTGCACCTCGGCGCACCGGCCGACTTCTTCGCCAACGTCTCGCGCAACACCTACTCCAACATGCGCGTGGTCCATTACCCGCCGCAGGAAGTGGTGCAGCACATCGCGGACGAGGGCGTGCGCGCGCACGAAGACCAGGGTCTCATCACCTTGCTGATCCAGGACATGAACGGCGGCCTGGAAGTGCTCGGCCCGGACCAGGACTGGCTGCCGGTGGTGCCCGACGAAAAGGCCATCGTGCTCAACGTCGCCAAGCTGCTCACGCGCTGGAGCAACGGCCGCTTGAAATCGGCGCTGCACCGCGTGATCAACCGCTCCGGCCGCGAGCGCTATTCGATCCCGCTGTTCATCCACCCGAACTACCACCAGGTGATCGATCCGCGCGATTTCGCACCCGACGGCGAGGCGCCGCGCTTCGAACCCATCGTGGCCGGTGAACAGGTCTACAAGAATTTTTCTGGCGAGCGCAAGTCATGGGCCGAGCTGACGTCCTGACCCTGCCGGACCGGCTGGCGCAGGACCTGCGTCGCCGTCTGGCGAGCGGCGAATGGAGCGCGGGCCAGGCGATTCCGGCCGAGACCGCGCTGGCTGGCGCCTATGCGGTGTCGCGCAACACGATCCGGGAGGCCATCAGCCGCCTGGTGACGGAAGGGCTGCTGCGCATCCAGCGGGGCGTGGGCACCCTGGTGAGCCCGCCCTCGCCGCCGCCCGCCTCGATGGGCATGGGCCATTTCGAATCGCTCACCGACACCATCAAGGGCCAGGGGCGCACGCCGCGCATCAAGCTGCACAAGCTGGAGCGCCGCGCCGGCACGGCCGAAGAAACGCACAAACTGGGCCTGCCCGCCGGCGCGCGCGTGCTCTACACCGAGCGCGCGATCTACAGCGACGACGAGCTGCTGAGCTACGGCTACGACCGCTACGTCGACAGCCTGTTTCCCGAGGTGCTCGACGAGGCCTTGTTCGAGATGTCGTTCGTCGACATCTTCGCGCGCCTGGGCGTGCGCACCGACCGCACCGAGGTGGAGTACCACGCGGTGCACTCCAGCACCATCGGCTGGGCGCGCGGCAGCCGCAAGCCGCAGCTCTACGTGCTGCTCGACCGGGTGCACTACGCGCAGGACCGGCCGATCTTTCACGCCCAGACGTACTGCCTGGAAGGACGCAACCGCATCTACACGGTCGCGTCGCGCTGAGCCGGGCTCACTCGGTGCGCGATGCGCCGAGCTGGAACACCGACACCGTCCTGACCAGTTCGTCCGCCTGCTGCCGCAGGCTGCTGGCGGCGGCGGACATCTCTTCCACCAGCGCGGCGTTCTGCTGCGTGGTCTGGTCCAGCTGCACCACGGCTTCGCCGACCTGGCTCACGCCCGCGCTCTGCTCGCCGCTGGCGGTGCTGATGTCGGACATGAGCCGGGACACCTTCTGGATCGAGGCGATCAGTTCCTGCATGGTCTGGCCGGCTTCGTTCACGAGCTGGGTGCCGTTGCCCACGCTCTCCACGCTGCTGCCGATCAGCGCCTTGATCTCGCGCGCGGCCTGGGCCGAGCGCGTGGCCAGGTTGCGCACCTCGCCGGCCACGACCGCGAAGCCGCGGCCCTGTTCGCCGGCGCGCGCTGCTTCCACTGCCGCGTTGAGGGCGAGGATGTTGGTCTGGAACGCAATCCCGTCGATGACACCGATGATGTCCGCGATCTTGCGCGAGCCGGCATCGATGTCGTGCATGGTGTCCACCACCCGCTGCACCGCCGCACCGCCCTGCTCGGCCAGCGAGGTGGCCGAGCGGGCCAGTTGGTCGGCCTCGCGCGCATGCCCCGAGTTCTGGCTCACGGCGGTGCCGAGTTGCTCCATGGACGCGGCCGTCTCTTCCAGCGCGCTGGCCTGGTTCTCGGTGCGGCTGGAGAGGTCCTGGTTGCCCTGTGAAATCTCCGCGCTGGCCGTGGCCACCGCCTCGGCACCGCGCCGCACCCGGCCGACCACGCCGGCGAGGTCCTTCTGCATGACCGCCAGCTGGGCCATCAGGCTGTGCGTGTCGCCGGCCTTCACGGGCACCGGCTGGCCCAGGTCGCCCCGGGCCACGCGGGCACTGACGGCCACCGCTTCGGCCGGCTCGCCGCCCAGCGGGCGCAGCACGAGGCGCTGCAGGGCCCACAGCAGGCCGAGCGACACCAGCACGATGGACACCGCGCCGAGGATCGCGGCGGTGACGTTGAGCTGGCGCACTTCGGCGAGGATGCGGTCCTGCGGCACGGTGGCCGCAAAGGCCCACGAGGTGTTGTCCTTGCCGACCTGGATCGGCACGTAGACGCTGGTCACTTCGGTGTTCAGGCCTTCGTGCTGGTAGCGCACGCGCTGCGGGCGGTTCTCGCTCAAAGCCTTCTGCATCACCGCCAGCTCGGCCGGCTTGGTCAGGGCCTGGCCCACGCGGGTGGCGTCGCGGTCGCCGACGAACAAGGCGCCGTGCGACAGCAGGCTGGCGTAGCCGGTGTCGTAGATGCGGATCGCCTGCACCTTCTCCTGCAGGCTGGACAGCGGCAGGTCGATGCCCGCCACGCCCACGAACTGGCCATTGACGACGATGGGCACCGAGGTGGTCGTGATCAGCACCTCCTTGCCAGCGACCGTGTACTTGTAGGGCTCGATCAGCGTTTCCTTGCCCGTGCGCTTGGGCAACTGGAAGTAGTCGCCCGGGCCGGGCTTGTCGTAGTCCACCAGCGGCTCCACCATCGCCGAGCCCGAGCCCCGGTTCCAGTAGGGGATGTAGCGGCCGGTGGCGTCGTGGCCGGGTTTGTCCACGTACTCGGCGTCGCGGCCGTCGAAGGCGTTGGGTTCCCAGGCCACCCAGACCCCGAGGAAATGGGGCGAGCCCTCCAGCACGTTGCGGATCAGCGCGTCGGCCTCGATGCGGTCGGCCTGCCCGGTGCTTTTCAGGCCGCCCAGCGCCTGCGCCAGGGTGCGCGCGGCCGTCATGGTGGCGTTGAGCTCGGCCCCGACCTGGGCCGCGTTGCGGCTCGCCAGTTCCTCTGCGTACATGAGGGCGGTGCTTTCCTGCAGCTGACCGGCCTGCCGCGTCAGGGACACGACGGTGACGGCGAACCCGATCAGCACGACGCCGACGACCATCAGCAACAACTTGGTGCGCAGGCTCATGGAGGCCAGCGCGGAACTCGCGGGAAGGGAATGGGGATGAGACACGCGGCTTCTTCTTTCTTCGTCCAGTGGAAGTGAATGCCCGACGAGACCCGCGAGCGGGCCTCTTCAGGCGACCTGTCAGGACAAGGAATTTCCCACGCCGGTGAATCCGGAAGACCTCGAACAGCAGGGAAAAGCCGGGGCAATTCCCCAGCGGCGTAGACTGGGGGTCGTCACCCACCCCTCGTCAATCCTCTGGAGCGGATCCCCGTGAGCACCTCCGACACGAACGAACCGTCGAGCGCCACCGACCGCTTTCAGTTGCTGGTGGAGGCCGTCCAGGACTACGGCATCTTCATGCTCGACCCCTCGGGCCATGTGATGTCCTGGAACGCCGGCGCCGAGCGCATCAAAGGCTACCGGGCCCACGAGGTCATCGGCCGGCATTTCTCGATGTTCTATCCGGAAGCGGCGCGCGCCAGCCGGTGGCCCGATCACGAGCTGCAGCTGGCCGCAGCGGATGGCAAGTACGAAGAAGAAGGCTGGCGGATCCGCAAGGACGGCACCCCGTTCTGGGCCAACGTGGTCATCACCGCGATGCGCGATGCGCGCGGCACCCTCACCGGCTTCGGCAAGGTCACGCGCGACCTGACCGAGCGGCGCGCCCACGAGGAAGCCCTGCGCCAGAGCGAGGAGCGGTTTCGCCTGCTGATCGAGGGCGTGCGCGACTACGCCATCTACATGCTCGACCCCACCGGCATCATCCAGAGCTGGAACGGCGGGGCCGAGGTCATCAAGGGCTATGCAGCGAGCGAAGTGATCGGCAGGCACTACAGCCTGTTCTTCCGGCAGGAAGACGTGCAGGCCGGTCTGCCGGTGCAGGAACTCAAGGACGCGCTCACCCACGGCCGGACCGAGGAAGAGGGTTGGCGCGTGCGCAAGGACGGCTCGACCTTCTGGGCCAACATCATCGTCACGCCCATCCACGCCGCCGACGGTCGCCTGCTCGGTTTCGCCAAGGTCACGCGCGACATGAGCGAGCGCAGCAAGCAGCGCGAGCTGGAGCATTCGCTCAAGCGGATGAACGAGTTCCTCGCCATGCTCGCCCACGAGCTGCGCAACCCGCTGGCGCCGATCCGCAATGCCGTGTCGATCCTGCAGATGGAGTCCTCGCCCAGCCCCACGCTGCGCAGCAGCCGCGACATGATCGACCGGCAGCTGACCCAGCTCACGCGGCTGATCGACGACCTGCTGGATGCCGGGCGCCTGACCAGCGGCAAGATCCGCATCAAACCCGAACGGGTGTCCTTCAACCGGGTGGCGGCGCGGGCCATCGAGTCGGTGCGGCCGGCGATGGACGTGCGCTCCCAGGCCTTCGACGTCGACCTGCCGCAGGCCGACATCTGGGTGAACGCCGACGAGATCCGCCTCGCCCAGGTGCTGCAGAACCTGCTGGGCAACGCCTCGAAGTTCACCCCCATCGGCGGCACCATCAAGCTCAGCGCGCGCGTGAACGGCACGCGGCTGAGGGTCGAGGTGGCCGACAACGGCGAGGGCATCTCGGCGGCGGCGATCCACGACATCTTCGCCCTCTTCTCCCAGGGCGACGGCGTGGCCGCGTCCCGGCAATCCGGCCTGGGCATCGGGCTGGCTCTGGCGCGCTCCATCGTGGAAATGCATGGCGGCAGCATCGCCGCCGCCAGCCCGGGGCCGGGTCAGGGCAGCGTCTTTCACTTCGAACTGCCTGGGGCCTCCATGGACACGGCGCTGGCGCAACCCGAGACACCCTGGACCCTGGTGGTGGACGACAACCGCGATGCGGCCGACAGCCTGGCGGACATCCTGCGCCTGCTGGGGTTTCGCGTGCGCACCGCGTACGACGGCGACACGGCGCTCGAAGCGGCCAGGCAGGACGTCCCCCGCCTGGTGTTTCTCGACATCGGCATGCCGGACAAGAGCGGGGCGCAGACCCTGCGGGAACTGCGCGCCCTGCCCGGCAGCGACACCCTCTTCGCCACCGCCGTCACGGGCTACGGCGTCGAAGACGAGAAAGCCGGGCGCGCCGATTTCGAGGGTTTCGACGCCCACCTGCAGAAACCGGTCGGGCTGGCCGAGCTGAAAGAACTGCTGGCGCGCGCGCGCCTGGGAAGCCCGCCATGAAATCCGTTCTGCTGCCACTCGCTCTCGCGCTGGGCGCGGTCACCACCGCTTCCGCCCAGACCCCGCCGCCGGACGCCGCGGCCAGCGACCCCGCCAGGCTGGGCTGGATGGTGGGCGCCCCGCCGCCGCCAGAGCGCCAGTTGCGCTTCGACGACGGCAGCTACTTCCAGTTTCCCGCGATGCGCTGGAGCGTGTCGAATTTTCGCCAGCTGATGCCCACGGTGAACGTGTCGAGGGGCGTGGGCGCGCCCAGCCCCTTGCCGCGCGCCCTGCGCCAGGACATCGACGCCGTGCGCTTCACGCCGCTGGGCACCGCCACGCCCATGACCTGGGCCGAATCGCTGGCCGCCAACTACACCGACGGCATCCTGGTGCTGCACCAGGGCCGCGTCGTCTACGAGCGCTACTTCGGCGTGCTCAACGCGCAGGGGCAACACGGCGCCATGTCGGTCACCAAATCCGTCACCGGCACCCTGGGCGCGATGCTGGTGGCCGAAGGCCGGCTGGACGCCGACAAGCGCGTGGCGGACTACGTGCCCGAACTGGCGTCATCGGCCTTCGGCAACGCCACGGTGCGGCAGGTGCTCGACATGACCACGGGGCTGAAGTACAGCGAAGACTATGCCGACCCCAACGCCGAAGTCTGGGCCTTCTCGCAGGCCGGCAACCCGCTGCCCAAGCCGAAGGACTACACCGGCCCGCGCAGCTATTACGAGTACCTGCAGACGGTGCAGCCCGAGGGCCGGCATGGCGCCGCCTTCGGCTACAAGACCGTCAACTCCGATGCCCTGGGCTGGGTCATCGCGCGCGTCACCGGGCGCAGCGTGGCCGAGTTGCTGTCCGAACGCATCTGGAGCCGGCTGGGTGCGGAGCAGGACGCTTATCTGACCGTGGACGCCACCGGCACCCCGTTCGCCGGCGGCGGCCTCAACACCGGCCTGCGCGACCTCGCGCGCTTTGGCGAGATGCTGCGCCAGAACGGCCGCTTCAACGGCCAGCAGATCATTCCCAAGGCGGTGGTGGAAGACATCCGCCGCGGCGGCAGCCGCGAGGCCTTCGCCCAGGCCGGCTACCGCCTGCTGCCGGGCTGGAGCTACCGCAACATGTGGTGGGTCACCCACCAGCCCGACAGCGCCTTCATGGCGCGCGGCGTGCACGGCCAGCGCATCTACGTGAACCCGCAGGCCGGCGTGGTGATCGTGCGCTACGCCTCGCACCCGGTGGCGAGCAACGCCGCCAACGACCCGACCACGCTGCCGGCCTTCGACGCGGTGGCGCGGCACCTCATGCGCCGCCCGCGCTGAGCCGGGTGGTGGCGTTCAGGCCGGCGTGAGCCGCTCCAGGCCGCCCAGGTAGGGCCGCAGCACCTCGGGCACCGTCACGCTGCCGTCGGCGTTCTGGAAGTTCTCCAGCACCGCCACCAGCGTGCGGCCCACCGCCAGGCCCGAGCCGTTGAGCGTGTGCACGAGCTCGTTCTTGCCCTGCGCGTTCTTGAAACGCGCCTGCAGGCGCCGCGCCTGGAAGGCCTCGCAGTTGGACACCGAGCTGATCTCGCGGTAAGTGCCCTGCGCGGGCACCCACACCTCCAGGTCGTGCGTGCGGGTCGAGCCGAAGCCCATGTCGCCGGTGCACAGCACGATCACGCGGTACGGCAGGCCCAGCTTCTGCAGCACGGCCTCGGCGTGGCCGGTCATCGCGTCCAGCGCCTCGTAGCTCTTCTCAGGGTGCACGATCTGCACCATCTCGACCTTGTCGAACTGGTGCTGGCGGATCATGCCGCGCGTGTCGCGCCCGGCGCTGCCGGCTTCGGAGCGGAAGCAGGGCGTGTGCGCGGTCAGGCGGATCGGCAGATCGGCCTCGGCCAGCACCGTGTCGCGCACGGTGTTGGTCAGCGTGATTTCACTGGTGGAGATGAGGTAGAGCGCCTGCGTATCCGGCACCGGCTCGCCTTCCTGGCCACCCTTCTTCACGGCGAACATGTCGCCTTCGAACTTGGGCAACTGCCCGGTACCCAGCAGCGTCTCGGCGTTGACGATGTAGGGCGTGTAGCACTCCGTGTAGCCGTGCTCCTGCGTCTGCACGTCCAGCATGAACTGCGCGAGCGCGCGGTGCAGGCGGGCGATGGGGCCGCGCATGAAGGTGAAGCGCGAGCCCGCGAGCTTGGTGCCGGTCTCGAAGTCCAGCCCGAGCTTTTCGCCGATGTCGACGTGGTCGCGAAGCTCGAAGTCGAAGGTGCGCGGCGTGCCCCAGCGGCGCAGCTCGACGTTGCCGTTTTCGTCCTCGCCCACCGGCACGCTCTCGTGCGGCAGATTGGGCACGGCCAGCAGCAGGTTCTGCAGCTCGGCCTGGATCACTTCCAGCCGGGTGGCAGAGGCTTCGAGCTCGGCCTTGAACGCCGCCACCTGCGCCATGGCCGCGTCGGCCTCGGCGTGCTGGCCTTTGCCCTTGAGCATGCCGATCTGCTTGGACAGCGTGTTGCGCTGGCTCTGCAAGTCCTCGGTGCGGGTCTGCAGCGCCTTGCGCTCGGACTCCAGCGCCTGGTAGGCGGGCACATCCAGGTAGGGTTGCGGCTGCTTGCGGGTCTGCAGGCGCGCCACGACCCCGTCGAGGTCTTTTCTCAGTTGAACGATGTCTAGCATGCGGCGATTGTAGTTTTGCGCCCTGGCCGGGCGCGGCGCGCCTTCAGCGCAGGTGTTCCAGCGGCTTGGTGTCTTCGCCGTCGATCTTCAGGCCCTTGGGCAACGGGAACTTGATGGTCTCGGTCAGCCCGTCCATGGTGCGCACCGAGATCGCGCCCAGCGCCTTGATGCGTTCGATCACCTGGCGCACCAGAATCTCGGGTGCGGAGGCACCCGCCGTCAGCCCCACGCGGCTCTTGCCTTCGAACCACTCGGCCTGGATCTCCTCAGCGCTGTCCACCATGTGGCTGGGCGTGCCCAGCTTCACCGCCAGCTCGCGCAGGCGGTTGCTGTTGGAGCTCGTGGGGCTGCCCACCACGATCACGATGTCCACCTGCGGGCTCAGCAGCTTGACCGCGTCCTGCCGGTTCTGCGTGGCGTAGCAGATGTCCTGCTGCTTGGGTTCGCGCACGCTGGGAAAGCGCGCCTTCACGGCGTCGAGGATTTCCGCCGCGTCGTCCACCGACAGCGTGGTCTGCGTCACCACGGCCAGCTTCTCGGTCTGTGCGGGCGCGGCGCGGGCCACGTCGGCCACGTCTTCCACCAGGTGGATGCCGCTGTCGAGCTGGCCCATGGTGCCTTCCACCTCGGGGTGGCCCTTGTGGCCGATCATGATGAACTCGTAGCCCTCGCGGTGCAGCTTGGCCACCTCCACATGCACCTTGGTCACCAGGGGGCAGGTGGCGTCGAAGATCTGGAAACCGCGTTGCTTGGCCTCGTCCTGGATCGCCTTGCTCACGCCGTGCGCCGAAAACACCAGCGTGGCGCCGGGCGGCACGTCGGACAGTTCCTCGATGAAGATCGCGCCTTTGGACTTGAGGTCGTTGACCACGTAGGTGTTGTGCACGATCTCGTGGCGCACATAGATCGGCCGGCCGAACTTGGCCAGCGCGCGCTCGACGATCTCGATGGCGCGGTCCACCCCGGCGCAGAAGCCCCGGGGTTCGGCCATGATGATTTCGGGTGAATCGCCCATCACAGCACCCCGATCAGTTGCACTTCGAAGCGCACCGGCTGGCCCGCCAGCGGGTGGTTGAAATCGAACAGCACCGCGCCGTCCTCGCGCACCTGCACCGCCGCACCGGCGTAGCTGCCCAGGCCGTCGGGCGTGGGAAACTGCACCACATCGCCCGCCGCGTACTGCTCGTGCGGGTCGCCCAGCTCGTTGAGCAGCTTGCGCGCCACCCACTGCACCATGTCCGGCTGGCGCTCGCCGAAGGCCTCGCCGGCAGCAAGTTCGATCACCGTGCGCGTGCCCTCTTCCAGTCCGAGCAGGCGTTGCTCGATCGCCGGCGAGAGCTCGCCCGCACCGAGGCTGAGCGTCGCGGGCTTGCCCTCGAAGGTGTCGATGATCACCTGGCCTTGCGGTCCGGACATGCGGTAGTGCAGGGTCAGGAAGGAACCTTCTTGGACTTGGGGCATAGGGTGGGGATGGTATGTCAGTCAAAAGTATGCAAAATGTGCGGCTGGGAGCCCACACAGCCCCCTATTGTAAAAACCCCATCCCATCAGGAAGGACCGCCCATGAATGGCCTGTCAATCACTGGCGTCAAGCAGTGGCCGCGCGACTCGCGCCCCCGAGAAAAACTGTTGGAGCGAGGCCCCGGCGCCTTGAGCGACGGCGAGCTGCTCGCCCTGCTGCTGCGCACCGGCATCGCCGGCAAGAACGTGATCCACCTTGCCGAAGAACTGCTGGAACGCTTCGGCGGCGTCAGTGGCCTGCTGCACACCGGCGCGGACGCCCTCAAGCAGGTCAAGGGCCTGGGGCCCGCCAAACGCGCCGAAGTGGTCGCCGTGCTGGAGATCGCGCGGCGCGCGCTGGCCGAGAAGCTCGAGGACCGGGCCGTCTTCGAGAGCCCGACCGCCGTGCGCAACTACCTGCAGCTGCAGCTGGGGGGACGGCCGCACGAGGTGTTCGCCGTGATGTTCCTGGACAACCAGAACCGCCTCATCGCGATGGAAGACATGTTCAGGGGCACGCTGTCGCAGGCGACCGTGTACCCGCGCGAGATCGTCGTGCGCGCCCTGCACCACCACGCGGCGGCCGTGGTGCTGGCGCACAACCACCCCAGCGGCAACACCGAGCCCTCGCTCGCCGACGTCGAACTCACCCGCACCGTGCTCACCGCCCTGGCCCTGGTGGAGGTGCGCGTGCTCGACCACTTCGTGGTCACGCGGGAGAAAGCGGTGTCCATGGCGCAAGAGGGCCTCATGTAAGCCGCCCGGCAGCCAGCCACAGGCCGGGCGACAATGCCGGCCATGAAAGTCCACACGCTGGCCGAGCTGAAGGCGTTCAAGCAGGCCCTGGCCGAGCGCGCGGCGGCCGAGGCCCGCCGGCGCGAGGCCGAGCAGCTTGCCGCGTTGCGGCGCGAACGCGAGCACCGGCTGTTCGAACTCGCGGTCGGCCCGGTGCGACCGATCGCGCACCGGGGTCGCATCGAACCGCGCCCCGTGCCGGTGGACCCGGTGCCCTTGCAGCGCCAGCGCGACGAAGCCTCGGTGATGCGCGAGGCCCTGTCGGACGAGTTCGACGTCGAGACCCTGCTGCACACCGACGAGCTGCTGAGCTACCGCCGCCCTGGGCTTGGGCCCGAGATCGTGCGCAAGCTGCGCGAAGGCCGCTGGAGCATCCAGCGCCAGATCGACCTGCACGGCCTGCGCACCGACGAAGCCCGCGAAGCCCTGGGCCGCTTCATCCGCGAGTCGCACCAGGCGGGCCTGCGCTGCGTGCGCGTGGTGCACGGCAAGGGCCTGGGCTCACCGGGGCGCACGCCGGTGCTGAAGAACCGCGTGCTGCGCTGGCTGGTGCAGAAAAAAGAGGTGATCGCCTTCGTGCAGGCGCGCCCGGCCGAAGGCGGCGCGGGCGCGCTGGTGGTGCTGTTGCGCTCGGCCTGACGCGGGTCCATACTGCATGTCCGCTGTTGGAAAGGACTGCATATGCTGAACAACGCTGCAGTGACCACCATGCTCCCCGTCATCGACATGGCGCGGGCCCGCCAGTTCTACGAAGGAGGGCTCGGGCTCACGCCCGGCGGCTCCCGACCGGATGGCAAGTTCGTGTACCAGGTCGGCGGCAGCACCCTGGCGCTGTTCCCCAAACCCGAAGGCACCAAGGCCGAACACACGGCGATCAGCTTCCAGGTGGCGGACATCGCGGCCACCATCGCCCAGCTGAAACAGACCGGCGTGGTGTTCGAGGACTACGACTTCCCGGACTTCAAGACCGTCAACCATGTGTGCGTGCTGGGCGCCGAGAAGGCCGCGTGGTTCAAGGACACCGAAGGCAACTACCTCTGCCTGCACGAGGACATCCCGCCGGCCGGGCGGTGACGCCTAGCCCGGCGAGTTCCGCATCCAGTCGGCGGTCTGGAAGAAGCTGGTCTTGAGCCGTTCGCGCAGCGCCGCGTCCACGCCGGTCTCGCCCATGGCCTGGTCCATGCAGGCGAGCCACTGGTCGCGCTCGATGATGCCGATGGCGAACGGCATGTGCCGCATGCGCAGGCGCGGGTGGCCGAACTGCTCGGTGTAGTGCTGCGGGCCGCCGAGCCAGCCGCAGAGGAACCAGAACAGCTTCTGCCGCGCGCTCTCCAGCGTGCTGCCGTGCGCGGCGCGCAGTTCGCGGTAGCGCGGCTCGATGTCCATCAGGTCGTAGAAGCGGTCGACCAGCGCATGCACCTTGGCTTCGCCGCCGATCCACTCGAACGGTGTCGTGTGCTGCGCGGGTTCCTGGGGTTCGATGAGATCGCTCATGCTGTTCTTCAGACTGCGGCTTTGCGCAAGGTTTCCACCACCGGCGTGCGCAACACACTGCGCAGCCCCCACCAGCCCGCCAGCAGCGCCAGCAAGGCACCGGCGACGGCGCCACCCAGCGGCACCCAGGGCGAGGCCGTCCATGAAAACTGGAACACGAAGCGCGCCAGCGCCCAGCCCACCGCGACCGCCACGGCCGAGGCCAGGAAGCCCGCCAGCAGGCCCACGCCGAGCAGCTCGATGCGCTGCACCTGGCGCAGCAGCCCGGAGCCCGCGCCCACGGCGCGCAGGATGGCGAACTCGCGCTCGCGCTCACCGCGCGTGGCGGTGACGGCCGAGAGCAGCACGACCAGGCCGGCCGCCAGCGTGAAGGCGAACAGGAACTCCACAGCGCTGATGACCTGGCCGAGCACGCGCTGCACCTGGGCGATGGTCTGGCTCATGTCGACGTTGGTGATGTTGGGAAACTGGCGCACCAGCGCGTTGTCGAAACCGTTGGTGGGCTCGGGCGCGCGGAAGGCGCTGATGTAGCTCAGCGGCACGTCGGGCACCTGCGCCACCGGGAACACGACGAAGAAGTTCACCCGCATCGACCCCCAGTCCACCTTGCGCAGGCTGGTGATGCGGCCTTCGGTGACCTGGCCCGCGATGTCGAAGCCCAGGCGGTCGCCGAGCTTGAGGCCGAGCTCTTCGGCCAGGCCCTCTTCCACGCTGAGCGCATCGCGCTCGTTCTCGGTCCAGCGGCCGGCCACCACCGGGTTGTGCGCGGGCAGCGTGGCGGTGTTGGAGAGGTTGAACTCGCGGTCCACCAGGCGCTGCGCGCGGTCTTCGGTGAAGTCCGAGGGCGCCACGGCCTTGCCGTTGATGGTGACCAGCCGGCCCCGGATCATCGGGTACCAGTCGAAGCGCTGCACGCCGCCTTGGCGCAGCGCCTGCTGGAAGGCCTCGCCCTGCTCGGGCTGCACGTTGATGACGAAGCGGTTGGGCGCATCGGGCGGCGTGGCGCTGCGCCAGCTGGAGATCAGGTCGGTGCGCAGCAGCACCAGCAGCACCAGCGCCAGCAAGCCGACCGCGAGCGCGCTGATCTGCACCACGGCGAACGCCGGGCGGGCCGAGAGCTGGCGCGTGGCCATGACGAGCGCGCGCGGCGCGGTGGCCTCGTTCACGCTCGCGCGCAACACGCGCACCGCCCCGTAGCTGGCGGCGGCGAACAGCAGCACCGCGCCAGCGAAGCCGCCCACGGCAATGGCACCGAGCAGCAGGTCGCGGCTGGCGGCCAGCAGCAAGGCCGCGAAACCCGCCACCCCCAGGCCGAGCACGGCCAGCGTGGCGGGTTTGAGCTGGCCCACGTCGCGGCGGATCACGCGCAGCGGGGGCACCTGGGCCAGCTGCAGCACCGGCGGCAGGCCGAAGGCCATCATGAGCGTGAGGCCCATGCCCAGGCCGAGCAGCACGGGCGTGAGGCTGGGCGCGGGCAGGCTGGCGTCGACCAGGCCGGCCAGCAGCAGCACGAAGGCGTGGTGCACCCCATAGCCGATGGCCACGCCCAGGGCGCTGGCGAACAGGCCGATGAGCGCGAACTCGAGCGTGTAGGCGCGCGCCATGGTGCCTTGCGAGAGGCCGAGCACACGCAGCATGGCGCAGTCGTCCAGGTGGCGCTGGGCGAAGCCGCGCGCGGCGATGGCCACGGCCACGGCACACAGCAGCGCGGCCAGCAGGGCCACGAGGTTGAGGAATTTCTCCGCGCGTCCCAGCGTCTGCTGCATCTCGGGCCGGCCGCCTTCGAGCGACTCCAGCCGCATGCCGCGCACGTCCGGCTGCTCCATGAACTGCGTGGCCCAGCGGCTGAAATCGGCCACGCGGGCCTCGTTGCCGATCACGGCCAGGCGGTAGTTCAGGCGGCTGGCGGGCTGCACCAGCCCGGTGGCGGGCAGGTCGGCGGCGTTGAGCATGACGCGCGGCGCGAAGCTCATGAAGCCGCCACCCCGGTCGGGCTCGACCACGACGAGGCGCGCGATGGTGAACGTGGCGTCGCCCAATAGCAGCGCCTGGCCCATCTTCAGGTCGAGCGCCGCCAGCAGGGCTTCGTCCACCCACACGGTGCCGGGCGCGGGGATCTCGCGGGTGGCGCTGTCGGGCCCGCCCTGGGCCTCGGCCACGCGCAGGGCACCGCGCAGCGGGTAGCCCTCGCCGACCGCTTTCAGTGCCACGAGGCGCGCGGCGCCGCCCTCTTCGTCGCGCGCGCGGCCCATGGTGGGAAAGCCCAGCGTCTGCGTGGTGGTCAGGCCCAGTTCGCGCGCTTTGGCCTCGAACGCGGGCGGCGGCAGGTGGTCGCTGCTGACCACCGCGTCGCCGCCGATGAGCGCACTCGCGTCGCGCGTGAGGCCGCCCTGCAGGCGGTCGGCGAAGAAGCCCACGGCGGTGAGCGCGGCCACCGCAAGGGTGACGGCGAGCATCAGCAGGCGCAGCTCGCCGGCGCGCCAGTCGCGAACCAGGGAGGACCAGCCCAGTGTCCAGAACCGGATGGGCAACGAGGCAGGGGGTGTACTCATTCTTCGGACCTTATCGCATCAACAGAACCCATCGGACCGGCGCGACGTGGATTGGTTCAGAACGCCGCGGAACGGGCTCTGCCAGGCCGCAGGCGTTGCCCCTGAGGGGTGACGCGCCGCAGGCGCGGCGCGGGGGGGTCCTACTTCGTCCCAAAGATTCGGTCGCCCGCGTCGCCCAGGCCCGGCACGATGTAGCCGTGCTCGTTCAAGCCCCGGTCCACCGCCGGGGTGTAGACCGGCACATCGGGGTGGGCGTCGTGGAAGGTCTTGAGGCCTTCGGGGCAGGTCACCAGGCAGACAAAGCGGATCGAGCGCGGGTTGGTCTTCTTGAGCCGGTCCACCGCACTGACGGCGGAGTTCCCGGTGGCGAGCATGGGGTCGAGCACGATCACGTCGCGTTCGTGCATGTCGTGCGGCATCTTGAAGTAGTACTCCACCGCCTTGAGCGTGGCGGGGTCGCGGTACAGGCCGATGTGGCCCACGCGCGCACCCGGGATCACCTGCAGCATGCCGTCCAGGAAACCGTTGCCGGCGCGCAGGATGGAGGCCAGCACCACCTTCTTGCCGTCGATGACGCGCGAGGTCATCTTCTCCAGCGGGGTCTCGATCTCGATCTCCTGCATGGGCATGTCGCGCGTGATCTCGTAGGCCAGCAGGGCGCTGAGCTCGTGCACCAGCTCGCGAAAGCTCTTGGTGCTGGTGTCCTTGCGGCGCATGAGGGTGAGCTTGTGCTGCACCAGGGGGTGGTCAATGACGTGGACGTCTCGGCTCATGGGAAAGGCGCTTTCAAAAGGCGGGCCGCCGTGGCATGCCCCGGCGGCGATGGGGCAGTGGGTCGAGTTTATGTCCTCACGCCATGCCCTCATGCGCGGTTTCTATACTGCCCTCCGTGTCCCGCCCTTCCCCACCCCACCGCCGCACCTGGCTCGCCATCGCCGCGCTCATCGCCGGCATGGCGGTGCTGCAGGCCCTGCCGGCCGACGCCCGGGCAGCACTGCGTTTCGACCGCGCGGCGCTGCTGGACGGCGAACTCTGGCGGCTGTTCACCGCCCACCTGGTGCACCTGGGCTGGGCCCACTGGGCGCTCAACGCGATGGGGCTGGTGCTCTGCGGCGTGCTGGCGAACCCGCTGCCCTCCCCCGGCAGGCTGCTGGCCCGCCTGGCCGTGCTGGGGCTGGGCGTCTCGCTGATGCTGCTGGCCTTCGACCCTTCGCTCACGCACTACGTGGGCCTGTCGGGCGTGCTGTACGGCCTGTTCGTGCTCACGCTCTGGCCACAGGCCCGGCGCGGCGACGTGCTGGGCGGCGTGGCGCTGGCCACCGTGCTGGGCTGGATGACGTGGCAGTGGGTGGTCGGCCCCGTGGCCAGCGAGGTCGCGCTCATCGGCGGCGCCATCGTGGCGCAGGCGCACGCTTACGGCGTGGCGGGGGCGATCGTCCTGCTGATGCTGGAACGCCCATTCAAATGGGAATAATTCTCATTCGTGCGTTACACTTGCGCACATCTTTTCATCCGAGGTTTCTGGCTCGCCATGCTGGTCCGGTATTACGACGAATTGCTGGGCTTCTTCATGCGGGAGGTCAAGGACCCGCACGAAGCGCAGGACCTCGTGCAGCAGACCTTCGAGCGCATGCTGGCGCGCATGCGCTCACGCGAGCCGATCGAGAACGCGCGTGCGCTGCTGTTCGAGATCGCGCGCAACCTGCTGATCGACCGCCACCGGCACCTCAAGGTGCGCCAGCACGACAGCGACGACCTGCTGCAGGAGATGGCCGGCCCGAGCGCGCACGAGCCCGAGGCCATCTACGCCGGCATGCAGCGCGCGCGCACGCTGGTGGCCACCATCGAGCGGCTGCCGCCGCGCTGCCGCATGGCCTTCGTGCTGCACAAGATCGAGGGGCAGTCGCACGCCGAGGTGGCTGCCACCATGGGCGTGAGCGTCAACGCGGTCGAGCGCCACATCATGCTGGCGGTGGCGGCCTGCCGCCAGGCGCTGGGCGAAGCCGTCCGCGCCAAGCGGACACCGGCCCTCGACGACTGAGCGCCAGCGCACCCGACATCAGGTTTTGGCGGCCTGATCCGTCTCCTTGGGAGAAACCACGAAAATCGCCCCCATGAACCAGCGCCCGCCACCACCGTCCTCACCGGTCGATGAACCCATCGACGAGTCCCTGCTGGACGCGCTCTCGCCGGTGGACTTCGAGGCGCTGCAATGGTCGGTTCGCGCGGCGGACGGCCTGCCGGCACCGGCACAGGCCGAGTTGCAGGCATGGCTCGACGCCGCGCCCGAGCACCGCGCCGCGTTCGAGGAGCTGGCCGGCGTCTGGAGCGCCATCGACGAGATCCCCCCGGCCGGCACGGCGCGGCTGCGCACCACCCTGGCGCTGGACAAGGCCGCCGAGTCGTCCGCCCTGGACACCCCGCGGGCACCCGCCCCGGCACCAGCGGCCCCGCCTCCCATTGCGGCCCCGGCGCTGCGCCGGCGCGGCCTGGCCCATGCCCTGGCCGCCGTGCTCACGCTCGGCGTGCTGGGCGGCGGCGGCTGGTTCGGCTGGGACCACTGGCAACAGCAACCCACCTTCAGCCGCGACTACGCCACGCAGCGCGGGCAGAACCTCGCGGCCGAACTGCCCGACGGCAGCCAGCTGCTGCTGGACACCGCGACCCGCGCCGGCGTCACGCTGTACCGCAACCGCCGCGAGGTGCGCCTGCCCGAAGGCGAGGTGCTGTTCCAGGTGCGGGGCAACACCGCGCAGCCTTTCGACGTGCTCGCCGGCGCGGCGCGCATCACCGTGGTGGGTACGCGGTTTTCGGTGCGCTACACCCCGTCGATGCAGGGCGAACAGACGGTGCAGGTGGCCGTGCTGGAGGGCCGCGTCCGGGTGGCCCGCGCCGACGACACCACCGGCGCGCAGGCCGTGGAACTCACGCCCGGCCAGACCGTGAGCACCGATGCGCAAGGCCAGCCGGGTGCCGTGGGCCGCATGCCCACCGACGCCATGGCCGCGTGGCAGCACCGGCGGCTGGACTTCGACAACGTGCCGCTGGGCCGCGTGCTCGACGAGCTGGGCCGCTACGGCGAGACCGGCCTTCGCGTGACCGACGCGGCGGTGGCCCGCCTGCCGGTGACGGCCAGCGTGGACCTGCAGCAGCTCGGCACCTTCGCGCGCAGCCTGCCCGAGGTGCTGCCGGTGCGCCTGGTGCGCGGCGCGCACGGCGGCACGGACATCGTGGCGCGCTGAAGCGCGGCGCATTTTTTTTCACGCGAGGCGACACCCACATCAGGTTTTTTTGCGCTGATCCGTCTTCCTGAACAGAGGGCCCCGAATACCCGGTGGCCCCGACGTTGTTGGAGATGGATCCGATGCAGATTCCCCGCTGGCCGCTGGCCACGGTTCCGCTGGCCGTGCTGCTGGCACTGGGCTCCCCGCTCGCCTCGTGGGCCCAGACCGCGACCGACACCGCCGTGGTGCTCAACATCACTGGCGCGGCGCAACCACTGTCGCAAGCCCTGACCGATCTCGCGCGCCAGTCGCGCCTGACCCTGGTGGTGTCGCCCGCGCTGCTCGCCGGCAAGCGCGCGCCCGCCGTCTCGGGCCGCTTCACCCCGCAGCAGGCGATGGAACGCCTGCTGGCGGGCAGCGGCCTGGCCGGCCGCATCGAGGGCGGCGCCCTGACGGTGCGCCCG